>Ga0308417_1000456_pt1 | contig 29752 bp, 25 predicted proteins | sample HotsprSampleOS65_FD_203528 | JGI IMG/M metagenome (GOLD analysis project Ga0308417, IMG submission 203528) | Hot spring phototrophic mat microbial communities from Octopus Spring, Yellowstone National Park, Wyoming, United States - 20090730_OS65 ...
CGGCGCTCAATCCGCCGAAGGGCCAGCCTGTGAAGACCCCGGAGCACGAGAACACCTTCTTCCGCGACACGATCGGCTACTCGATCGGCACACTCGGCATCCACAGGCTCGGCCTGTTCCTGGCGCTATCGGCGGGTTTCTGGAGTGCGGTGTGTATCGTGATCAGCGGCCCGTTCTGGACCCGCGGCTGGCCCGAATGGTGGGGCTGGTGGCTCAACCTGCCGATCTGGAGCTAACCTGCCGATCTGGAGCTAGGGAGGGCGTGATGGCCGAATATCTCAACATCTTCACCCGGGTGCAGGTCAGGGGGCCGGCCTATCCCGGCGTGCCGCTGCCGCGCAGCGACGAGCCGCGCACCGGAACGCCGCGCTTCGTGCACCTGTTGGGCCGCTTCGGCGATGCTCAGCTCGGGCCGATCTATCTTGGATGGCTCGGCGTCCTGTCGCTCGCGAGCGGGGCGGTGGCGATCGTTATCATCGGGCTCAACATGCTGGCCTCGGTGAACTGGAACCCGGTGCAGTTCGTCCGGCAGTTTTTCTGGCTCGCGCTCGAGCCGCCGCCGCCGCACTACGGCCTCTCCTTCCCGCCGATGGCGGAGGGCGGCTGGTGGCTGATGGCCGGGTTCTTCCTCACCACCTCGATCATCCTCTGGTGGTTCCGTGTGTACCGACGCGCCCGCCAGCTCGGCATGGGCACCCATGTCGCCTGGGCGTTTGCCGCGGCGATTTGGCTCTACCTGGTGCTCGGCTTCATCCGGCCCGTTCTGATGGGCAGCTGGGGCGAGGCTGTGCCCTTCGGCATCTTCCCCCACCTCGACTGGACGGCCGCCTTCTCTATCCGGTACGGGAACCTCTTCTACAATCCGTTCCACGCACTCTCGATTGTGTTCCTTTATGGCTCGACCCTGCTCTTCGCGATGCACGGCGCGACGATCCTCGCCGTCAGCCGTTTCGGCGGCGAGCGCGAGATCGAGCAGACTCTGGATCGCGGAACAGCGGCGGAGCGCGCGGCGATCTTCTGGCGCTGGACCATGGGGTTCAACGCCACCTACGAATCGATCCACCGCTGGGCCTGGTGGTTCGCGGTGCTCTGCCCGCTCACTGGGGGCATCGGCATCCTGCTGACCGGCACTGTGGTCGACAACTGGTACCTTTGGGCCGTGAAGCATGGCTTTGCCCCGGAATATCCGGCGTGGTTCCCTCCCTCGGTCGATCCGGCGACCCTTCCAGGAGCCTCGCGATGAAGAACATCTTCGCCCCAGTCGGCCTCGGCATCGCTGCGGCCGCGAGCGCTGCCGTCGTCCTCTTCACCTTCGAGAGGCCGCCGGTCGAGACGCAGCAGCGTGGCTTCCGCGGCACGGCCATGGAGCTCGTGCACACGCCGCGTGCGCTGCAGGAGATCGTGGCGCGGAACATTCCGCCGGAGCCGACGGAGAAGGTCGAGCCTGCGGGGCAGAAGGCAAGCGAGGTCTATGAGAATGTGCAGGTGCTCGGAGATCTCGACGCGGCTGAGTTCAACCGCCTGATGATCGCCATCACCGCCTGGGTCTCGCCTGAGCAGGGCTGCAACTACTGCCACAATGTCGAGAACATGGCCTCCGACGAGGTCTACACCAAGCATGTGACGCGGCGCATGCTGCAGATGACCAAGGCGATCAACGCCAACTGGCAGACGCATGTGCGGGAGACGGGCGTCACCTGCTACACCTGTCATCGTGGGCAGCCCGTGCCGGCCTATGTCTGGCATACCGAGCCGGGGCGGAGCTCCTCGATGCTCGCAGGCTCGGGCGGGCAGAACCTGGTCTCTTCCGCGGCCGCGCTGAGCTCGCTGCCCTACGAGCCCTTCACTGCCTTCTTCCAGGATTCGCTGCCGATCCGCGTGAACGGCACGACACCGCATGGCCCGAACAACCGCGCCTCGATCAAGCAGGCGGAGTGGACCTATGCGCTGATGATGCACTTCGCCTCTGCGACAGGGCAGAACTGCACCTGGTGCCACAACAGCAGGAACTTCGGCTCATGGGTGGACGCGCCGCCCACGCGGGTCAATGCCTGGTACGGCATCCGAATGGTGCGGGAGATCAACAATGACTACATCACGCCGCTGACACCGCTGTGGCGCGCCAATCCCGCGGGGCCGCCGGAAGCAGGGTCAGCCGCCAAGCTGGCGCGGCTCGGGCCGCATGGCGACGCGCTGAAGGCCAACTGCATGACCTGCCACCAGGGCGCCTACAAGCCGCTCTTGGGCGCGCCGATGCTACGCGACTATCCGGCGCTGAACGAGGTCAGCCTCTCTCCGAGGCAGCAGCGATCGGCCGCGCTTCTGCCGCGCTAGCGGCGCTCATTGGTCCTCACTCCATGGGCGGCCTCCTCCCGGCCGCCCTCTTCTTTTCGGCAAGACTCGTCCCGGGGCACGACGCCTGCGCCGCGGGCTGCGTCGAGCACGATGGCGGCAACTGCCTCCGGGTCCTCCTCATGCGCGAGATGGCCAAGCCCAGGTAGAGTGACGATCCGCGCAGAGGGGAGGATCGCGCGCACGCGCAGCGCTTCCTCTGGAGGAATGGTCTTGTCGTTTCCGCCCACCACGAGAGTGAGCGGCACGGCGAGGCTTGGCAGGGCGCGTGCGAGCGCATTGAGATCCCATGCCGCCATCATCCCGAGCGCCGCAGCGACATGCGCCGGATGGCGCAGGATCGCGGCATAGGCATCGACCCCGTTCGTGTCGATCGCCGAGCCGGTGCCGCGCAGAAGCCGCTCGACCGCGGAACGGTCCACCGCGCGCCGAGCGATCAGCCACGGCACGATCGGCATGGCGACGAGTGCGCGCGCAAGGGCCGAGAAGATGAAGAGATCGCCCGGCCCGCCACGCAGCGGCAGGAGCGCCCCATTCAGCGAGATGATCGCCCTTGGCGCAATCATCCGCTCGAGCGTCATCAGCGCAGCGACCGCTGCGCCGGCGGAGTGGCCGGCCAGAAGCACCGGCTCCAAGCGCAGGGCGGTGAGAAGCTCGGCTATCGCCTTGGCCATGCCCGGCAGAGACAGGGCGTGCGCAGGCGGGGTGTCGGTGAAGCCGTGGCCGGGGAGGTCAGGGGCGATGACGGTGAAGCAGGCGGCAAGCAGCGGCAGAAGGCCGCGCCAGGAATGCGTCGCCGCGCCGGTGCCATGCAAGAGCAGAAGTGGTTCCCCGCTGCCCGCGACCTGGACGTGCCAGCGAAAGCCGGAGGCGCGCAGGAAGCGGCTCGCGTGCCGGTTCGGCCAGGTGCGTCCCTCCCTCTCCCAGCTTGCCCTGCTCCACATGCGCGCCGGTCCGGCCTTCAGGCAGCGCGCTCAGCGGTCCGCCACGGCTGGGCTGACCGAACGACGCGCGACAGGGCTGAGGCATCGGCATAGGGCAGGGGCACGTAGCGCGCGGCCATGGCGGCGGCGAGACGCTGCGCCTGAACCTGCGGCCGCGGCGAGGTGTCAATGAGAACGGCTGAAAGGCGCATCGCGGCGAGCTCGCGGGCCGAGGCGAGCGCTTCCGCTTCGGCAATGTCGCGCCCTCCGGTTCCGGCGCGCGTGACGTTTGCGCGCCCGTCGGTCAGCAGAACGACCACCGGCGTGCCGCCGCGACGCAGCACCGACTCTGCCAGCGCCCGCGCCGCGTCAAGCCCGGCGGCGAGCGGCGTGCCGCCGCCGCCAGGCAAGGCAGAGAGAGCGCGCCGCGCGCGCACCAGCGAGCTCGTCGGCGGCAAAAGGAGCTCTGCCGCCTTGCCGCGGAACGCCACCAGCGCAACGCGGTCGCGCCGCACGTAGCAGTCGGCAAGCAGGAGTTCGACCGCGCCCTTGGCCTCTGCGAGGCGCGCAAGCGCTGCGGAACCGGAGGCGTCCACCACGAAGATGGTCGTCGTTTCGCTCCGCTCGCGGAACCGCCTGATGCGGAAGTCCTCGCGCCTGACTGCAATGCGCGGCCCGCTGTCGCTGCCCTCCGGGCCCTTGCGAAGGCGCTGCCAGGGGGCTGCTGCGCGCAGCGTGTCGAAGAGGGCGAGGCGCCCGCTGCCGCCAGGGGTGCCAGGCCGGGCGCCAAGGGGGGCACCGCGCAGCACCGAGGTCTTCGCCGCACCCGCACGGCCGGACGTGGTCGCGCGCGTCGGCCCGCCGCTGCCCGCCGCGGCGAGCAGTCCCGGCGGCACAGCAGCGAGAGCCGCCGCGATCACGAGATCGGCTAGAGGTCCTGGATTGCGATCGGAACCGTTCTCTGTCTCCAGCGTGTCGGCGGGTGGCAGCGGCTGGTCATCGGTCGCTTCTTCCACCTCGTCACCCTGCAAGGAAGGAAGCTGTGTCGCGCGGGGAGCAAGCACGAGGCGCGCGGCGGCAGCAAGGTCCGCCTCCGCCACCACGCTGCGCCCGGCGAGGGCGGCTGCGGCGCGCGAGGCGGCGAGGGCGAAGAGCGGTGCCCGAAGCGAGCCAATGCCGAAGGCGACCGCCGTCGCGCAGAGCGCCTCGATGGCGTCGCGAGGAACAGTGACGGAGGCGACTGAGGCCCTCGCGCGCGCCAGCTCGGCTGGGTCGCATGCGGGAAGGGTTGCGTCTGCAAGCGCCACCGCGTCGAGTCGTGCCGAGAGGGCGAGCCGCTCGACGAGAGCGGGCGGGCAGGTCTCGTCCTCGCCAGCGCTCTCGTCGAACAGGACGAGGCTGATCGTCGCGCCGTGCCGTAGGGCGAGCCCGTCCCGCTCCGCGACCACCTCCCGCCTGTCGAGAACGCTGGCAAGACGCGCAGCGATAGCCCCGCTCAGGCGTTCCGCCATCGGCACGAGGACGAGCCCGCCATCGGCTTCCGCGAGAAGGCCGCGCTCTGCAACCGGGCGGCCGGCGCGCAGCGTCGCGGCGAGGTCAAGCCCCCCAAGCAGACGCTCGTCGCCAATGGAGAGCGGTAGTTTGCGCAGAGGCGTTCCGGGAGGAAGCAGGCCTCGTAGCCAGGCGAGCCAGCGGTCCCGCACGGGAGAGGGGCGCGCCCGGATGACCGCGCCGCCAAGGCCAGCGGGGTCGATCGAGAGCAGAGCTGCGGCAAGCATGGCGTCTTCCCAGGCTGCCGTTGCCGCCTCTCTCACGCTTCGAACACCTCGGCGATCGCCCGATCGACCCTGGTGGTCGAGACCGTCTCGTCGAGCACGTTGCGGCGCAGCCGGTGGCGCAGTGCAGCCGGTGCGACGCGGCGGAGCTGCGCGAGCGACACCTCCTTCTCCCCGTCGAGAGCGGCGAGGGCGCGCGCTGCGCGAATCAGCGTGAGCTCGCCGCGCAGCCCGTCCGTGCCGAGCGCCATGCAGAGCCGGGCTGCCTGTTCGATCGCGCCGTCCGGCACGACGATCTCGTCGAGACGCCTGCGGGCCTGTGCGATCCTCCGGCGCAGCTTCGCCTCCTCCGCGGCCCAGGCGCTGGCGAATCCTTTCGGATCGCGCTCGAAGGCGTCGCGCCGCCGCACCACCTCGACGCGGAGGGCGAGGTCTGACGGTGTCGAGACTTCGACGGAGAGGCCGAACCGGTCGAGCAGCTGGGGCCTGAGCTCGCCTTCTTCTGGGTTGCCGCTGCCGACCAGAACGAAGCGCGCGGGATGGCGGATCGAGAGACCCTCGCGCTCAACCACGTTTTCGCCCGAGGCAGCGACGTCGAGCAGCAGGTCGACGATATGGTCCTCGAGCAGGTTCACCTCGTCTATGTAGAGGAAGCCGCGATGCGCGCGCGCGAGCAGGCCCGGCTCGAACGCCTTCACGCCCTGCGCAAGCGCGCGTTCGATGTCGAGAGCGCCGACCACGCGGTCCTCCGTCGCGCCGAGGGGGAGATCGACAACGGGAACCGGAACGAGAGCGGTCCGGTGCCGCTTCTCCGGCCCATCGCGGCAGACGTCGCAGATGCCCTGTGGGGCGCCCGGGGCGCAGGCATAGGGGCAGCCGACTATCACCCGCATTTCCGGAAGCAGGGCAGCGAGGGCGCGAACGGCCGTGGATTTCCCGGTGCCGCGATCTCCGAGCACGAGCACGCCGCCGACAGTGGCGTCCACCGCCGCGATCAGCAGCGCGAGTTTCATCTCGTCCTGGCCGACGATGGCGGAGAAGGGAAACTGCGGGCGTGGGCGCGGGCTCACGCCGCGAACATGTCTCCACTTCGCCGATGCGGCAAGCGCCGCCTCAGGCCGCACGGCGCAGGCTCAACTCCGACCAGATGTCCGACAGAGCGCCGACCAGGTGCTCGATGTCGGCATCCGAATGCAGCGGCGATGGCGTGAGCCTGAGCCGCTCCGTGCCGCGCGGAACCGTCGGGTAGTTGATCGGCTGGACGTAGATTCCGTAGGTGTCAAGCAGGATGTCGCTGATCCGCTTGCAGGCGACCGGGTCGCCGACCATGACGGGAACGATATGGCTCGGGTTCCTCAGATGCGGCACTCCGATCGCGTCGAGCCTGCGGCGCAAAGTCGCCACCCGCTCGTGCATGTGCGCGCGTTCGACGCCGCTTCGCTTCAGATGCGCGATCGAGGCGATGGCTCCCGCCGCGACATGGGGCGGTATCGCTGTAGTGAAGATGAAGCCTGAGGCGTTGGAGCGCACGAAGTCGCACAGCGCTGCGGAGGCGGCGATGTAGCCGCCGAGCACGCCGAACGCCTTGCCGAGCGTTCCCTCGATCACGGTCAGCCGGTCGGCTAGGCCCTCCTGTTCCGAGACGCCGCCGCCGCGCGGCCCGTACAGGCCGACGGCATGGACCTCGTCGAGATAGGTCATGGCGCCGAACTCCTCGGCGACGTCGCAGATCTCGCGGATCGGGGCGATGTCCCCGTCCATCGAGTAGACGCTTTCGAAGGCGACGAGCTTCGGCCGCTCGCGGGGGAACTCGGCGAGCTTGCGCCGTAGATCCTCTGGGTCGTTGTGGGCGAAGATACGCCGCTCAGCGCGGCTGTGGCGTATCCCCTCGATCATCGAGGCGTGGTTGCCCTCGTCGGAGAACACCACGCAGTCAGGGATCCGCGCGGCGAGAGTCGTCAGGCTCGCCCAGTTCGACATGTAGCCCGAGTTGAAGATCAGCGCCGCTTCCTTGCCGTGCAGGTCGGCAAGCGCGGCTTCGAGCCGGACATGGTAGTGGTTGGTCCCGCCGATGTTGCGCGTACCGCCAGCACCCGCGCCGCTGCGGTCGAGCGCCTCGTGCATCGCCGCGAGCACGTCCGGGTGCTGCCCCATGCCAAGATAGTCATTGCTGCACCAGACCGTGACCTCGCGGCATCCGTTCGGTGTGTGCAGGATGGCGCGGGGAAAGGCGCCGGCGATCCGCTCGATGTCGGCGAACACGCGATAGCGGCCCTCCTTGCGAAGGCCCTCGAGTTGGCGGCGGAAAAAGGCCTCGTAGTCCATGGTGCCTCCATACCAGCCTATGGCCGCCCGTCTGCCGTTCTCCGGCCCAAGGGGTGCGGCCTTGCCCCGTCGCGGATCATCCCTGTCCCGCTCACGTCGCTTCCGTCAGCGCCTCGGCGGTCGCGCAGGCGGCGAGGGCGGCCTCAAGCCGCGCCAAGTCGACGCCCCTGCCGACCGCGGTGACACGCGCCTCCGCAGAGGCTGGGGCTGCGCACGCGCAGATGGTCGCCCCCCGCGGCGTCGCGTAAAACTCCACCCAGCCGGACCCGGCACGGACGCTGCCGCTCAGCGTCTCGACCTTGCCATAGGCGCCGCGGGAGGCGGCATCCAGCACGCTCCTTAGCGCCTCCGTGTCACATGGGCCTGAGAGCGAGGTAGTCCAGGCTTGGCGCGCCCGGCCGAGCGCATCGTCGCGCAGGCTCCAGGCCCAGAGCAGCACGGACGGGATCGGAAGGACGAGGAACCAGTGCTCGAGCACCGCAAGCGCGAGCATCGTGCCGAGGAAGACATAGCCGGCCGCGACCGCGGCGGTTACACCCTCCGCCATGGCGGCCTGGAACAGCAGCACCGTGCCGATCGTGCCGCCCGTGACGGAGAAGGGGAAGAGCAGGTTCATCGGCCGCCTGCGGAAGTAGCTCTGCAGGTAGGCAAGGTGGTCCGGCAGGAACTCCTCGGCGAGATTGGGAACGCCGAGGAACAGGTTCAGCTTTGCGCTGAGCCGCATCACCCACAGAAGCAGGTATGTCCAGACGCCGACGAGGTTCTCGCCGCCCCAGGTGAGAGCGAGCACGAGCGCAGCCCCTGCGAGGATGGCGAGCTCGTGGTGCAGGATCGCCATCACCGCCTGGCCGAAGCGGCGCAAGGGCGGCGCTTCCGGCTCGCTCGGGATCCGCCGCGGCCCCGACACAAGACCCATCAGGAAGGCCATCTCTTGCCAGGCCCAGATGACGAGCCCGCAGAGGAAGGCGACATAGGCGCCGCCGAGCGAGGTGTCGTCCTTGGTTGCGGCGAGCCCCGTGAGGGCGAGCGCAGCAAGCGCACTCGCGCCAGTGAGGCTCGCGCGGTATGTGCGCGGGTGAAGCCCGTCGAGCCAGAGGATCGCGCCGGTCGAGAACCACCAGACGAAGGCGGTGAACAACGCCGGCACGAGAAGATCCGTCATCGCCCGGGCGCCCTCGCTGCTGTCGCCGCCAAGCCGGGTGCCGCTACCACGCCGGCACGAGCCGGACGCGCTCGGGCAGGGCCGCGTGCTTGCCAGGCAGCAGGAAGAGGCGGATGAAGGTCGCCGCAGCCGAGGCCTTGAGCCCGAGCCGCCGCAGCCTGCCGCCGATGCCGCGCTGCGACTTCGCCTCGCCGAGCGCCTGGGTGATCCGGAACAGCTTGTCGAGGCCCTTGAGGAAGGCCGGGTTGTCGATGTCGAGGGTGACCGGGAAGACCTGCTTGCTGATCTCAGCAGTGATGCGGAACACCTGCATGTCGTAGCTCGTCGCGTCCATCCCGAGTGCCTTGTGGAACTCGGGGCGCAGATGGTCGCGCACGTACATCGTCGCGTAGACGGCGAGCTGAAAGAACTTCACCCACTGCTTGTTGAGCCCCTCGAGCAGCGAGGGGTTCGCGCGCATCAAGAGCGCGAAGGCCTCACCGTGGCGGAACTCGTCGTTGCACCACTTCTCGAACCACTGGAAGATCGGGTGGAAGCGCTTCTCAGGGTTGCGCTCCAACTGCCGGTAGATGGTGATGTAGCGCGCGTAGCCGATCTTCTCCGAGAGGTATGTCGCGTAGAAGATGAACTTGGGCTTGAAATAGGTGTACTTCTTCGCCTTGGTTAGGAAGCCGAGATCGACGCCGACCCCGAGCCCCTTCAGCGTCTCGTTGATGAAGCCCGCATGCCGGGACTCGTCGCGCGCCATCACCGCGAAAAGCTCCTGCACGTCGGGGTTCTTGATGCGCTTCTTGATCTCGGCGTAGAGCACGCAGCCCGAGAACTCGGCTGTCACGGAGCTCACCAGGAACTCCATGAACTCCTTCCGCAGGGCGGGCGGGAGGTCCTCGAGCCTAAAGGCGTCGAACTCCGGCGTGCGGACGAAGTGGCCCTTGTTAGGGTCGGCCCGGAACTCCGCCATCAGCGCGTCCCAGTCGGCGCGGACTGGGCTGACGTCGAGCCGGTCCATCGCGTCGAAGTCGGTGGTGTAGAAGCGGGGCGTCAGGATTGTGTCCTGCAGCGCAAGCCGCGTGCTCTCGTTTGTGGCCTTGATCGGCGTCACGGCGTTCATGCTGCCTCCTGCGGGAGTTTGATGTCCTCGAAGCCGACGTTGAACAGCTCGGCGAAGGTGAAGAAGCCGGCGAGATGGACGATCGCGCGGTCAAGCCAGCCGCCGCGCCGCAGCGTTGCCCTGACCTGGAGCGTCCTGCGCTCGCCGAACGGCACGCCTGAGGGCGCCCCGTGCATGACGATCTGGTCGCCCGGCCTGATCTCGACGCCGACGGGGATCGAGTAGGCATGGAGGCTTTCAGGGGTCTGCTCGAGATCGAGATCGACGAGGATCTCTTCGGTCCTGCGGCCAAGCAGCCAGTCGATCATCGCTGCAGTCCTCCCTGTGGTGTCGTTCCCCGCGCGATTTGACCGGGCGAGAGCAGGATCGCGGTGAAGGTCTCGACCTGGGTATGCCCGAAGGCGCCGAGGTCGACGAAGCGGCCGGTTTCCGGATCAGCGAGCGTAAGCTGCCCGCTGCTCCAGGCGGTCAGCGTGAACGGGCTCTCCGGCCCGGGCGCAGCGCTGCGGCGGCGCTCGCGCGCAAGCCCGCGCAGGGTGGCGCGGACGAAGCCGCCCGTACCTGGCGCGAGCTCCGTCACGAGCTGACCCGTACGCGCGTCCGTGATCCGGATCGCGCCATGGGGCGTGTCCTCGAAACGAAGCTCGCGGCTGATCTCTGGCGTTCCGGAGGGCCGTGAAGCCTCGACACCCGTGCCCCGAAACAGCGCAACGCCGACGATCGTCGCTGCGATCACCGAGGCTGCCGCAAACAGGGGCGCGCGCGGGAAGCTCGGGCCGGGCCGAGGAGCCTCAATTCGCTCTCCTGCCATCGTTCTCCTCCCGTGCCGTCTTGGCCTTTCAGAATGCCGCTGCCGCCGCCCCTTCCGCCGCCACCGCGCTGTTGGCGTCGGCGAGCACAGGCTGCACAGGCACTGCGGCGGCTGCTGCCAAGGCGCGCCCGAGGATCTGTGCCACCCGCTCCGCATCACCGATGCACCTAAGCATCGGCTCCGGCCGGGAGAGACGCCATGGCCGCGCGTGCGGCCAGAGCAGAAGATAGGCGATCTTCTGCCCTGGAACCAGGCGCAGCGCGATGTCGCCAACGCCACCGCCATGCAGCCTAAGCCCTGCGGCTTCGATTACGGCAAAGGGCACGTTAATGCTGGTCGGCAGCGCAACCCCGGCGCGGATAACCACCCTGCGGTTGGTGATCGTGTAGAGCGTCGAGCGCGACGCCGCCCAGGCATAGAGAGTGAGCGGGACGAGCGCGGCTGCGCCGAGGAGCAAGAGCAGGCCCGCGCCAGCGGCGATGTCGGTGGCCGCTGCACCGTCCGCGGCGAGGGCGAGCCCGCGCCACGCGGCGAGAGCGGCGAAATACCAAGCGATGCTGCGGACATGCAGGGCCCGGCGGGCGAGCGCCTGGAACTGCGGCGTCCCCTGCCAGAGGATCGTCTCGCCGGGAGGCAGCCTCTCCGGCAGCCCGGGGACTGGTTCGTAATCGTGCTCCCTCACGGCGGTTCTCCTTTCCATATCGAGACGATCAGAGGAGCGGCTCCTGCCGCGCCGGCGTCGCGTAGAGATGGCCGGAGGCGAAATAGGCGGAGATCCGGTCCTCCTCGCGCAGCGTCACCTGGTTGGGGTTGGCAAGGCCAGGCGCGTCCGCGAACTGGCTCGCAAGCACAGAGGCCACTTTCACCTGCCTGCGCGCGGCGTCGATCCGCGCGAGCGTCATCGGCAGGAGAACCCGCCGCGTGCCGATATCCACCTCGAGATAGCGCACGAGCACCTCGGAGATGTCGATCCACACATCTGTGCAGGTTCCAGCGACCTTCTCGTCTGCGCCGACCACGGCCATGCCGCGCGGGTCCGGATCCTCCTCAGCGAGGCCCCAGCCTGGCGCGGCGCGTAGCGGCACAATCTTCGGCACCCTGTCATCGTAGGTGAGATCAGGCACATCGGCGCGCTGCGCGTAGGCGGCGGGGCCGACGGCATCGACCATCGGATTGCCGGTCGGCAGCAGCGGCGCTCCGAAGAACTTGGCCGCCGGCACCGCGCCGACCACAGGCGGTTCGACCTCGCCGACACGCGGCACCGTGATCGCGTGGCCGTCGGCGGTGAGGAAGGTCTTTGGCGGCGGAAGATCGGGAAACCCCACGACCCTAATGCGCTTCGGCCGGTCCGACACGAGCGGGTAGCCCTCGCGCTTGCTCTCGCGGTGCAGGTAGAAGACGAGCCCCGCGAAGAACAGCCAGAATACGTAGAGGCTGATGAAGGCGATGTCGAAGTGGTCAGTGATGCCAGTTGATGGCATGGGTCACCTCGCCAGGCTGGGTGTTGGCTCGTCAGCGCAACAGCGCGGCTGACCGAGCGTGGATTGAGGGAGCGGCGCGCCTCTGTGGCGCACGAGCGGGCCGATCACGGCCAGCGTCAGGAACAGGAGCACGATCTCGAGGAGATAGACCGCGCCATAGCCGGTGGCGACGTCGTCGAGCGCCTCGCCGAGCATGCCCGCGGCGGCGTAGCCCGCGACAAGGTCGCGGACGACACTTCCGAGAGCGATCGCGCCTCCGGCTGCCGTCGCCTGCACCGCTCCCCAAGCGCCGAGGGCGAGGCCGACCTGGCCAGGCCTTGCGAAGCGCATGCAGGCGGTGAGGGAGCCGTGGAAGAACATTCCGCTGCCGAGGCCGATCAGCCCGGTCGCGACGGCGAAGACCGTGGGCGAGCCGAGGGGGGCTGCGAGCAGCAGTGCGGCGAACGCGAACACCCCCACCACCGCGCCATGCGCTGCCGCCCTGTGCTCGTCGCAGCCGCCGTGGATGGCGCGCGCCGCCGTCACGAACCCCGCGATGCTGCCGCCGGCGATCAGCGCTGTCAGCAGCGTCGTGCCGCCGACGGTGATAGCGAGCACCTGCCCGCCATAGGGCTCGAGCAGAACATCCTGCATGCCGAAGGCAGCGGAACCGAGCCCGACGGCGAGCAGCCGGCGGTTCCAACGCCCTTCCGTGCGCAGAGCCGCCCAGGCCTCGGCCAAGCTTGGCTGCCGCACGCCATGGGCGGTGCGCTTCGGGTCGCGCGGCTCCTGCTTCCACAGCGCAAAGCAGTTCAGCGCCATCGTCACCACCGCCGCCCCCTGGATCACCTGGATCAGCCTGAGCTGGCTGAATTCGGCGAGCAGCACGCCGAAGGCGAGGGCGGACAGGACCATGCCGAGAAGGAGGATCACCGACATCAGGGCAACGACGCGCGGCTGGCTCTCCTCGCGCGCGAGATCGGTCGCGAGTGCAAGCCCCACCGTCTGCACCGTGTGCAGTCCAGCGCCGACGAGCAGGAAGGCCAAGGCTGCGGCTGCTTGGCCCCAGATCGGCGACCAGTGCGTGTCGCCAGAGAGCAACAGAAGCGCGAACGGCATGATCGCAAGCCCGCCGAACTGCAGCAGCGTGCCGAACCAGATGTAGGGAACACGCCGCCAGCCGAGATGCGACCGATGCGTGTCGGACCGGAAGCCGATGAGCGCGCGCAACGGCGCGAAGGCGATCGGCAAGGCGATCATCACTCCGACCACAGAGGCAGGAACGCCGAGCTCGACGATCATCACCCGGTTGAGCGTCCCGACCAGCAGCACGGCGCACATGCCGACGGAAACCTGGAACAGGGACAGGCGCAACAGTCGCCCGAGCGGCAGATCCGGTGTCGCCACATCGGCGAAGGGGAGGAACCTCGGCGCGACGCGCCGCCAGCGGGAGACGAGGCTGTCGTTGAGCGCCTTCATCCGGCCCGGTCTCCCTTGTCCCGGACGAGCTCCTGCGCCTGCGAGGTGTAGAAGCCCCGCGAGACGCGCTTCGTCCGCCCTTGGCGCCACCCGGAGAGCCCGCTCTCGCCAGCGATCAGGCGCGCGAGCTGCCGCCCCCCGACCGGCTCAATCGCGGGCGCACGGTCGCCGCGGGGGAAGAGGCGGCCGACCGCGTGCATCACCGAGAGCGCAGGCGTGCGGGGCGCAAAGGTGAAGAGGATGCTCGCGCGCGTGCGTGACGCCAGAGCCGCGAGCGCGCGCGCCACGTCCTGCGCGCGATAGTGGATCAGGCTGTCCATCGCAACGACATGGTCGAAGTCGCCGAGTGTCGGGTCGAGCATGTCGCCGGCGCGGTACTCGATCCGGCCCAAGACGCGGTGCGCCTCTGCCCGCTCGCGCGCAAGCCCGATCAGCGTCGGCGAGAGATCGACCGCGACGACGTCGGCGCCCCGTGCAGCGGCGGCGACCGCGAAGGCGCCGGTGCCGCAGCCGGCATCGAGCAGTCGCCTGCCCGAAAGGTCGGCGGGAAGCCACTCAAGCAGCGTCGCCCGCATCGTCTCGCGCCCGGCACGGACCGTTGCGCGTATGCCGCTCACCGGCGCATCAGACGTCAGCCGTTTCCACGCCTCGACCGCGGTGCGGTCGAAATAGGTCAGAAGCTCGCCGCGACGCTCCTGGTACGTGCCTGCGCGCATCAGTCGAACCCAAGCAAGTCGAAGATCTCGCGGTCCTTGAGCGGCTCCGCCTCGATCGGTTCGACGCCGGCCCAGAGCGTCTCGGCAAGCCGGAGATACTCTTCCTGGACGCGCGCGAGTTCTGGGCCGCCATCCATCTCGAACAGGGTCGTCTTCTTGAGCCGCGAGCGGCGGATCACGTCGAGGGCGGGGAAATGCGCAAGCGTCCTGAGCCCAGTCGCGCGGTTGTACTTCTCGATCTGGTCGGTGCTCTCCGAGCGGTTGGCGATCACACCCCCGAGCCGGACCGTGTAGTTGCGCGCCTTGGCCGAAATCGCCGCCACGATCCTGTTCATCGCGAAGATGCTGTCGAAGTCGTTCGCGGCGACGATCAGGCCGCGGTCTGCATGCAGGAGCGGCGCAGCGAAGCCGCCGCAGACGACGTCGCCGAGCACGTCGAAGATGACGACATCCGTCTCCTCGAGCAGGTGGTGCTCCTTGAGCAGCTTCACCGTCTGGCCGACCACGTAACCGCCGCAGCCCGTGCCCGCCGGCGGCCCGCCCGCCTCGACGCAGAGCACCCCGTTGTAGCCCTCGACGACGAAGTCCTCCGGTCGCAGCTCCTCGGCGTGGAACTGCACCTGCTCGAGCACGTCGATCACGGTCGGAATCAGCCGCTTGGTCAGGGTGAAGGTGCTGTCGTGCTTCGGATCGCAGCCAATCTGGAGCACCCGTCGCCCGAGCTTCGAGAAGGCGACGGAGAGGTTGGACGAGGTCGTGCTCTTGCCGATGCCGCCCTTGCCGTAGATGGCGAACACCTTCGCCCCTTCGATCCGGTATACTGTGTCTGGGTGCACCTGGACGCTGCCTTCACCGTCGCCGCGGGCGCGGAGTGCCGCGCGCGAAAGGGGAGGGCTTGCGGGGCGTGGCGGTGTCACGATGGTCATGCCGGCACTCCCTGGGTGATTCCTTCAAGGCGGTCCTCAAGGTCTTCACCGGCGCGGCGAAGCGCCTCGAGTGTCTCGGGGTCAGGCCGCCAGTAGCGGCGCTCATGCGCCTCGATCAGCCGGTTGGCGATCCTCGCCGAGGCGGTGGGGTTAAGGCTCGCGAGCCGCTCGCGCATCTCCGGGTCGAGCATGTAGGTCTGCGCGAGGTGGTGGTAGACCCACGGCGCAACCTCTCCCGTCGTCGCCGACCAGCCCATCGTGTTGGTCACGTGCGCCTCGATCTCGCGCACGCCCTCAAAGCCGTGCTTGAGCAGACCTTCGTACCATTTCGGGTTCAGCATGCGTGTGCGCGTCTCGAGCGCGACCTGCTCGGCGATGGTGCGCACCTTGCCCTCGCCGCGAGTCTGGTCGCCGATGTAGACGGCGGAGGGGGCCCCGCCGCGGGCGCGCCGCACCGCGCGGCTGATGCCGCCGAGCGTATCGAAGTAGTGATCGATGGTGGTGACGCCGACCTCGATACTGTCGAGGTTTTGGTAGGTCACCTCGACGGTCGAGAGGATCTCGCCGAGCACTGTGTCGTTGCGCACCGGCTTGCCGTCGACGCCGAAGGCGAAGCCCTTCCGCTTGACGAAGGCCTCGGCGAGCTCGTCCTCGTCGTTCCAGGCGCCCTCGCCGACGAGCTGGTTGACGTTCGCGCCGTAGGCACCGTCGGCATTGCCGAACACGCGCAGCGCGGCTTCGGCAATCGTGCCGCCGTGCTTCGCGACATGGGCAAGCGCGTGGCGGCGGATGAAGTTCATCTCCTCAGGCTCGTCGGCTTGGGCCGCGAGCTGCGCGGCTTCGGCGAGCAGTTTCATCTGCAGCGGCAACAGGTCGCGGAAGATCCCGGAGGTGGTGATCACCACATCGATCCGCGGCCGGCCGAGCTCGGAAAGCGGAATGAGGGTCGCGCCGGCAACGCGGCCGTAGCTGTCGTGTCTTGGCCGGGCGCCCATCAACGCAAGAGCCTGGGCGATCGGACCGCCCTCGGTCTTGAGGTTGTCGGTGCCCCACAGCACCATCGCCACCGTCTCAGGCAGCGGGTTGCCCTCGGCCCTGTGCCGGTCGAGCAGGCGCTGCGCCTGGCGCGCGCCGTCCTCGACAGCGAAGGCGGAGGGCAGCTTGAACGGATCGAACCCGTGGATGTTCCGACCAGTCGGCAGAACTTCCATGCAGCGCAGGAGATCGCCGCCCGGAGCGGGCCTGATGTAGCGCCCCTCGAGTGCCCGGAGCAGAGCCGGTATCTCGTGGTCTGCGGCAAGCAGGGTATCGAGGCGGGCGCGCGCCTGCGGCTCGGTGATGCCGGCGGCGTCGAGCATCTCGGCGCGCTGCTGAGCATCCGGCGGCTCGCCGACGACATGCAGCCCGTGCGGGATGAGCGTGTATTCGAGCTCGAGCAGGGCGGAGCCGAGCGCGGCGATCCGCTCTTGCGCGTCCTCGCCCCAGACAGGCTCTGTTTCTGCGAGATCGACCGCCGCCGCCTGCGCCTGGATCATGCCGGCAAGCGCCGCGCGCTGGCCCGGATCGGTGCTCGGCTCAAGCGCGCGCCAGCGATCGAGCGAGGCCTTTAGGTCGAGTAGGCCGCGATAGAGCCCGGCATGCGCCAGCGGCGGTGTGAGATAGCTCACGAGCGTGGCGCCAGCGCGACGCTTCGCGATCATGCCCTCGGACGGATTGTTGGAAGCGTAGAGATAGATGTTGGGCAGGTCGCCGATCAGCCGATCAGGCCAGCACTCCGCCGATACGCCGACCTGCTTGCCAGGCATGAACTCGAGCGCTCCATGCGTGCCGAAGTGGAGCACTGCGTCGGCCCGGAAATCCTCCTGCAGCCAGCGATAGAACGCGGCGAAAGCATGCGTCGGCGCAAATCCGTGCTCGAAGAGCAGCCGCATCGGGTCGCCCTCGTAGCCGAAGCCGGGCTGTACCCCGACAAAGACGTTGCCGAAGAACGCACCCAGAATGAAGAGGTCGCGCCCGTCCGTGTTGTGGCGCCCGGGCGCGGGCCCCCACTGCTTCTCGATCTCGGCAAGCCAGGGCGTGCGGCGCACGTGATCATCGGCCGGGATTCGCACGGCGACATTGGCTGTGGTGCCGAAGCGCTCGCGATTGCCATGCAGGACGGCCGCGCGCAGCGCATTGACGTCGCGCGGCAGCTCGACCCTGTAGCCAGCCGCGTGCATCGCCTTCAGCGTGTTGAAGAGGGAGTCGAACACACCGAGATAGGCGGCCGTGCCGGTAGTTCCCGCATTGGGCGGGAAGTTGAACAGCACGATCGCGACCCGCTTTTCCGCTGCCGGGATCCGGCGAAGCGCAACGAGCCGGGCGACGCGGCGGGCAAGCGTGCGAGAGCGTTCCGGATGAGGAACCATGTGGCGAGCACACACGATGCCGTCGCAGCCGGGGCAGGGCGTGCCGCCCGGAGAAGCCCCGCAGCGCCCGCCGAAGGTCATCGGCCAGATGCCGCCGTCTAGCTCCGGTATCGCGACCATCATCGTCGCCTCGACCGGCAACAGGCCGCGGCGATCGGCGCTCCACTGACGGATCGTCTGGAACTCGAGCGGATGCGCGGTGACGTAGGGAACGTCGAGCGCGGTCAGGAGCTCCTCGGCGGCGCGTGCATCGTTGTACGCTGGGCCGCCGACGAGGGAGAAGCCGGTCAGCGAGACGAGGGCATCGACCGTCGCCCGGCCGTCGCGCATGAAGAAGCGTTCGATCGCCGGTCGCGCATCGAGGCCTGCGGCGAAGGCAGGCACAACGTCTAGGCCCTGCGCCTCGAGCGCGGCGATGACCCCGTCATAGTGCCGGGCGTTGCTTGCAAGCACGTAGGACCGGAGCAGGAGGAGCCCCACCCGGCCGCGCCCGTCACGGCGCGGCAGGAGGTCGATCCGCTCGGTGATTCGGCCCTTTACCTGCGGATGGTAGAGCCCGACGTCCGGGTAGTGGACGGGCGCGGGCACGCTCAGCGTGCCGGCGATCGCGGCGCGCGTTCCGGACGCGTAGCGATTGACGAGCATCGCCACCATGCCGGCCAGGTTCTCGGCGGACCCAGCGAGCCAATACTGCAGCGTCAGGAAGTAGGCCCGCACATCCTGCGCGGTGCCAGGGATGAAGCGGAGCAGCCGTGGCAACTCGCGCAGCATCTTCATCTGGCCCTTGCCGTTCGCAGGCGCGCCGCCCGGCCTGGACTTGCCGCGCAACCGCTTGAGGAGGCCGACGATCCCAGATGCTTCCGCCGACATGTCGAACCGGCCGAGCCGGGTGAGCCGCATGATCTCTGGCGCGGAAAGGCAACAGGCGATTGCGTCGCAGCTGTCGCGGCGGGCACGGAGCGCGGGTTCGACGAGCCGGATGTGGTCCTCGAGGAAGAGCATGCCGGCGATGATGATGTCGGCGCGGGCGATGTCCTCGAGGCAGGCATCGAGCGCTGCGGCGTCTGAGGCGAACTCGTCTGCCGCATGCAGCGCGAGTTCGAGGCCGGGCAGGTCGCGCCTTAGGATCTCGCGTGCCGCGGCAACTGCGCCACCGAAATGGCTGTCCATCGTGACGATGGCGACCCGCACGATGGGAGCGTCAGCGGGAGAAGTGCGCTTTCGCGTCATACAGCGTCTCGACGGTGATGGAGGTGATGCCTCGCTCGTTAGCGAAGCGTTCCGTGTTTCGCCTGGCCTTGCCCCTGACGAAGAAGGGAATCTTGCCGAGCTCCCTCTCCGCCTCCGCCGTCCAGGTGGCCTGCCCCGGCCGAGTCGCGACCGCCGCATCCGCCCTCAGCTCGGCCGCCCGCGTCGGTGCGACATGCCCAAGATGCGAGGGCGCGGCGCCGTCGTGGAACTCGAAATCCTCGCGGAACATGCCCAGCAGGTGCTCCTCGAGCCCCATCATCAAGGGGTGTACCCAGGTGTCGAACAGTACGTTGGCGCCCTCGAACCCCATCTGCGGCGAGTAGCGCGCCGGAAAGTCCTGCACATGCACGGGCGCGGAGATCACCGCGCAGGGTATGCCGAGGCGCTTGGCGATATGCCGTTCCATCTGCGTGCCGAGAACGAGCTCGGGCGCGAGCTCCGCCACCTTCGCCTCGACCTCCAGGTAGTCGTCGGTCAGAAGCGGCTCGACGCCGTACTCGGCTGCCGCTTCGCGCAGCTCGCGCCCGAACTCGCGCGAGTAGCTGCCCAGGCCCACGACAGCGAAGCCGAGTTCCTTCGACGCCACCCTCGCGGCGGCGATCGCATGCGTCGCGTCGCCGAAGATGAAGACCCGCTTGCCGGTGAGATAGGTGCTGTCGACCGAGCGCGAGTACCACGGCAGCCGGCTCGTCTGCCCGGCGAGCAGGGCGGAGGCGTTGAGGCCTGCCGCTTCGGCCACCTCGGCGATGAAGGCACGCGTCCCGCAGACGCCGATCGGGATCGAGCGGATTGTCTTCTGCCCGAAGGTGCGCGCGAGCCAGGAAGCGGCCGGAGCGGCGATCTCGGGGTAGAGGACGATGTTCATCTCCGCCTCGCCGAGCCGCTCGAGATCGGCCGGGCTTGCGCCGAGCGGCGCGACGACGTTCACCGCGACCCCGAGCCGATCAAGCAGCCCGCTCACTTCCGCGACGTCGTCGCGGTGGCGGAAGCCGAGCGCTGTGGGGCCAAGGATGTTGCAGGACGCCCTCGCGCGCTGCGGCCTTTCGAGCCCGCGGGCCGGCGCGCGCCTGCCGGCGAAGCTGCGCACCAGGCGATAGAAGGTCTCGGCCGCGCCCCAGTTCTCCTTGCGCTGGTAGGCCGGGAGCTCGAGCGGCACGACCGGCACCGGCAGCCCCATCCCGGCTGCGAGGCCGCCCGGATCGTCTTGGATCAGTTCGGCCGTGCAGGAGGAGCCCACGAGCAGGGCAGAGGGGTGGAAGCGCTCATAGGCATCCCGCACCGCCGCCTTGAAGAGCTCTGCCGTGTCGCCGCCGAGGTCGCGCGCTTGGAAGGTGGTGTAGGTGACGGGCGGCCTCGCCTTCGACCGCTCGATCATCGTGAACAAAAGATCGGCGTAGGTGTCGCCCTGCGGCGCGTGCAGCACGTAGTGCACGCCCCGCATCGACGCCGCGACGCGCATCGCCCCGACATGAGGTGGGCCCTCGTAGGTCCAGACAGCGAGATGCATCGCGCTATACCTCCAGGGCCTCGCGCCGAACGAGGGGGCGCGAGAACAGGCCAGCGAGGTCGCCTGCCTGGTCGTAGCCCTGGATCGGCGTGAACACGAGCTCGATCGACCATTTCGTGGTCATGCCCTCGGCCTCGAGGGGATTGGCGAGGCCGAGCCCGCAGACGGTGATGTCGGGCCGGGCTTCGCGGCAGCGGTCAAGCTGCCGCTCCACATGCTGGCCCTCGGTGATCCTGATCCCCTGGGGCAGCAGGGACAGTTCGGCCGCGAGATGGTCACGGTGCAGATAGGGCGTGCCGACCTCGAGTGGGATCATGCCGAGCTCGTTGGCGCAGAAGCGGGCGAGGGGGAGCTCGAGCTGGCTGTCGGGGAAGAAGAAGATCCGCTTGCCGCAAAGCCGCTGCCGCTCGCGCGCGAGCGCCGTCTCTGCGCGTGCGCGCGCAGCTGCGGTGGCGCTGCAGAACGCGGCCGGGGCCACGCCCCAGGCATCGGCCGCGGCAGCGAGCCACCCTGTCGTTCCCTCGACTCCGAGCGGGAAGGGGGCGCGAAGCCGCACCGCGCCGCGCTCCTCGAGCAGTCGCGCCGTCTCGGCGAGGAAAGGCTGGGCGAGCAGAAGCTGCGTGCCACGGCCGACGGCTGGCAGTTCCGCCGCCCGGCGCGGCGGCAGGAAGGCCACGGGGCCGATGCCCATCGCTGAGAACAGACGGCGGAACTGGTCCTCGACCGCTTCCGCGAGCGCGCCGACCACGAGCAGGGAGCGCTCTCCGCTCGGTGCCGCCGGCAGCTCCGGGACCAGGGCAGCAAGGCACGCATCCTCGCCCTGGGTGAAGGTCGTCTCGATGCCGCTGCCCGAGTAGTGCAGCACCCGCACTGCCGGGCCGAGCCTGCGGTCAAGCCGCTGCGCGGCGCGCGAGAGGTCGAGCTTGATCACCTCTGAGGGACAGGAGCCGACGAGGAAGAGCAGCCGAATGTCGGGCCGGCGCGCCACCAGCCTCGCGACGAGCCGGTCGAGCTCCTCGTTGGCGTCCGCAAGCCCCGCGAGGTCGCGATCGTCGATGATGGCCGTGGCGAAGCGCGGCTCAGCGAAGATCATGACGCCGGCTGCCGACTGCATCAGATGCGCGCAGGTGCGCGACCCGACGATGAGGAAGAACGCGTCCTGGATCTTGCGGTGCAGCCAGATGATCCCGGTCAGCCCGCAGAACACTTCGCGCTGTCCGCGCTCCCGCAGCACGGCCCTGTCCGAGGCCCTGTCCGCGCAGCCCTGCCCTCCGATTGGGAGGGCGCGCGCCGGCGGCGAGGGCGCGATGTCGTTCACCGCGCGAAGCCCGGCTTGCCGCCGGTTCCTGCTGTGCCTGCGGCGTCCCTGCTGTCGCGGCGTGCGGCGCGGAGCTTGCAGACGAACTGCGCGGCGTTGACGACATACGCGGCGTAGGCGGCGAGCGCGACCAGCATCTGCGTGCGCGGCGCACCGAGCCCAGCGGCCGCCATGACGAGGTAGAGCGTGTGCAGCGCAAGCACCAGCATGCTGAACACGTCCTCCCAGAAGAACGGCCTCGCGAAGAGATACTTGCCGTAGACGTCGTGCTCCCAGAGCGAACCGGTGACCATGATCGTGTAGAGGAGCAGGGTCTTGACCACGATCGAGGCGGTTGCCGCGGCAAGGCCGTCGCCGGTGACGAGGTAGTTGAGGACAAGGCCGAGGCTGACGAGGAAGACGGCAAACTGCAGCGGTGCGAGGATGGCTTGCACCACAGTCCATGGAGAGGCGTCGCGCCGCGCGCGCTGTTCCGGCGTGTAGAGCGGTTCACGGTGCTGCGAGCAGACGTTGCGGGAGTGCACCATGGTGCGCCCGCAGGCCGCTCCCCACGGGCTGCAGTCGATCGAGTCAAGCAGTTTCTGGACGGTCCGCTGTGTAAGCATCGCTTGACAAGCCCCCTCCCGAAAAGGTCCGCTGTCGGCACGGTTTTCACCGTGCCGCGCGGCCCGACGGCAGCTCCGCCCGAGACGCCCTGCGGCAGGAGTCGCTGCAGTGGAATCTCGCGTGCATCAGCCGTCAAACCGCTTCACCTCCCGCCCCAGGGCGGGTGTGATGAAGGCTAGTGGGCGCGTCGAGCAGGTGTCAAGGGAGATTGACGTAAATCGAACTTGACACCCGACCCCGGCCGGCGGGATAGACTAGGGAGGAGTGGGCGATGGACAGAACCAGAATGGATGCGTTCAACCAGGGCTCGCCTTCGTTTCCGCCGCCACGGTCGGTGTTCCGTGACGGACTCGGTGCCGCCGGCATAGCCGTCGCCGGTGAGGAGGATGGGCCACAACCCTGCAGCCGCATCCCCGCCGCCGCGCCCGAGCGGCAGCCCATGCGCTGGGACGGGCGGGCGTTCGCGGCAACGGTCGCAGCTGAGGTCGTTCCGCTTTTGGTGCTCGCCCACCGGCGTAGGGCCCAGCCCGCGCGGCATGCACCGGCCGGGCCCCCCGGCGCTTTGGCCGAGGCCATTCCCGTCCTCGCCGATCTCGCGGTCCGTAGCGAGGTCGATGCCGCGGTCGCGCTTGTCGAGGACCTACACTGGCGCGGCCACAGCTTCGATGATCTCTATCTCGAGCTGATCTCGGGAGTCGCCCGTCACCTCGGCCAGCTCTGGCACGAGGACAGGCTGAGTTTCGCAGACGTCACGATCGGCACGCTCGCGCTGCAGCGACTGCTGCACGCGCTCGACCATGCCTTCTGCGCCTGCGCCGAGGTGGTGCACCGCGACCCCGCGAAGCGCGCGCTTCTCGCCTCGAGGCCCGGCGAACCGCATGGCTTCGCCCTCGACATGCTCAGCGCCTTCCTGCGTCGTGCCGGCTGGGAGGCGGCGACCATCGCGCCGGCAGACGAGGCCGAGCTCTGTGACGCGGTGCGCAGCAGCTGGTATGCGGTGCTCGGGCTCTCCGACAGTTGCGGCCTTTCGACCGACGGCATGGCCGGACTGATCCATGCAGCGCGGCGCGCGTCGCTTAATCGGCACCTTCGCGTGATGGTCGGCGGGCCCGCCTTCGCGGGCGACCCGGAGGAGGCGCTTCGTGTTGGCGCCGACGCCACCGCCGTCGACGCTCGCCACGCAGTCGACCAGGCGGAGGCGCTGTTTGCGTTGGTTCGCCGGAACAGCTGACCCATCAGGCAGGCTCCGGCTCTGGCCCCTGCGAGGGGGCGGCTTTGGTGCCGGCCTCCTGGCCGGCAAGGAGGATAAGGCGGGACGGCATGAGTTTCAGTGCCCCCAGAACCGCGCTTGGCGATCTTGATGCCGAGGCCGCTGCGGCACTCGTCGCGGCGGCTGCCGACATCGCGCTCGTGCTCGATGCGACCGGCACCGTGCTCGATGTCGCCTGCAACACGGACGAGATCGCACGCGAGATCGGCAACGGCGGCACTTGGCGCGGCAGGCCGTGGAGCGAGATCGTGAGCCCCGACAGCCGCGCGAAGACCGCGGAGATGCTGCGCGCTGCGGAGCTCGGCCGGACGCCCGGCTGGCGCCACCTGAACCTGATCCGCCCGCGCGGCGGCACGCTGCCGGTGCTGTTCTCGACCGTCTGGATCGGCGCGGCGGGGCGGTTCGTCGCCTTCGGACGCGACCTTCGCCCGATCGCCTCGCTGCAGCAGCGGCTCGTCGATGCCCAGGCTTCGCTCGAGCGCGACTACGCGAGACTCCGCTATGCCGAGACGCGCTATCGGCTGCTCTTCCAGATGTCGTCCGACCCGGTGCTCGTGATCGACGCAGACTCGGCGAGGATCGTCGAGGTCAATCCCGCCACGGAGCGGCTTTTCCCGGGAGCGGAGCGCCCCGAGGTCGGGGGCGATTTCCTGTCTCTCTTTTCTCCCGAGTCGCGGCGCGCGGTCGAGCTTCTGCTCGCTGGCGTGCGCGCGGCCGGGCGGGCGGACGAGGTGCGCGCGGCGCTCGGGCAAGAGGCGCGCCCGGTTGACGTCTCGGCCTCCTTGTTCCGGCAGGAGAACGCCGTCTTCTTCCTGATCCGACTGCTTGCGGTGTCGGCGCCAGAGGAGGTGACGGCCATCGCGAAGCCGAAGTCGAAGCTCCTGAAGCTGATCGAGAACGCGCCCGACGGCTTCGTCGTCACCGGCCAGGACGGCAGGATTGTCACCGCCAACAGCGCCTTCCTCGAGATGGTCCAGCTTGCGACCGAGGACCAGGCTCGCGGCGAGCCGCTCGCGCGCTGGCTCGGCAGGCCGGGGCTCGATCTCGAGGTCCTGCTTGCGAACCTGCGCGAGCGCGGGCCGGTGCGGCTCTTCCCGAGCACGCTGCGCGGCGAGTACGGCGCCCAGGCGGAGGTCGAGATCTCAGCCGTCTCCGTACTGAACGGCGGCAGGCCATGTTTCGGTTTTGCAATCCGCGATGTCGGGCCGCGCCCCGGCGCCGCACTCGGGCTCCGCCGGGATGCCCCGCGGTCGGTGCAGCAGCTCTCCGAACTGATCGGCCGCGTGCCGCTCAAGGAGCTCGTGCGCGAGGCAACGGACGTGATCGAGCGGCTCTGCATCGAGGCGGCGCTTGAGCTGACGAACGACAACCGCGCCTCAGCTGCCGAGATGCTGGGCCTCTCCCGGCAGAGCCTCTACGTCAAGCTTCGGCGCTACGGGCTTGGCGACCTCGCCTCAGGCCAAGGCTCCGCATGAGCGACGGGCACGACATCGCCGCCGGTTTCCGCCCCCATGCCATGCGCGGGCGGGCCCGCCCCTTGTCCCTGGCGGCTCTCGAGCTGCTCAAGCCGATCACCTGGTTCGCCCCGATGTGGGCGTTCGGCTGCGGTGTTGTCTCCTCGGGCGTCGTTCCGGGAGAGCGGCTTGACCTCCTCCTTCTCGGAGTCATGCTCGCCGGGCCGCTCGTCTGCGGCACGAGCCAGGCCGTCAACGACTGGTTCGACCGGCATGTCGATGCGATCAACGAGCCTGATCGCCCCATTCCGTCGGGCCGAATCCCCGGGCGGTGGGGACTTTGGATCGCGATCGCGATGAGCGGCCTGTCACTCCTCGTGGCATTGAGGCTCGGCGTCTGGGGGTTCTGGGCGACCGTTGCCGGGCTTGCGCTTGCCTGGGCCTATAGCGCGCCGCCGATCAGGCTCAAGCAGAATGGCTGGTGGTCGGCCGGCGTGTGCGGTGCCTGTTACGAGGGGCTCCCCTGGATCACTGGCGCGGCAGTGATGACTGGCGACGCCCCTTCGGTTGCGGTGCTCGCTTCAGCCGCGCTCTACAGCATCGGCGCGCACGGGATCATGACGCTGAACGACTTCAAGGCGGTCGAGGGAGACAGGCGCCTTGGCATTGGCACGCTTCCGGTCCGGCTCGGTGTGGCGCGCGCCGCCCGGCTCGCCTGCTGGGTGATGGCTGTTCCGCAGGCGGTGGTGGTGGCGTTCCTGGTCCTGTGGGATGCGCTGCTGCATGCGCTCGCGGTCGCGCTTCTGCTTGGCGTGCAGCTCATGCTGATGCGCCGGCTGCTTGCCGACCCGCGCCGGCTTGCGCCCTGGTATAACGGAACCGGAACGACCCTCTACGTGATCGGCATGCTGATCACCGCCTTCGCGATCAGGCCCGCGCCATGACGCCCGCTTCGTCCCTCTCGCCCGGCCTCGGTTGGCTCGGCATCTTCCGCCTCGGCCTCGTGCAGACAGCGCTTGGGGCGATCGTTGTGCTCAGCACCTCGGCGATCAACCGCGTGATGGTTGTCGAGCTCGCTCTCCCGGCGTCCGTGCCGGGCGTTCTCGTTGCGATCCATTACGCCGTGCAGATGCTCAGGCCGCGCATGGGCTACGGCAGCGACATGGGCGGGCGGCGGACGCCCTGGATCATCGGCGGGATGGCCGTGCTCGCGGCAGGTGGCGTGCTTGCCGCCGCCGCGACCGCTCTGATGGAGCACGCTCTGACGGCGGGCCTGCTTCTGTCGCTCGCCGCGTTCCTCATGATCGGCCTCGGTGTCGGCGCGGCGGGCACCTCGTTGCTCGTGCTGCTCGCCTCCGTGGTGGCGGAGCGCCGGCGCCCTGCGTCGGCCTCGCTTGTCTGGATCATGATGATCGCAGGCTTTGTTTTGACCACGGCGATCGCCGGGAGGCTGCTCGATCCCTATTCCGGCTCCCGCTTGGTTGCCGTCGCCGCCGGCGCCTCGGCGATCGCCTTCGCGCTCGCCTGCGCCGCGGTGTGGGGGATCGAGGCGCGTCACGCCGCGCCGCGCGCCGAGCCGGCCGGAGCCCGAGCGCCGAAGCCGCCCTTCCGCCAGGCGCTTGCCGAGGTGTGGGGTGAGCGGGATGCGCGCCGCTTCACCGTGTTCGTGTTCCTTTCGATGCTCGCCTACAGCGCCCAGGACCTCGTGCTCGAGCCCTTCGCCGGCCAGGTCTTCGGCATGACGCTCGGCGAGACGACGCGGCTTGCCTCGCTGCAGCACGGCGGCGTGCTCGCAGGCATGCTCGTGATCGCGCTGGTCGGCAGCGTCGCGGCGGGGACGCGCTTCGGCAGCATGCGCACCTGGACGGTGGGCGGCTGCATCGCCGCTGCCGTGGCCGTGATGATGCTGATGGTCGCCGGCCGCGTCGGCGAAACCTACCCGCTGAGGCTCTCCTATTTCGCGCTTGGCCTCGCCAACGGTGTGTTCGCTGCCGCCGCGATCGCCTCGATGATGCTCATGGTCGGGCGCGGGCGCGAGCGGCGCGAGGGCACGCGCATGGGGCTGTGGGGCGCAGCACAGGCGATCGCCTTCGGCCTCGGCAGCCTTGCGGGCGCGATGGCACTCGATCTCGCGCGCGCGGTGTTCGGCGACCCGGCAGCGGCCTACGGCGCGGTCTTTATCGCCGATTCGCTCCTGTTCCTGGCCGCCGCCTGGCTCGCCTTAGGGATCGGCACGGCCCGCAGCGAGAAGCCGCGCGGCTGCGAGGGATATCCGCCGGCGAGGCCGGCCGTTGGCAGTTGAAGGAGGGGTTTGCATGCGCCAGGGCGAGACCTTCGATGTCGCGGTGATCGGCGGGGGCCCCGCCGGGGCGACGGCTGCGAACGACCTCGCGCGCCGCGGCCTCGCCGTGCTGCTGCTCGACAAGGCGGGCCGCATCAAGCCCTGCGGCGGCGCGATCCCGCCGAAGCTGGTCGAGGATTTCGGCATTCCTGGAGACCTTCTCTGCGCTCGCATCGGCGGCGCAAGGATCGTCTCGCCGAGGAACCGTTCCGTCGACATGCCGATTGAGGGCGGCTATGTCGGCATGGTCGATCGGGACGTGTTCGACGAATGGCTGCGCCGCCGAGCTGCTGCCAACGGTGCCGAGCGGGTGGCGGGAACCTTCGAGCGCCTGGAGCGCTGCGACGACGGCACGACCTCCATCGCTTTCCGGCCGAAGGGCGCCTCGCCCGAGGTGCCGCCCGTCACCATCCGCGCGCGCGCCGTGATCGGCGCGGACGGCGCCAACTCCGCCGTGGCGCGCGCCGCCATGCCTGGGGGAGAGCGCGTGCCCTTTGTCTTCGCCTATCACGAGATCGTCCGCACGCCGGCCGCGCCGCCTGCCGGGTACGATCCGAGGCGCTGCGACGTCTACTACAACGGCCGCATGTCGCCGGATTTCTACTCCTGGATCTTCCCGCACGGGACGACCATGAGCATCGGTACGGGCTCTGCGCAAAAGGGGTTCTCACTCAAGGGTGCGGTCAGCGAGCTGCGTACCCTGACCGGGCTCGACGGCGCCGAGACGATCCGCCGCGAGGGCGCCCCCATTCCTCTGCGGCCGCTGAAGCGCTGGGACGACGGCCGCAACGTGCTGCTCGCGGGCGATGCCGCGGGCGTTGTGGCTCCCGCCTCGGGCGAGGGGATCTACTACGCGATGCTCGGCGGCAGGCTTGCGGCGGAGGCGGCTGAGGAGTTCTGCCGCAGCGGGGATGCGCGCGCGCTTGCCACCGCGCGGAGGCGCTTCTTGCGGCTGCACGGGCCGGTCTTCTGGATCCTCGGGATCATGCAGAAGTACTGGTACCGCAACGACGAGCGGCGCGAGAGGTTCGTGCGGATCTGCAACGATCGCGACGTCCAGACGCTCACCTGGGATGCGTACATGAACAAGGAGCTCGTCAAGGCGCGGCCGGTTGCGCATGTGCGCATCTTCTTCAAGAACCTCGCCCATCTGACCGGGATCGTTCCGGCATGAGCGGCGTGGTGGATGGCAAGGCACACGGGAAGGCGGGGTAGCGGCGTTGAGCACACTCTCTGATGGCCGGATCGGGCGTGGCGGCAGCGCGGGCGAGGGGGTCATCGCGGCGTTGCCTAGGGGTGGGCGACGGGTTCGGTCGCATGCGCGGCCGCTTCCGTTGCGTGTCGGCACGCGCGGCAGCCCGCTCGCCCTCTACCAGACGCGCCTGTTCCTCGGCATGATCACCGGCTTCTGCCCCCTCCTGAACGCCGCGAAAGCGTTCGAGGAGCATGCGATTGCCACCTCGGGCGATCTCGTGCAGGACCGCAGGCTCGCTGAGATCGGCGGCAAGGGCCTGTTCGCCAAGGAGATCCACGAGGCGCTCGCCGATGGCCGGGTCGATTTCGCCGTCCACTCGCTCAAGGATCTCGAGACGAAGCTGCCGCCCGGGATTGTGCTCGCCTGCTGCCTCCCGCGCGAGGATGAGCGCGACGCGCTCGTGCTCGGCCCGCGCTGCGGCGCTCCCGCGTGGGATGACCCTTTCGCCGCGATCCCGCCCGGCGCGACCGTCGGCACGTCGTCCGTCAGACGGCAGGCGCAGCTGCTCGCAGCACGGCCAGATTTGAAGGTGGTGATGCTCCGCGGCAACGTCCAGACAAGGCTTGCGAAGGTGCATGACGGCACCGTCGATGCCACGCTGCTCGCGCTCGCTGGGCTTAGGCGCCTCGGGCTCGAGCACCTTGCCGACCTCGTTCTGCCACCTGAGGTGATGGTGCCGGCAGCGGGACAGGGGATCGTCGGCGTCACCGTGCGCGAAGAGGATGAGGAGCTTTGCGAGCTCCTTGCCGCGATCGAGGACCGAGAAGCGCGGATCGTGTCCACGGCCGAGCGCGCCCTGCTCGATGCGCTGGACGGATCCTGCCGCACGCCGGTCGGCAGCCATGCCGTGCTGCTGCCGGGCGGGACGCTGCGGCTGACGGGGCTGGTCGCGAGCGACGATGGCACCTTCATGCTGAGGCGGGTGATGATCGGCAGAGCGGAGGATGCGGCGCGGATCGGCACCGCACTCGGTGAGAGCCTGAAGCGGGACGCGCCTGCCGACATCTTCCGCCCGTAAGCGAGGTCGCACATGGCTCGCTCGAGCCGTGTGCGTGAGGATGCCTGCGCGCAAAGCCCCTGGCGGGTCGCACACTTGTCGGAAGGCGTTCGCGCAGCGCGACGGGTTCTCAACCTCTCTCTCGGCAAACTCGTCGGCTCGCACGCCCGTCGGAGCCGTTCGCGCCGCGCGAGGGTGATCGCCTTGGCCGTCTGCGCGGCTGAGGCCCCTTCGCCGTGGTGCCTCCGTCGCAGCGTCGCATTATGGTACCCCCCCCCCCGAGGCGTGGAACGGAACTGTTTGGA
>Ga0308417_1000458_pt1 | contig 29736 bp, 28 predicted proteins | sample HotsprSampleOS65_FD_203528 | JGI IMG/M metagenome (GOLD analysis project Ga0308417, IMG submission 203528) | Hot spring phototrophic mat microbial communities from Octopus Spring, Yellowstone National Park, Wyoming, United States - 20090730_OS65 ...
TGCCTCGAAAGAGGGAACGCTTGGGGAGAGATGCACCGCTGCTTTAGAGGGGCAACCTGATGAAGTAAGTGCGCTCGCAGAACCAAGAACAAGAATCCCCTGCCTTTAGGCAGGGGAGTATGTCAAATCCCGCGAAGCGACAGGAGAGTGCCCCGTATTGTGACCTGCTTACGTTTCGACCCGGTGGGCGCGAAACAGGAGGTTGGTGCCGAGTTGCTCCCGGGCCGCCCAAAAGGCGCAGACCCACCAGGACACTTCATCCTGCCGGTATAGCCCGTAGGTCAGAGGCGACGACGCCAGTACGCAGACCATTTCGGCCAGGGCGGGGGCATCGGCCAGGTGCTCCTGCCAGCGTTCGGCTTCAAGTGGCTCCAGGGTGTAGTCGGGCGGAAAGTACGCCTGACAACCCTCCAGGTCTGGCTGCGACGTAAGCAGCAGTTGGGCGGGGTCACTTGACTCGCTGCCAAGCCGGTCTCCAACCTGGAACGTCAACTGAAACAGGCGGTTGATGGTGTCAAACTGTTCGGGTGTCATAGGCAGCCTCGTGTGTGAGTCGTCGCTGACCGGCCGGAAATGCATTGCAGTTACTGGGCCTTGGTTTCGGGCGTTGGGGACTTTTCCTTGCGGAGCACGGAGTCAATAAGGTTGGCGTAGTCATGGCTGCGTTCCCCAACCATGGCATCGAGTTGCTCGATGCGTCGGTTGGCCTGGAAAAGCTCATCGGCAATGTTGAGCGCCGACAGGATGGCCACCCGCAGGCTGTCCACCGTGTTGGTGCTGCTCATCACCTCCTGCATCTTGCGGTCAACGTAGGCTGCCAGCTCGGAAATGTAGGCGCTGTTGCCGTCACCGCGAATGTTATAGACCTGCCCGTAGATACGGACTTCAACCGGTTGTGTGCCAGCGTCGCGTGGATTTGCCATTGGACATAACCTCTACATTCGCACTGGATTACAAGGATAAACCCCCGCCGATTCAGCCCCAGAATACCGTGGTTGTTTGTGCTCCGGCTTGTTTCCCGGCTCCTCCATCCGAAGGTGTGGCCTGCTGTGGCTGACCTGTTCTATGTCCGTGCCTGGGTCACCCACAGGTCGGAAAGGATTGGTTCATCCACGTCGTGCGGCTTCCGTCAGCTCCGGTTCCACCAGGGCAATGGCATCCAGCATGGCCTCGACCTTGTTCTTGATGGCATCCCGTTCATTGAGCATCTGGTGCAGGCGCTGGTTGAGCCGTTCATTTTCTTCGGCGCGCGCCGCGGCCTCGCGTTTGAGTGCGGCGACTTCACGTTCCAGCGATTCTTTTTCCTGGCGCAGGTGCTTGGCGTATTCGACGATGCGGTACAGTTTGTCTTCCAGGTGATTGAATTTCTCCATTCCATTGAGCGTCGTCACGGCTTTCCCTCTGGCTCGGTCGTCTTCTGGTTCTGGTTCGGTGATTTCTTCTGTCCGGCTTGACCCAATGTGTCCCGGCCCGATGTGCCCGGTATGATCGTTGTCACACAGTCAGCGAATCGTCGCGCCGAAGTGCGTGCACAGCGCCTCCACCACCTGGCGATGACGCTCGGACACTTCTTCGTCTGTGAGCGTGCGATCGGCTGCACGATACCACAAATTGAGCGTTATAGCCCGCTGTCCGGCTGGAATCTGCGCGCCGGTGAAAATATCCCGCAGCCGGACCTGTTCCAGTTCTGGAATGGCCAGGCTGTGGATGAAGTCCTGAATACTGGCCCAGGGAAGGGCGGCGTCGAACAACGCCGAAATGTCGCGTTCGACCCGTGGGTAGCGGGGGAGTGGGCGGTAAGCGGTAAAGGTGGTCCTGCCGGCCAGCAGCGCTGCCAGTTCGAGTTCGGCCACATAGACCGGCAGCTTGAAGTCAAAGTGCGCAGCCAAGGCCGGGCTGATGCGCCCAAGCCGTCCCACGGGCTGATCGGCAATCTGGAGCAGGGCGACCTGTCCGGGCAGAAATCCCGTAACCGCACTGTCCGCTGCCGGGGCAGTGATGGTGACAGCAGGGCAGCGCACGGCATCGCACAGGAGTTCCAGCATGCCCTTCAGGCTGTGAAAACTCTCAGCCGCCGGTTGGCCGCGCCAGTCCTCCGGCAGGGCGCGGCCAGACAAAGCCAGTGCCAGATATTCCTTCTCGGTGAGTTGACCATCCACGGTATGGAACACTTTGCCCATCTCGAACAGCCGGACATCCTCGGTGCCGAAGCGGAAGTTGCGCGCCACGGCCGTCAGGAGCCCCGGAAGCAGGGAGGTGCGCAGTTCGTTTTCCTGCTGGTCGAGCGGATTGGCAATCCGCCGCCCGCCGGGCGCGCCGGTGGCGGCCAACATCTCGCCGGAGCACCAGCTAAACGAGATGGCTTCGTGGAAGCCGTGGGCCAGAAGCGTCTGGCGCAGTGTCCGTCGCCGCTCTTCGCCGGGCAGATACTCACCGGCGTCATTCCAGCCGGGGAGCGTTGCCGGAATGGCGTCATAGCCCACGTGCCGCACAACCTCTTCGATGAGGTCTTCCTCGATGCTCACATCCACCCGAAAGCTCGGCACAATCCACTCACTTTCGCCTTCATCTTCCGTCACCAGCTCGAAGCCCAGTCCCGTCAGGATGTCAGCGGCTCTGGAAGGTGCGACTTCAACGCCGGTCAGCGCCACAATGCGCGCATGGCGAAGGCGGACGGTGATGGGCGTCCGGGTTCTGGCGATGACGTCAACCGGCCCCCCAACCACGACCCCGCCGGCGACCTCGACAATAAGCTGAGCGCAGCGGTCAAGAGCGCGCCGGACGTTTTCAAAATCCGCGCCGCGTTCAAAGCGGCGTGATGCCTCAGTGTGCAGCCCGAGTCGGTGTGCCGTGCGGCGTACCGTGGCCGGCGCAAACCAGGCGCTTTCGAGCAGGACCTGCGTGGTTACGGCGGAAATCTCGCTCTCCGCACCCCCCATGATGCCGGCGACGGCCACCGGGCGTTCGGCATCGCAAATCATCAGCATGTCCGGCGTGAGCGCCCGTTGCACCCCGTCGAGCGTCACAAGTGTTTCGCCGGGTTGGGCCGTGCGAACCACAATGCGCCGTCCGGCCAGCCGCTCGAAGTCGAAGGCGTGCAGGGGGTGTCCCAGTTCGAGCAGCACGAAGTTGGTGACATCCACGATGTTGTTGATGCTGCGCTGCCCGACCGCGGCCAGACGGCGTACCAGCCAGTCCGGCGACGGGCCAACCCGTACGCCTTGGATAAGGCGCGCTGCATAGCGGTGGCACAGATCAGGCGCAGCTATCTGGACGTGCACTGCTGGTCCGCCGGACACGGCTTGCTCCGTCAGGTGGATGTCAGGAAAAGACAACCGGGTGCCCGTCAGCACGGCCGCCTCCCGCGCCAAACCGAAGTGGCACAGCGCGTCCGGGCGATTCGTGGTGAGGTCAAAATCAAAGATGAAGTCGCCGTCGGCAGGAGTGACGGCATCCACGGCCAGCCCGACGGCCGTGAACCGCTGGGCTAATTCCTGAGCCGGGAGATCGGGCTTGACGTAGGTTTCAAGCCAGTTGTAGCTCGCTTTCATACGGGTTGTGAGGTTGGAGCTGCGCGGCGTTGTTGTCCGGGCTGGCCAAGTCCAGGCCGGTCAGGGTTGAAGCACGTGGCCACAAGCCGTACAGGTGCGGGCACGCTCATCAGCCCAGAACGCATCGAACAGCGGCTTGAGTTGGGTTGTGAGATCGGTGACGTGAAGGGCGACTTCGTGCAACCGATGCCCGCAGCGATCGCAGTACCATTCAAACCGGTCCTGTTCGTCGGGGCGTCGGATTCGCTCGATGACCAACCCCAGGGTGTTCGGGCCGCGCTGGGGGGAATGCGGCACCAGGGGCGGAAGCAAGAAGATTTCACCTTCGCGGATGGGCAAATCCCGGAACTCCCCGTTTTCAATCAGGCGCAGGGTGATGTCGCCTTCAAGCTGGTAGAAGAACTCTTCACCGGGGTCAATGTGGTAGTCCTTGCGCTGGTTGGGGCCGCCCACGACTGTCACCATAAATTCCCGGTCTTTCCATATCTGCGCATTCCCCACCGGTGGGCGGAGAAGATGCCGGTGGTCTGCAATCCATTGGTGCAGATTGATTGTGGTCAGCATAACGTGCGCTCCACGGAAGGGGGCTCGTTCACGAAACTGAGGCCGCCGCATTCTATGTCGTTCCTGAGCGACATGAAAACCCTGGGATGAAGTGGGCAGAAGGAAACAGGTTTCATTGCCTTGAACTGCGTTTCCGTGCCATAGTCACGTCGTTTCTGCCGGCCCGTGCGATGCCGTCCGGCAGATGCTCCACTTTGCCAGGGGCTTCCCAGTCTGCTCTATGCGCCGTGTTTTCGATGATCTGCCGGTGAATGTCGGTGGCCCACTGCCTGGTACGCTGTTCCTCATGGCAGCAACGACCGTGGTGGTCATTGTGCGGGCGCTCGTGCCGGTGCCGTTTTTCTTTTTGCCGGAAGCAGTTCTCCAGGGTGCGGTCTGGCAGTTTTTCACGGCGACGATTACCCCGCTGACGCCGTTCGGGTGGTTGATCGGGCTGCTTGTGCTTTACCTTTTCGGCAACGTTGTGGAGCGCATGCTCGGCACGGGGCGGTTTTTGGCGCTGTGCTTCCTGGGCGGGGCGGCCGCCTACCTGGGCACCTTTCTGATGGCGCTGGTGGTACGCCAGTTCCTGCCTTCGCCGGTTCCCTCGTTTGTTTTTGCCGCGAGTTCCGCCACGCTGTTTTCCCTGATGGTGGGCGTCTTTGCTGCGCGCCTGTGGAACACCCCGACGTTTTTCAATTTCGTGCTGTTGCGCGGGCGCACGATTTTCTATGTTTCAGCGGCGATAGACATCGTCTTTCTGCTGTATGGCTACCCGGATTCCGTTTCAGCCCTGTGGGCCCTGGGGATTGGTTTTCTGACCATCCGGGGCGGTGAGGTGGCGCCACTGCGGGCGACTTGGGAGTGGGTGACGGGACCCTGGCGGCGCTGGCGTATCCGGCGCAAGTACAAGAACTTCCGCGTCGTCGAGGCCGAAATGCAGCGCATGTGGGACGAACTCGAAGAGCGTATGAACCGTGAAGACCGGGGGGCGCGGCGTCCAGGGGGACACCCATGAGGCAAGTGGACCAAATGGTTGTCTGCGGCAGCCGGTACAGTTTCCGGTAGCGCTGTGGAAAAGAAAAAGCCGTGAGGAGGAACGGATTGGAATGAAACGGGTTTTGGCTGCCGACGACGACATCGGGATTCGGGCCGTCATCAAGAGCACGCTGGGGCGTGAATTCGACGTGGTGACGGTGGAAAACGGGCGGTTGGCGCTCGAAATGCTGGAGCGCGATCCCCAGTTTGCCTGCCTTCTGCTTGACCTCGACATGCCTGAAATGGATGGCAGTGAGACCTATCGCCGGCTGCGGCAGATACCGGCACTGTCTGATTTGCCAGTCATTATTCTCACCGGAAACACGAGCGTGAAAACTGAAGTGGATGCTTTGCAGGCTGGCGTCGTCACCTACTTCCGCAAGCCCTTTTCGCCGTCGCAGCTTCTTTCGATTGTCAAGGCGGCGACCCGCAATCGTCCATAACGTCTGTTTCCGCTCCACGTGACAGAACCACGTTCCATGACAGACCTTGCCAAGCTTCTGCGTGAAAAGTATGAGCCGGTCATCGGGTTGGAAATTCACGCGCAATTGAAGACCCGTACAAAAATTTTTTGTCCCTGCCCGACTGACTTTGGGGCGGAACCGAATGCCAACACCTGTCCGGTGTGTTTGGGGCTGCCCGGAGCACTTCCGGTGCTCAATCAGTTGGTGGTGGAAAAGGCTGCGTTGGCTGCGTTTGCCCTCAATTTGCACATCAACGAAACTTCGGTTTTTGCGCGAAAAAATTACTTCTACCCGGACCTGCCCAAGGGCTATCAGATTTCCCAGTACGACCAGCCCTTTTCAGTTTCCGGGTACGTGGAAATCCCGACCAGTGAACGGGATGAAACCGGCCGCCCAGTGGAATGGCGCCTGAAGACGTTTCGCATCCAGCGGATGCACATCGAGGAAGACGCTGGCAAAAGCCTTCACGAAGGGATGCCGGATTCGGATACCTCATCTTATGTGAACCTCAACCGGAGCGGTGTGCCACTGGTGGAGATTGTCAGCGAGCCGGATTTCCGCAGCAGTTGGGAAGCCTACGACTATGTGCAGTACCTGCGGCGCGCCCTGCTGTATGTGGATGCCTGCGACGGCAACATGGAAGAAGGCAGCCTGCGCTGCGACGCCAATGTCTCCATCCGGCGGCGCGGCAGCACGACGTTCGGCACCCGTACGGAGACCAAAAACCTCAACTCGTTCCGGTTCATCCAGCGGGCGATTGACTACGAAATTGCCCGGCAGATACGGATTCTCGAAGAAGGTGGGCACATCGTGCAGGAAACGCGCCTGTGGAGCGAGCGCGAAGCCCGCACCTACACCATGCGGAGCAAGGAAGAGGCCCACGACTACCGCTACTTTCCCGAACCTGACTTGCCGCCGCTGGTCCTCACGGCCGAAACCATTGCGGCTTTGCGCAGTCGGATGCCGGAGCTTCCCGAACCCCGCCGCCGTCGCTTTGCAGAAAGCTACGGGTTGTCGTTTGAAGATTCCTCGTTGATGACGACGACCCGCGAAATGGCCGATTTCTTTGAAGCCTGTGTCGAAGCCAGCGGCAACGCCCGCGCGGCTTTCAACTGGATTGCCAACGAATTGCTGGCACGCATCCCGGCTGAAAAACTTTCTCTGGAAACTTCACCGATTGCCCCGACGGCGCTGGCGGAACTCATCGGCCTGATTGCCGACGGGACACTCAGCACCAAGCTGGCCAAGGAAGTCTTCGAGCGGATGTTGACCACCGGCAAAGCGGCCCGGGAGATTGTCCAGGAACTGGGTGGCGGGCAGGTGTCGGATGTCGGGCAGATTGAAGCCATTGCCGCCGAGGTCATCGCCGCCAACCCGAAGCAGGCGGCTGAATACCGGGGCGGAAAAACACCCTTGCTGGCGTTTTTCGTGGGGCAGGTGATGAAGGCCACAAAGGGCAAAGCCAATCCCCAGGTGGTCAACGAAGTGCTCAAACGCCTGCTCGACACTCCATGACCACGCTGGCCCGCGCGCTTTGCCCTTCACCCAGGGAGCGGGGAAAACCGGTGGAGCAGGCTCCCCGGCGGCCTTTCGGGCTTGGCTGCCTACGGCACAACAAACTGCACTTCCATCCCCCGGCGGGCTTCAAGGACGCGCGCCGCCGGAACCTTCAGGGCCGCGATTTCAAGGTAGCCGGTGCTCGAAAAAAGGGCGAACAACTCATTGGGCTGGGCCTCGGCGTAGTGGGTGACGAACTTCGTCACCTCGCGGCTCTTGGCCGGGTCCTGCGGGTGGATGACGAGAAACCGGCCGCCAGCGCGCAGGGCGGCCAACTGAATGTGCTCTTTGGTGAAGTTGGTAAAGCAGTTTCCAAAGCGGTCAATATGCAGAATGGCACCGCGCAGACGTTTCGGGTCGGAGACATCCGGGCGCGGCACGTCAAAACGCACGTAGTCCGTAATCGGCTCGCCCATTTTCCGGGGGTCCACGCCCTTGGCCAGATAGCCGGCAATGGGCGCAAAGACATCCCGCCCGTGAAAGGTTGGACACACCGGCTGGCGGAAGTAATAGTCAGCGGTGATATGGATGACCCGGTTGACCGTTTCCGTCTGGTAAACGTAACTGAACAGTCCGTTGTCGGGGCCGATGAAGTTGTAGTTGTCGGTCATCACCAGAATCGGCCGCCGCGCCGAGCCAACCGTCGGGTCCACAACGGCAACGTGCGTGGTAAACCGTGGGAAGTACGACATGGCGCTGTTGAGGACGAACGCTGCCGCGAAGACATCGTGTGGCGGAATGTCGTGGGAAATGTCCACGATGTCCACGTCCCGGTGGATGTCAAGAATGACGCCTTTCATGGCCGCGACGAAGTGGTCCATCGTGCCAAAGTCGGTCAGGAGCGTCACCAGATGGCGCTTGGACATGCGGGAAAGTCTCCAGAAATCAGATACAGATCATCGGCAGGACTGGCGATGGGGTCATTTGACGCAGTGTACAACATAGGCCGGGGGCAAGTTCCACCAGACCGGGAAGCGTTCGATGTGTTGGAAACGTGCCCGGAGCGCCCGGTGAACCTGTTGCCCCGGTGGGGTCGGCGCAGCGTGGACGTACTGAAACAGCGTGAACGTGCTTCCCGGCGGCAGCGCGTCCGCGACCACATCGAGAATCCGCGTTCGCTCGCGCGCTGGAAGCCACGACAGGGGCAGCCCACAGAAAATCGCCGCCGGCGGGTGGGGACGGTTTGCCAGATACCGTCCCAGGTTCGCGGCATCGTCACACACGACGCGGGCGCGGGGTAAGCGGCAGCGTAAAAAGCTGGCCAGTTCGGGATTGCGTTCAATAGCCAGCAGCTCGGCCCCGGGCGGCAGGGCTGCCAGAATGGATGCGGTAAACGCCCCTGTCCCAGGGCCCAACTCCACGACGAAGCGGGCGGTTCGCAAGTCAGTTTTGGAAAGCATACCCTGGGCCAGTTTCTCTGAGCTGGGGGCAATGGCACCGGTATAGCGCGGATGCTTGACAAAGGACTTCCAGAAAATGGCCGTCGTACTCTTCATTGGGGGACGAATGAGACTGAGCAGCGGGATAACGTGTCTGGTGTGATGCAGATATAGCGCAACCCCCGGACTGGAAACAAACATCTTTTTGGGCTGTAAACAGCCTGCGCCGAAGCCAAATCGTCGTCAGCACGCTGCCGGCGCGCCGGACGAAAAAGTTGATTCCAGCCGCGTGTGCTTTCTATGGAACGTGGACAGGTTCGCACGTGTAAGCTGTGCGGGTTGTGTGTAAGGTTTGCGGATGAGATTGGGATGCGACGGTGACGGCAAAACAGGGATGACTCGTGCCGACGGCATCCCAAAAGACGGTTTGTGGAGGAAAAACATGCCTGGTTTTCAGCGGTGGACGCTTGTCTGCTTCTGTGCTCTGTGGAGTTACTTTTTCGTTGTTGCCCTGACCCCGCCACCGGTACGCTCGGCTGCCGGGCGGCTTCCATCCGGGCAGACGCCGAATCCGGGAGCACCGGCCAAGCCGGATGCAGAAAAAGCCCGGGAAAACAGCAAACCGGGTGAGAACGGCAAAAGCGGCGGGAAGAAGCGCAGCGACAACCCGGACGAGGCTGCCCGCGACAAGACACCCAAGCCCGAAAAACCCAAAGCTGTCAAGCTCAACAAACCTGAAACCTGGGATGGCGAAACTGTTGCTGAAATTGTCATCTATGCCTACGGCAGCCGGCCGGTCATAGACTATGTGTTCACGAATGCGCGGCTTGAAGGCGTCATCAAAATTGCCACCGACGACAACCGTCCGCCGATTGAAGGCAAAATCGTGGAACACATCCTGCGCCGTGAGACTTCTGACCGCAACTGTGTCCGTATCGAGGTGGAACTTCCCAGCCCACAGGGCGATGAACCGCAGCAACTGGTGTTTGGATTCAACGGCTACACCAACTGGGCGGCACAAAACCGCCAGTCCATCACCCTGACCCCGGAAGCCCAGGCGACCTTTCTGGCCTCGCTCAAGCACGATTACTTTGCGCTTTTGCGCTACAAGGAAGACGGAACGACGGTGACGCGCGTTCCCGGCGAGCGCATCATGGGCATTGATACGATTGGCCTGGAACTGACCCATCGCGACGGCACCAAGACGAAATACTTCATCAGCAGCCAGACCTACCGTATCCTGCACCTCGAATATGAAGTGCAGCCCACGCCGGGCGACAAGCCGCTGCGGTTTCGGGAGTCGTTTTATGATTTTCGCCCGGTACAGAACCTGCTCGTGCCCATGCGCAAGGAACTGTATGAAAACGGCAAGTTCAAGCAGCGGATTGAGTTCCGGGATGTCCGGTTCCGGCTGGCCAAGCTCGATGAAGACATTTTTCTCCGTCTGTAGGCGCGGGGCATCCGGCTGGTGGCGCGGCTGGCAAAACAAGCGCACCGGATTTGCGGCGGCCGGCCTGGGCGTTGCCGGGCAGACTGTAACCGCCCTGGCCCCACAGGGCTTTGTCTGCCTGGCCGGAGAGTTGTGGGCCGCCCGCTCTCCATTTCCTGTTGCGCGTGGGGAAGCGGTGCAGGTGGTCGGAAGCGAAGGCGTCTGGCTGATTGTGCGTCCGCTGACCGTCAAGGCTGGTTCGCCAGCGGGCAGACAGGAAGGGAGTGCGGGCACGGCGCTGGCCGAGCAACGCCATTTCCCCGGTGACGCCCCCGCGCCGGTCTGACATCCAACCTCTCCGCCGCCCGGAACATGGCTATGAACGCTTTGCTTGATGGACTCAACCCCGAACAACGCGCCGCCGTCACCACGACGGACGGCCCCCTGCTCGTCATTGCCGGCGCCGGTTCCGGGAAAACCCGGGTCATCGTTCACCGCATCGCCTACCTGCTTGACCAGGGGCTGGCGCGGCCCGAACAGATTCTGGCCGTGACCTTCACCAACAAGGCCGCGCTCGAAATGAAAACGCGCGTCCACCAGCTTCTGCCGCCTTCCCGCCGCTACGGAGAACTGCTCGTGGCGACGTTTCACAGCTTTTGTGTCCGCGTCCTGCGCCGCCATCTCGACCGCTTTGGCGGAAGCTACACCCGCGATTTCACCATTTACGACACCGACGACCAGGGGCGGCTCATCAAGGCCTGTCTGAAGGAACTCCAGATTGACGAAAAGCAGTTTCCGCCCCGGATGATTCAGTACGCCATCAGCCGCGCCAAAAATCAGGGCGAGACGCCGGAGACCCTGGCCCCGGCATCCGATCCGAAGCGGGACGCCATCCTCAAAACCTTCCGGCTGTATGAAATGCGCCTGGCGGCAGCCAATGCGCTCGACTTTGACGACCTGTTGCTGATGACGGTACGGCTCCTGCGGCAGTTCCCGGACGTGGCGGATGCCTACCAGAACCGTTTTCGCTACATCCTCATTGACGAGTACCAGGACACGAATCCCCCGCAGTTCAACCTGGTGCGGCTGCTGACGCAACGCCATCAGAATCTGTGCGTCGTGGGCGATCCCGACCAGTCCATTTACCGGTTTCGGGCAGCGGACATCCGTAACATTCTGGAGTTCGAGCGGCACTACCCACGGGCCAAAACCATTGTTCTGGCGCAGAACTACCGTTCGACGAAAGTCATTCTCCAGGCGGCCAATGCCGTCATCCGGCACAACCGCGCCCGCCGGGAAAAACAGCTTACGACGCAAAATCCGGTTGGTGAGCCGATTCGGGGTCTCATCGCCCCGACGGCCGAGGCCGAAGCCGACCTCGTTGTGGAAGCCTTGCTGCAGTGGCAGCGCCAGCGGTCGCACCTGCCGGAAGCCGAAACCCGTGCGGCCATCCTGTACCGGACGAATGCCCAGTCCCGGTTGTTTGAGGAAGCCTGTCGGCGGCGTGGCGTGCCCTACGTTCTGGTGGGCGGGTTTTCCTTTTACCAGCGGGCCGAAATCAAGGATGCCCTGGCCTACCTCCGGCTGCTGCTCAATCCGCATGACGACGCCGCTTTCGAGCGCATCATCAATGTGCCGGCGCGGGGCATCGGCAAGGCCACCCTGGAAATCATCACCGCCCGGGCCGCACGCGACGGGCTTTCACGCTGGACCGCCATGGAGCAGGTGCTGGCGGAAGGCGCACTGAATCCACGTGCGGCAACGGCGCTGGCCGGGTTTGCCGGTCTGATTCGTGACCTACAAGCCCGACTGGAAGGCTCTCCGCTGTCCACCCTGGTGTCGGCGGTCGTCAACCGCTCCGGCTACCTGGACATGCTGGCCCAGGAAGGCACGCTCGAAGCCGAAAGTCGTCGGCAGAACCTGGAAGAACTCGTCACGGCGGCGGCCGAAGCCGACGAACGGGGGGCTTCGCTGCGGGAGTTCCTGGACCAGGCCGCGCTGGTGTCCGACACCGATGACCTCGTGGACAACGCCCGCGTCACGCTCATGACGATTCACAGCGCCAAGGGGCTTGAGTTCCCGTTGGTCTTTGTCGTCGGTCTGGAAGAAGGGCTGTTTCCCCATGCGCGCGTTGTGGACGACGGGGAGGAACTCGAAGAAGAACGACGGCTTTTTTACGTCGCCATCACCCGCGCCAGGCATCAGCTCTATCTGACACAGGCGCAGCGCCGCCGGGTGTATGGCGAAGAACGGATCACCGACCCCTCCCGCTTTCTGGAAGAAGTCCCGGAACAGATCGTGCAGTTCGAGGCAGTGCCGTCCTCATCCGGCGGCGTTACCCAGTCGCCCCTGTCGTATGGCGCACCGTATGGCGCGCCGGCCAGCCCATCGGCGGCCAAACCGGCCGTGGAACTGCCACGAAGTCAGCCGGCAGCCAGTACGGCGGAGGGTTTCCGGCTGGGCGACCGGGTGGAGCACGCAACCTACGGCGCAGGGCAGGTCGTCCGGGTGGCCGACGGCAAGCTCGACATCGCTTTTCCGGGCAAGGGCATCAAGCGGTTTGTGGCGGCCGCCGCCCCCCTGACCAAGCTGCCCCGGCGCTGAGCGCGTTTCTGATGCCGGTGTCAATCCAGTGGCTGCGGCCTGATTGACGCCCCGGCAGGCTTCTCACTACATTCGCGGTGTTCCTGCCTCTGACCGCCTGCTGCCCAGGTGTAAATCCTTTGTGTGTCGTCTGTGACGATTGATGCTCAAGAAGAAAGTTGCCCGCCTACAGGTTGTTGACGCCACACCTGCGCCTGTCATGCGGCCGGAGAAGACGGAGACGCTGACCGCCCGGCGGCTGCGGAAATCCTACCGTGGGCGCGAAGTCGTTTCAGATGTCACCCTGCACATCGGGCGCGGGGAAGTCGTCGGGCTTTTGGGACCCAACGGGGCCGGCAAAACGACGACCTTTGCGATGATTGTCGGACTGGAAACACCGGATGCCGGCATCATTACCCTCGATGGCGAGGACATCACGGCGCTGCCGATGTACCGGCGCGCCCGCCGGGGGATTGGCTATCTGCCGCAGGAAGCTTCGATTTTTCGGAAACTGACCGTCGAAAACAACATTCTCGCCATCCTCGAAACGCTCAATCTGTCGGCCATGGAGCGCCAGACGCGCCTGGAGGCCCTGCTCGATGAACTCGACATCAAGCATGTCCGCCGCACGATGGGCTATGCCGTTTCAGGTGGCGAGCGCCGCCGGACGGAAATTGCCCGCTGTCTGGCCATTGAACCCAAATTCATCCTGCTCGATGAACCCTTTGCCGGGATTGATCCCAAGGCCGTGATTGAAATCCAGGGCATTGTAGCCCGCTTGCGGGAAAAGGGGATCGGTGTTCTGATTACCGACCACAACGTACGGGAAACACTGGCCATCACCGATCGCGCCTACATCATCAGTGAGGGGCGCATCTTTCGGTCAGGCCGGCCAGAAGAGCTGACTTCCGACCAGGAAGTGCGGCAGGTCTATCTTGGAGAGAACTTTCGTCTTTAGGCTGGATGTCATTGGCCATGAACCTGCGTCCGCAACTTGCGCCCCGCACGGAACAGCGTCTTGGGTTGGTGCTGACGCCCCAGATGCGGCAACGCATCGAGATGCTCAGCATGACGCTGACCGACCTCGCCGAACTCACCATGCAGGAAATCGTGGAAAACCCGATTCTGGAAGAGGTGGACCCCCACGAGCCGGTGGAGGACATAACGCCGGTGGATGAGCTGGCGGCGGAAGTTGAAGGGGAGATAGGTGGGCTTCCGGGAGACGCCGGAGACGATGCGCCAGCACTGACCGGGGCCGAAACAGAGACGGCCGCCCCGGCGCTGGATGGGGAAGCCGTCTCACCGGCGGACGAAGAACCGACCGAAGCGCCTGATCCCTTTGCGGAAGTGGATTTCGGCGCAATGTTTGAGCATTACCTTGATCCCGGCTACCGTACGCTGGGCGAGTATGAAGAACGCGAAGAGCAGAACCTTGAAAACCGGCTGAGGCATCACCTGACCCTGCAGGAACACCTGCAGGCCCAGATTGCCTTGTTACCCTTGGATGAGGCCACGCGAGCCGCAGCCGAAGCCATTGCCGCCAGTCTGGACGAGCGCGGTTTTCTGGCCGATTCCTGCGAGGAAATTGCAACGATTGGCGGCTGGCCGCTCGAAGTGGTGGAAACAGCGCGCCAGGTGGTACAGCGGCTTGACCCGGTTGGCTGCGCTTCCCGTGATGTGCGTGAGTGCTTCGTCGTCCAGCTCGAACAGCAGGGCCATGGCGACCGGCTGGCCGTACAGTTGGTGCGCGATCACCTCGACCGGCTCGTGCCGTTTCGCTGGCCGGAACTCGCCAAAACGCTGGGCGTCGGCTGTGAGGTCATTGCCGGGGAAGTCGCGCTCATCCGCCAGCTCGATCCCTTTCCCGGCCGGCGGTTTGCCCGCATTGGCGACGGACTGCTTCAGGGAGCGCAACTGGTTCAGCCGGAGTTGTTCATCGAGAAGCTGGGAAATGACTACATCATCCGCTTCAATGACGACGGGCTGCCACAGTTGCGCATCAATGCCAAATACCGCCGCATTCTGGAAAACCCAAACGCTTCGCGTGAAGAACGTGAATTTATCCGCGACCGTTTGCGGGCGGCCGTTGATCTGATCCGCAACATTGACTACCGCCGCCGGACGATCTACCGGATTTGCGAGGCCATCATCGAGTGCCAGCGGGACTTTCTCGACCACGGCCCGGCCCACATCAAGCCCATGATGCTCAAGGATATTGCCGAGCGGGTTGGGATCCATCTGTCAACGGTCAGCCGGGTGGTCAACGGCAAGTATGTGCAGACGCCGCTGGGCATCATTGAACTGCGGCGCTTCTTTACTGAAGGACTGCCCAACGACAATGGCGAAGTGGTCTCGACCGACATCATCAAGATGAAAATCAAAAAGCTCATTGCCGAGGAAGACCCGCGTGAGCCGCTCACCGATGATCAGATTGCCCGCCTGCTGGCCCGGGAAGGGCAGCGTCTTTCGCGGCGAACAGTGGCGAAATATCGGGAACAGATGCATATTCCTGGCTCGCGTGAGCGCCGCCTGGTCACGGGCTAGCGTGACCGCCATCCCGACTGCTGGAATTTCCATCCCATGAAGCTTTCACCTTCTCCGACGCCTGACCGCCTGCTGCAAGCTGTGGCGGCCGGGGATAGCGTGCGTGTCGTGGCGGCCACGACCACTCACCTTGTGCAGGAAGCCTGCCGGCGGCACAAGTCCTGGAAAACGGCTACCGTGGCCTTGGGACGAACGCTGACCGGGGCGGCACTGCTGGCCAGTTCACTCAAAACCAGTGAACGGGTGACGATCCACATCGAAGGGCGCGGTCCTCTGGGCACGATCACGGCGGAAGCCAATGCGCAGGGGGAAGTCCGTGGCTACGTGCAGCATCCCCAGACCGATGTTCCGCTGCGTCCCGATGGCAAGCTGAACATTGGCGCGGCTGTGGGCAAGGGCGTGCTGCACGTCATCCGGGAAGGCGGTTTCGAGATTGGCCTGATGGAAGCCTACCGTGGCTCGGTTCCCCTGGTGTCGGGCGAAATTGCTGAAGATTTGACCTATTACCTGTCCAGCTCCGAGCAGATTCCCTCCGCAATGAGCTTGGGGGTGTATATGGAAGCCGGAGACGGCGTGGTAGGCGCGGCGGGTGGTTTTCTGGTGCAGGTGCTGCCAGGCGCTGATGAGTCCACAGTGGCTCACCTGGAGCGCACTGTGGCGGCAGCGCCGCCGATTACCGAGATGGTCAGGGCCGGGGCGACGCCGGAAGACCTCATCCGGGAGGCGCTTGGCGAGCTGGACTGGCGGCCGCTGGCGGAACGGCCGCTGAAGTTTGTCTGTACCTGCTCGCTGGAGCGGACGGAGCGCCTGCTCGTGGCGCTTGGAGTGGAAGAAATGCAGTCCCTGCTGGCCGAACAGGGACAGGCCGAACTGATCTGCCACTACTGCAATGCCGTGTATCGGCTCTCGGCCGATGACCTGCAGCGGCTTATTGCGCTCGAAACAGCCGGATAGCACCGGTCTGCCAGAGGGTTTGGAGACAATTGCAGTCGAATCTCACGCGAAGCCGTGGAGCATGGGCCGTGGAGAATCGCGGCTCTGCGTGAGGCAGATCGGTTGGTGATTGCTTTCCACTCGTCCCTTTGGGTATGCAATCCGAATCATCAATCCAAACGCGCGTCGTCACCATCTGGTGATAGCTCACTTCTGTTGCCCATGTCATATCGTCTCCTGCTGGTACGCTGTCTGGTCGCCAGCCTGGTTGTGATCCCCTGGTTGCACCTTGGGGCGCTGGCGCAGTCCACCCGTCGGAAACCGGAAACCAAGCCGGCCGCACCTCCGGCCCCGGACACGAAAAAAGAAACGTCTCCACTGAACGAAGCCGCGCTGGCCGGGCTGAAGTTCCGCGCGCTCGGCCCGGCAGTGGCCTCCGGGCGCATTGCTGCGCTGGCCGTTGACCCGCGTAACCGCCGCCGCTACTTCGCTGCCGTGGCTTCAGGCGGTGTCTGGAAAACCACTAACGCCGGTGTGACCTGGACGCCGGTCTTCGACAGCCAGCCCTCCTTTTCCATCGGCGCTGTCACCATGGACCCGAAACATCCCTTCCGCATCTGGGTCGGTACAGGTGAAAACAACTCGCAGCGCAGCGTGAGTTACGGCGACGGTGTGTATCGTTCGGACGACGACGGCCGCACCTGGCGCAACATGGGGCTGAAGGACTCCGAGCACATTGCCCGTATTCTCGTTGACCCACGGGATTCCGAAACGGTCTATGTGGCGGCACAGGGGCCGCTCTGGCGGTCAGGCGGCGACCGTGGGCTGTACAAAACCACCGACGGCGGACAGACCTGGCAGCGCATTCTGGACATCAGCCCCGACACCGGCGTCACCGAAGTGGTCATGGACCCGCGCAACCCGGACGTGATGCTGGCTGCGGCGTATCAGCGGCGGCGGCACGTCTGGACGCTCATTGACGGCGGGCCCGAAAGCGCCATTTACAAAACGACGGACGGCGGCAAAACCTGGCGCAAAGTCACGGCTGGTTTGCCAACGGCGGACCTGGGCCGGATTGGTCTGGCCATCTCGCCGGCCAACCCGGATGTCATCTATGCCTGTGTCGAAGCCGCCGACGGCAAAGGCGGCATTTTCCGTTCGCTCGATGGCGGCGAAACCTGGGAACGGCGCAACCCCTTCGACCAGACGGCGATGTATTTCAGCACGATTGTCGCCGATCCGCGCCAGGTCGAGCGGGTGTACGTCCTCAACGTGTTTCTCATGGTTTCCAATGACGGGGGCAAGACCCTGACGCCGATGCCGGGGATGCGGCACGTCCATGTGGATCACCATGCGCTGTGGATTGACCCGGCTGACCCGGATTACTACCTCGTGGGCTGTGATGGCGGCGTCTATGAGAGCTTTGACCGTGGGCAGTCCTGGCAGTTCAAAGCCAACCTGCCGGTGACGCAGTTTTATGACGTGACGGTGGATAACAGCGAGCCGTTCTACTTCATCTATGGGGGGACACAGGACAACAACACCCTTGGCGGCCCGTCGCGGACGCGCCATGCCCACGGGATCACCAATGCCGACTGGTTTGTGACCGTCGGCGGGGACGGCTTCCACGTGCGCGTGGACCCAACCGATCCGAACATCGTCTATTGCGAGTACCAGTACGGCAATCTGTTTCGTTTCGACCGCCGCACCGGCGAGCGCGTCGGGATTCAGCCCAAAATCGGCCCCAATGAACCGCCGTTGCGCTGGAACTGGGATTCACCGTTTATCATCAGTCCGCATGATCCCAAGCGATTGTACTTTGCCGCCAACCGGCTCTTTCGCAGTGATGACCGGGGAAATAGCTGGCGGGCTGTCAGTGGCGACCTGACCCGTCAGCTCGACCGTGACAAACTGAAGGTCTTCGGCAAGGTCTGGGGGCCCGACGCCGTAGCCAAACACGCCTCGACTTCCTTCTACGGCAACATCACGACCATTGCCGAGTCGCCCATGCGGGAAAACCTGCTGTTTGTCGGAACCGACGACGGTCTGGTGCAGATTTCCGAAGATGGCGGCGCAAACTGGCGAAAGCTGGAAACCTTCCCCGGTGTGCCGGAGCAAACCTTCGTCAGCCGTATTGTCCCGTCCCGGCACGATGCCAATGTGGTGTATGTCGCCTTTGACAACCACAAAAACGGCGATTTCAGGCCCTACCTGCTCAAGTCATCTGATTTGGGGCGGACGTGGAGCGCCTGTGTGGGCAACCTCCCGGAGCGGGGTTCGGTCAAGTGTCTGGCTGAAGACCCGGTTAATCCTAATGTTTTGTTTGTCGGTACGGAGTTCGGGTTGTGGTTTACGCCCAACGGCGGTGGCCGCTGGGTGCAGCTCAAGGGGGGACTGCCGACCATCGCGGTGCGGGATATTGCCATTCAGACCCGCGAGCATGATCTGGTCATCGCCACATTCGGGCGCGGTTTTTATGTTCTGGATGATTACCGCGCGCTGCGTACGGTGACGGAAGACCTGCTGGCGCAGCCGGCGCAGACTTTTCCGGTGCGTGATGCCTGGTTGTATGTCGAGTCCGAACCGCTGGGGGGCGGAAAACGCGGTTTCCAGGGGGATGCGTTGTATGTGGCCGACAACCCGCCGTTTGGAGCCGTCCTGACCTACTACCTGAAGGAAGCTCCCAAAACGAAAAAACAGCGCCGCCAGGAAGCCGAAAAGAAAGGCGACGACGTGCCTTATCCAACCCGCGACGAACTGCGGGAGGAGGCGCAGGAAGAAGCGCCGATGACGTTTGCTGTGGTGACGGATGAGCAGGGGCAGGTTGTCCGGCGCATCACCGCGCCCCAGGAAGCCGGCTTCAACCGCGTGGCCTGGGACCTGCGCACGCCCGCGCCTCAACTTCCGCCTCCGCCACGGGAGGAGGAAAATCCCTTTGCCCGTCCGCCGGTCGGATGGTTCGTGCCGCCGGGGACATACACCATCACCCTGTATCAGCGCGCCGATGGTGTTACCAAACAGCTTGGCACACCCCAGACCTTCCGCGTACGTTTCCTCGATGAGCGGGCGGCCGAGGATGTCCGCGCCTTTGAGGATTTTCACCGGCGGCTGCTGACGGCGCAGCGCACGATGCACGGTGCACTGGAGACGGCACAGGAAGTCCAGAAGCGGCTCACGGCTGTCAAACAAGCCATTCTGGAGACGCCGGCAGCGGATGCCAGGCTGCTCGATGAGACGACGGCGCTGACCCGGCGACTCGATGCCCTGATGGTCCGCCTGCGCGGGGACCGTGTGCTTCAGGCGCGCAATGAAAATACACCGCCGGGGTTGGCCGAGCGGTTGTCGGAAATTGTGTCCGAACGCAGCGCGACGCTCACCCGTCCCACGCAAACCCACGAAGCCCAGTACGCCATCGTGGCCGAAGGACTGCGGCAGGCGCTGGGTGACTTACGCGCGCTGACCGATGATCTGGGGCGGATCGAGAAAACGCTGGAGTCGCTGGGCGCGCCCTACACGCCCGGCCGGTTTCCATCCTGGCCGGAACGATAGGGCACTGCGTCCGGCCATGACCTGGCCGGGTGGCTGGGCTATGCTGTGGCAGGTCGTCACCGCCACACTGCAAAGGAAACGAAACCGCTATGGCACGCGCCAAAATCGTCGCCACGATTGGCCCGGCTTCCCGGTCCCCCGAAATTCTCCGCACCCTGCTGGTTGCCGGGATCAACGTGGCCCGCATCAACATGTCGCACGGCAACCATGAGGGACACGCCGAGGTCATCCGGTCACTCCGTCAGTTGGCGGCAGAACTACAACAGCCGCTCGCCATCCTGCTGGATTTGTGCGGTCCCAAAATCCGCACCGGACGGTTGATTGGTGGCGAGCCGGTCGTGCTGGTCACGGGCAACCGGATTGTGATTACGCCGGAGGATATTCCCGGCAATGCCGAGCGCATCAGTTGCAACTACGATGGTCTGGCCTACGATGCCAAGCCGGGTGATCGCATTCTGATTGATGACGGACTCATCGAGCTGAGTGTCACGGCCGTTCATGGCAGTGACGTGGAGTGCCTCATCCTCAACGGCGGGGTGCTGGGCGAGCGCAAGGGCATCAACCTGCCGAGCATCCCGACGTCGCTTCCCTCGATGACCGACAAGGACCGCGATGACCTGCGCTTTGGCATTGAGCAGGGCGTGGATTACGTGGCGCTGTCGTTCGTACGTTCGGCCGAGGACTGCCGGCAGTGCAAAAACTACATTGCCGCCCTTGGAGCCCAGACGCCGCTCATTGCCAAAATCGAGAAGCCCGAAGCCCTGAACCACCTCGATGAAATCCTCGACATCGTGGATGGGGTCATGGTGGCGCGGGGCGATCTGGGCGTTGAAGCCGAAACCGAGCGGGTGCCGATTTTTCAGAAAGAAATCATCCGGCACGCCAACCGCAAGGGGCGGATTGTCATCACGGCGACGCAGATGTTGCAGTCCATGGTGGACAATCCGCGCCCGACGCGCGCCGAAGCGTCGGATGTGGCGAATGCCATTCTGGATGGCACTGATGCCGTCATGCTGTCAGCCGAATCGGCGGCCGGGAAGTATCCGGTCGAAGCCGTACGCACGATGCGGCGCATTGTGGAGTACACTGAAGAGGCTTTTGCCGGGCAGCAGTCCTGGCGCGCCGGCTCCAACAAGTTTATGAACCTGCAGGGTAGTTCGTCCCTGCGTGCGCTTTCGGAAGCGGCCGTTTTTGCGGCCGAAAATGTCGGCGCGCGGGTCATTGCCGTGTTCACCGAGGGGGGCAAGATGGCACGGGCGCTGGCGTTGCTGCGCCCGAAGCAACGGATTGCAGCCATTACGGCGGATGTTGGGGTCTATCAGCAGCTTTCGGCCGTGTGGGGGATTGAACCACTGCTGATGCCCAATCCGCCGGACATGAAGGACCTGTTTGCTGAAGGGGTGGGGCTGCTGCTGCGGTTGGGGTGGATTGAAGCCGGTGAACGCCTCGTAGTGCTGGCCGGCAAAATCAAGGGCCTGCCGGTCAACAACCTTGTCCATCTCCAGCGGGTCGGCGAATGAGTTTCAGGCGATGCCTTTCCGATATATGCTTGGTAACACCGCGTCCGGGTGATACTATTGCCTGTTTTACACCTGACTGGCGCCCGCGATGAGAAACCATTTCTGGGGGAAACTGCCATGAGCGTTCAGACAACTGTGCCGGAGTCGTCCGGTGGGGCTTCGCCCGTGCCGGCGATTGTCATTTCCGGTTTTCTGGGAAGTGGCAAAACGACGTTGCTGCTCGCCGTGCTGCACCACATGCGCCGCCTGGGACGTAAGGTGGCCGTGCTGATGAATGAGTTTGGCGACATCAGCATTGATGGTGAAATCCTGCGGGGCGAAGGCTTCAGCGTCATGGAGCTGAGCGACGGCTGTATCTGCTGCCAGATCGGGGAAGACTTTGTGCAGGCGTTTACCGAAGTCGCTACCCGGCAGCCGGAAGTGATTTTCGTCGAAGCCACGGGGCTGGCCGATCCGGTGGACCTGCTCGATCAGGCGACAGCGCCACACCTGCTCGACCGCGTGACGATTACCCGACTGGTGACAGTGGCCGACCCCAAAAACTTCACCCGTCTGTCAAAGGTGCTCAAGGCGATTGTCAAACGCCAGACCCAGTTTGCCGATGTCATTGTTATCGGCAAGGCCGATGAAGCTACGCCGGAGCAGATTGCTGACATCCGGCGGTATGTTGAAGAAAACAACCCGTACGCCCAGGTGTACCTTGCCACTCATGGCATCGTGGCCGGGGATGAGTCCTTCCAGTGGTTGCTGGCCGAGGTCGAGCCGGCCGAGCGCGAACGCCGCCGGGCGGCGATGCGGGAACAACTCGCTGCGCTCAACGAGCAGGAGTACAAGGCCCATACGGACTTTCACTCGATGTCGTGCCGGTTGCTGCGCCCACTGGTGCGGGAGCGTTTCGAGGAATTCATGCGGCAGCTTCCCCCGGACATTGTGCGCGCCAAGGGCTTCGTACGTTTCGAGGGCGAAGACGGGTTGTGGGTTATGATGTATGTCAATGGCGACCTCTACATTCGGCCTGTGACCCTGTCACCTTCACCCGAAGAACACCTTGTCTTCATTGGCGCCAGGCTTGACCATGCCCAGCTTGCCAGTGCCCTGGTGGCTTGCGAAGGGCGGCGGCGCGCCCTGGCGGTTCTATAAGCATACGTGGAGAACAACGCCCTTTTGTCCAGAGGAAAACCTGTTTTTTTGAGCGTCACGGATACCATTTACGACACTTTTATGCCTGGGAAATCACACAAATCGAAAACATCTCCGAAGTCAACTTCACCCTCCCTGGAAAAACTTCTGGAAAAGGGTGATGCCTACTTTGAAGAGGGGGAACTGGAGGAAGCCGAAGCTGCCTATGCCAAGGCTTTGGCCCTGGCTCCGCAATCACCGGAAGTGCTCATCCGGTTGGGGGCTCTGCTCCTCGAAACAGAACGCTATAACGAAGGCGTGGATTACCTGCGCCAAGTCGAGCGCCTGGCCCCGGACGACGTGCGTCCGCTCCACCTGCTCGGTGCGTTTTACGTTGAAGAAGGAGAGTTTGACCTGGCTGAAGAATACTTCAAGCGTGCGCTTAAGCTCGAACCAAACGAGGCCCTGAGCCATTACAACTATGGCAACTTCCTTTCGGAAATGGGGCGGTTTCCCGAAGCCGAAGTGGCTTACCGGCGGGCTATTGAACTGGGGCCGGAGGAGCCGCTGCACTACCTGGGGCTGGGCGGACTGCTGGCCGACCTCGAAAAATATGATGAAGCCCTCCGGCAGTTTCAGATGGCACTTGACCTTGACCCCCATGACCCGCGCATCTATCTCGACCTGGGGGATTTACTCATGGCGATGGAGCGGGTTGAGGAAGCCTTGAAGGCATACCGTGAATCTGTGCGGATTGATCCTCACAACGCTCTGGCGCGGTATGGTCTGGGAACGGCATTGCTGGCGCGCGGCGAAGCCGAAGCGGCTTCCCACGAGCTGAAGGATGCTATCGTGGATGGTCTGGAAGTGCCACTGACATTTGTCAAACTGGGCATCGCCCTCCGCATGGCCGGTCAACTGCAAGAATCCCGTGAGGCATTTCAGCAGGCGTACGATCTGCTCGAAGAGGAACGGTCACAGGGAGGCGAATCCAGTGACATGTGCTACGAGGAAATCATCACCCTGCTGGGGCTTGGACAATCCCAGCGGGCTTATGAGATTGTGGATGGTTTGCAGGGAGATGAACTGGACGCCCAGGCTGTGGCCGAACTCAGTGCTGACCTGCGGCGGCTGGCGACTCTGGGTGTCAGCGAAGCCGATGAGGTTTTACGCCGTCTGACCTTGCCACCGGGAGAGCTTATCCACTAAGGATTCCAGTCTTCATTAATCCATACCGGACCCGGCGGCACTTGTGTCCAAGGCTGCTGCCGGCAGCCGGTATATTTATTGAGGGAGAAAAAGAGGCGTATGTCAGACGAAACAACCGAAACAACCGAAGTCGTCACCGGAACGACATCCAGCCCGGAACGGCGTCCTGCGGGTGCAGCGGGGAGTACCGTTGCCCGCCGCGCTGCCGGTAGTGGCAACCGTCCCGGTGGCAACCGCCGGGTGGGACGGCGCAAGAAACGGTGTCCGCTGCTGGAAGCCAAGATTGACTACATTGACTACAAGGACGTGAAGCTGCTTGAGCGGTTCATCGGCGACAACAAGCGTATCCTGCCGCGCCGTCTGACCGGCGTGAACCCAACTATGCAGCGTCGGCTGGCACGGGCCATCAAACGCGCCAAACACCTGGCACTGCTGCCTTACGTCCAGTCCATTTAGCTCCCGTCGCCCACGAGTCCAGCCCCCACGTGATGGATTCGCTGCCGGTGAGCAGGGGATCAGTCCGATGTCAGCGTGACCCGCTGACCGCTTTTCACTGCCCGTTCGGCGGCATCGGCAAAACGGAGAGCTTCAAGTACATGGTCGAGAGAGACATACGGCGTTCCACGGCCGGCAATGGCGTCGAGGAACGCCGCGATGTCGTGGGCAAACAGACCGCTGCGCGGCATGACCGGCACGGACTCCGTTGCGCCCTCTGGGTTTGTGTACCACACCTCCCGGTGTTGTCGTCCGATGAGTGTGCCGGACTCGCCCACGGCCTGTAATTCGGCCGCCGGCCCTGTTTCCTCGTGCCGGGTGAGCACATCGTTGATGTCTCCACGGCCTTCTGCGCCGAAGCCGAAGCGCAGATGCGTGGCACGCCGCCCAAAGCGGGTGCCCTGCTCATCGGAAAACGTTTCCTCGCCTTCAATCCAGGTGATTTGTCCCACGCAGGCGACGATGCGGCTGGGCACACTGGCCTGCTGGAACAGCGAGAAGCCGTGTGCGCGGTCAAACGTCCAGTCTTCGGGAGTTGCCGGGCGGGAGCTGAGGTTGTTCCAGGTGATGTGGTGAATCCGCCCAATGCGGGGCAGGGCTTTCCGAAAAGCCTCAAACCAGGCGGAAAGCAGCTCGATGTGCTCGACGTGCAGCACGACGCCACGCGCCCGGGCCTGTTCAACCAACTGTTCGGCGTCGGCGAGTGTCAGCGCCAGCGGGTAGTCCACACTGACCGGTTTGCCGGCCGCAATTGCCGCCTGTGCCATGCGGGCATGGTGCGGGTTGGTCGAACACACCATGACGGCATCCACATCCGGGCGCGCAATGGCTTCCTCCCAGTCTTCAGTGGCTGCCGCCGCAATCGGGAATGCCAGTTCGTAGGCCCGATTGAAATCGTGGGAGGCAACGACGGCCACACGGGTGTCGTAACGCTCGTGCAGTTCGCGCAGGCGGGCGCGTGCGACGCGCCCGCTGCCCAGAATGGCAATGCCAAGGACGGTGGGCATGGAAATGGCCCTCAGGCCATGGCTGGCTGGCCTTTGTACTTGCTGGCGAAGCCCTTGATGACTGGCGCCACCGGGTATTCGGGGATGGGCGGCGGCGCATCGGTGCGCACTTTCATGGCAAACAAACGCAGATAATCAATCGTCATCGCCGCTTGCAGTGGCAGGAGGGACAGCTTGCCAGCGCCTTCGGCTTCACGTTTGGTCATCTCCGTGTAACGTGCCGCCATGCGATCCAGAATGCGGATGAACTTTGGATTGTCCACGTCGAGCCGCAGCCCGAACACGCGCTGCGCATAGGCATTCGTTTCCCGGATTACCTTCAGGTCATATTCCCGCCAGTTCAGGCCGATGGACGCATAAAAGTCCTGCGCCTTGAGATCGCGCAACCACATCGTCACATAGACGGCCAGTGAGAAGAAGCGAATGAGCAACCGGTTGATGCCACCGTCCAGGTAGATGTTTTTCTGGGCTTCGAGCTGAAGGCCGATAAAGTCGCCGTGCTTGAGTTCATCCTGGCACCAGCCACCGAAGTACTTGAAGATCGGATGGTAACGGTATTCAGGATGGGCTTCGAGGTGGGAATAGATGTTGATGTAGCGGAAGTAGCCGATGACTTCCGAAAGGTACGTGGTGTAGAGGATGATTTTCGGATGCATGCTGACGAATTCCTTTTCGCCTTGCAGCATCTGAAGGTCGAGATCGGCATTGATGTCGCGCATCGCCAGCCGGATGAAGCCGCTGTGCCGTCCTTCATCGCGCGCCATCAGCCGGTAGGTGTCGCTCAGGATGGGGTCTTCGATGCGGTCCGCAATTTCCTTGTACAGCAGCGCCCCCGAAAACTCGCCCAAACAACCACGAATGAGAAAGTCCTTGAACGACGGCGGGAGATGGGAGAAATCCTGCTCGAAGTCCGGGTCGTCGTCCCGTTTGAAGAAATGCTTGTTCGGATCATCGGCAAAGCGTTTGTGCATGGCCTTGAACGCTTCGGCCATGTGATCGAACCGCAGGGCATTCATCTTCTTGTAATCCGTGACATAAAAACGCGGACTGATGAGACTTTTGTCTGCCGCCGCCGCTTTCGTCTCCTGAATGACGGATTCCGTGGCAATCATAGGGCACGACCTCGCAAAAGGAACCAAAGTGGGTGGAAGCCGAAACTTCGTTTCCAACCTACTTTGCGGCCGGCCCGATTTGAAATAAATTTTCTGGCGGGGACGCCGTGCGTCACCAGAGCGCCTACTTCACCAGCGACCCCAGCCGTTTCCAGCGCCCCTTGGAGAAGAAGGAGCCCAGCCGTTCGCCCAGCGAAGCCTGCGGATTGGGGTCGAACGAGGCATAGACAAACAGCGGCCGCCCGATGACGTAGTCCCGTGGAACGGGCCCCCAGTAGCGGCTGTCGAGGCTGTTGTCGCGGTTGTCCCCCATGGCGAAGTAGCAACCCTCTGGAATCTTGAACGGCCGCCCGATGCCATAGTGCGGTTCGTTTTTGTAGTCGCGGTAGCGTCCGCTTGGCAGGGGCAGTTCCGGGAGCGGCTCCGCATCCTGGGTTTCATACTCAAAGTCTGATCCCGGACGGTAATAGACCTTCCACTGCGCCCCGGCGGTGGGATGTTCTTCGAGAATGTTCAGCCGGCCGCTGTCTTCCAGGTCGCTTTCGGCAATGACGCGCGTTTCAGGGAGTTCCTGCCCGTTGATGTACACGCGCTGCCCCCGAATCTCGATGGTCTCACCCGGCAGTCCGATGACCCGTTTGACGTAGTTCTGGTCTTCGCTTTGCGGAAACTTGAACACGATGATGTCGCCCCGCCGGATGGGGCGGTGAGGGGTGAAGCCGTCCAGGGGGATACCGCCCTCGTAGCCGAAAATGAACTTGTTGACGAGCAGAAAATCGCCGGAATAGATGGTGTTGTTCATCGAGCCGGTCGGGACATTGACCGAACGGACGACGAAGGTGATGCCAAACAACGCCATGATGAGCGTTGTGATGATCATCTCGATGAACTCGCGCAGCTCCGATCGCTTGGGCTTTTCGGACGCCGTGGAAGTCTGGGAGCTGGTTTGGGTTTCCATAGGGTTCAGGTCATCGTGCGCCGGACGCAAAGCCAGTCCAGCGAAGCCAGTCCAAAGTCACGGTTGGTCAGAATGCTGCATCAACTGAACCGGTGGGCAGGGAACTGAGCCGAATGAGCAGAACACACAGCAGTCACCGGGCTGCGGGCGTAACTGGGTCTCACAGGTGTCACAGGTGTAAGAAAACTGGCAGGCATTGGCCGGCATGGTTTCCACCGTGGTTGCCCCACAGACCGGGCAGGTAAGTTGCGATTCCCAGATGATGGAGGTCATGGCCGCGCATCCTGTACTTGGGGAGGGGGCGTGACCTTGACTGGACATCCAAAGCGACCACATTCCATAGTGGTCATGGTTGGCCAAAGCCACTGGCCCAAAGTCAGTGAGGATGCCATTGCGCCTCAAGAGCTGTCAAAGTCTGGTTGTCAGAGCCGTCAACGCCAGCCAACAATGCCAAAAAACCGTGGCCAAAAAACCGTGGTACGAAAATCATGAACCAGGCACATAGCGCGTCCGGGTGTCTCCTGGATGCCTGGCAGGCATACGAAAAAGCCCTGCTGGCTTTTCTGTTACACCGGACCAGCGATCCTGACGCGGCGGAAGACCTCCTCCAGGAAGTGTTTCTCAAGGCCCTGCGGCAGGGGCAGGCGTTTTGCGCGCTCGACAATCCCCGCGCCTGGCTGTTCCAGGTCGCCCGTCATGCCGTGATTGACCGGGCGCGTCTGTCCAAGCCGGTTGAGTCCTTGCCGGAGCACCTGGCGGCGGCACCGGTTGTGGAACGGCGTCCCGTAGATGAACTGGAGGCGTGTCTCAGCCACAACCTGCTGCGACTGGAAGCCGAGGACCGGCACATTATTGAAGCCTGCGATCTTCGGGGGCAAACGGTGCGCGCCTACGCCGAAGCCCATGGTCTGACACTGCCGGCCGCCAAGTCGCGCCTGCTGCGCGCCAGAAAACGATTACGCGACCGCCTGGTGGAGAACTGCCAGGTGCGCTTTGATGAGTCCGGGCGCGTCTGTTGCCACGTGTCACCTTCGGCTGCATCCTGAATCCTTTTGCCACCTTGTTCGTCTCCCTGACAGATGGCTGCTAGCCAGTGATTTTGTGCTGCCGAGAACAATGGGGGAGAGAGCCATGAGTGCCCTGGCTGTGCGTTGGACACAACACCACCCGCGAATCTTTCTTGTCCTGGCGGCCCTGCTGTGGTGGGGCCTGTATCAAACCTTGCAGCCCCTTTCAGAAGTGGTAGTGGCTGCTTTGCCGGTTGACCGCCAAAGCCACCTTGGTGCGGCGTTGCAATTTTTCCTCTACGACACGCCCAAGGTGCTGCTGCTACTGACGGGCATTGTCTTTGTGATGGGGGTGATTAATACCTATTTCACGCCTGAGCGAACCCGCGCCCTGCTGGCTGGTCGGAGAGAGGGGCTGGCCAATGTCATGGCGGCTTTGCTGGGAATTGTGACGCCCTTCTGTTCGTGTTCAGCCGTGCCGTTGTTTATCGGCTTTTTACAGGCCGGGGTGCCGCTTGGTGTGACATTCTCATTCCTGATTGCCGCCCCGATGGTCAATGAGGTTGCCCTGACGCTCCTGTTTGGCATGCTGGGCTGGAAAATCGCCCTGCTGTATCTGGGACTTGGTTTATCCGTGGCCATCGTGGCTGGCTTGATCATCGGCAAGTTGAACATGGAGCCGTATCTGGAAGACTGGGTGCGCGACATTCCCAGAGCTGAAGCCCAGTTCACCGCCGTGGAGGTTGACTTTGGTGAACGTCTCGCCGCCGGCTTTCAAAGTGTGCGCGACATCGTCGGGAAGGTCTGGCCGTATATTCTGGCCGGCATTGCCATTGGGGCTGGCATTCACGGCTATGTGCCGCAGGACTTCATGGCCAGCTTCATGGGCAAATCCGCCTGGTGGTCGGTGCCGCTGGCGGTTGTGCTTGGTGTTCCGATGTACACCAACGCTGCCGGGATCATTCCGGTGGTTCAGGCACTGCTGGACAAGGGGGCAGCCGTCGGCACAGTGCTGGCCTTTATGATGAGCGTCATCGCGTTGTCCCTGCCAGAGATGGTGATTCTGCGCAAGGTGCTCAAAGTCAGGCTGATAGCTGCCTTCATTGGCATCGTCGCCACCGGCATTTTGATCGTGGGATACGTCTTCAACTGGGTGTTATAAGGAGGTTGCCATGAAAGACATCAAGGTGCTTGGTACGGGGTGCGCCACTTGCAAAAGCACAGTTGCCCTCATTGAGGAAGTTGCCCGGACGAAGGGCATTGCGGTATCGCTGCAAAAGGTCGAGGACATCAAGGACATCATGCATTATGGGGTGATGAGTACGCCGGCTGTCGTGGTTGATGGGAAGGTCGTCCATGCCGGCGGGATGCCGTCCCGTGACAGGATTGAGCAGTGGTTGTGTTCCTGAGTTGTCAGGGGGAACACATCCTCAAGCGTCAGGGGAGAGTACCTTGGCTGAGCAGGCCGGAACCGGCCCGTCCAAGGCTGAAACCGCTGAAGTTCATCAGACATTGAACCGGAAGTGGATGATGTCGCCGTCCCGGACGACGTAGTCTTTGCCTTCGAGGCGGAGTTTGCCAGCTTCCTTGCATCTGGCTTCGGAGCCATAGTTGATGAAGTCCTCGTAGGCAATGACTTCGGCGCGGATGAACCCGCGTTCGATGTCCGAGTGAATTTTCCCGGCGGCCCGCTGGGCTTTGGTCCCACGCCTGATGGGCCAGGCGCGGCATTCATCCTC
>Ga0308417_1000459_pt1 | contig 29724 bp, 35 predicted proteins | sample HotsprSampleOS65_FD_203528 | JGI IMG/M metagenome (GOLD analysis project Ga0308417, IMG submission 203528) | Hot spring phototrophic mat microbial communities from Octopus Spring, Yellowstone National Park, Wyoming, United States - 20090730_OS65 ...
GGCCTGAAGAGCTTGCAAACGCTAGACCTTGAGAGCACCCGGGTGACGGACGCGGGTCTGAAGGAGCTGGCCGGCCTGAAGAGCTTGCAAACGCTGAACCTTAGGAACAACCAAGTGACAGATGCGGGTTTGAAGGAGTTGGCCGGCCTCAAGAGCTTGCAATGGCTGGACCTTGAGAGCACCCGGGTGACGGACGCGGGTCTGAAGGAGCTGGCCGGCCTGAAGAGCTTGCAAACGCTAGACCTTGAGAGCACCCGGGTGACGGACGCGGGTCTGAAGGAGCTGGCCGGCCTGAAGAGCTTGCGATCGCTAGACCTTGAGAGCACCCGGGTGACGGACGCGGGTCTGAAGGAGCTGGCCGGCCTGAAGAGCTTGCGATCGCTAGACCTTAGGAGCACCCTGGTGACGGACGCGGGTTTGAAGGAGCTGGCCGGCCTCAAGAGCTTGCAAAGGCTGGACCTTCGCCTCACCGAGGTGACAGACAAGGGGGTCGCGGAGTTGCGAAAGGCGTTGCCGGGCTGTAACATCAGCCGCTGATCCGGAGTCGGTTCAGGAAAGGGGCGGCTGCGCCAAGCCAACACGTTGGTCAACCCGTTCCGCACCCCTGCTCCGTTGCGGGTGAGACCAGCTTGTTGAAACGCAGACCACGCCACTTCGACCAAACCGCTTCTTCGGAAGTGAGGTGGTGGTCGGCCTTGATCCGGTCGGGCAGCGGATGAGAGGCCGTTATGGTCATCCTGGTGATGACCTGCCGCTGAGGTGGAGCCGTCAGGAAGGCAACCCACCGACTAATGCATTCCATGATCCCCTCCTCGCGTGATTCCCTCCTCGTCGGGTAGCTCCGAGAAGGATTGTGCGTCGCAATTCACATGCTCCGACACCGCAATGATTGGGAGAGGCAATCCTGGGCGGTCATCGCTCGCGGCCGCGGCGCTGGCCGTGGGCTTCCAGGGCATGCACCAGCTTCTCGATGTGGAACAGATCGGCTTTCACCCAGGGAAGGTCCGTGTCCCGGGTCAGGCGGTCGGCGGACGCCTTCCAGACAAAGGCATGCGTCAGGAATAAACCGTGCATCGAATCGGGCAGATCGACAAAGTTCTCGCCGTAATGCGTACACCGTTCCTCCCAGGCCAGGTAATAGGTCGGCATGATCAGTTCAAAAAAACGGCGTAACGCCTCGGACTCGGCGGGAGCGGTCTCGGCTAGCGCCTGTCCCAGTTCCGGCGTCATGTCCAGAAACAGGGCCAGTTTGCTTTTGTGATTGTTGAGGTGAAAGTAGAACTTGCGTCCCTGGTTGCCGGTGGTATCGCCTTTGCTCGTGGCCTGCTCCAACGTTTTCACCGCCACGGCTGCTTTGTTTCGCCAGAGGGTGATAATCTCGCGGAGCAATCGGTCGAGTTCCTTGGTGGCGGCGGCAGCATCGTCCGCAGCGCCGAAGCGGTGAGCCAGGCGGGCGTAGGCCAAGACCCCGGCGGCCGTCCGGTTCAGGTACAAGTGTCCCCCTTGTTGAGCGTCGAAAGCCAGCGGCTGAGCGGCATAGCGTTGCCAGAGTTCGCGCAGGCGTGGCCAGAGCCGCTCGAGCGCTTGCCAGTCACCGGTGCGCTCGCCGTAGAGCCAGAGGGCATACACGTGGCTGATCGGCGGCCAACGCGGGTGATAACTCCAGCTCATGTTGTGCATCGGGACGGCGAACAACTCGCGCCGGCGGCCTTTCTCAAGAGGCAAGGAATCCGGCTGCAAACACGCCTCCAGCTGACGGGCAGCTAACTCCTTGGCTTGCCGCGCCAGGTCGTCGGGCAAATGGGGATACGCCCAGGCGAGGGCTTGGACTGCATACGAGGGATGGGCGAAGAAGAAGTCCCGGCTGCCGATCCCCATCTGCAAATACCAGGGCGCCCACGGCCAGCCGGTCATCAACTCGTTGACTTCCCGCGCCAGTTCTGCCTTCAGCTCGCGGGTCGCTTGAGTGTCGGGAATCTCAACCTTAGGCCGAGTGTGCTCAATCAGCTTGGCGGCAGCGATGAAGCCTTTGGACGGTTGGAATTCGCGGGACAACTCCAGGCGCGTTTCGGTATAACGCACCGGCTCCTTGGGTGTGTCCTTGGGCAAATTGCCGCGGAGGCAGAGCACCCGGCTGCCGGTAACCCAGAACAGTTGATCGTCCGAGATAGCGACGGCACCGCGGGCCGGGCCATGCCATTCGTTGGCTGCCCAGATCGGCGTCAACAAACCGCCCCAGGTATCGCGCTCACCAGCAATCGGAAACAGATCGTAGGTTTTCAAATCGAAGGCCGACAACGTACCCTGATGGCAGCAATACAGAAGGTCGCCGCCGACGCTGAAATTGGTGGTCTCGTCGCAGGTGCCCCAGAAGGTGTTCCAGGGCGGTCGGTTCCCCTGGCGGTGCCTCAACGGCGTAATCCCATGATCTTTTTCCAGCACCCCCAGGCCGACCGCTGGTTTGACCCCCAGGCTCCAATTTGAATAGACCGTGCGATAAAACACGATCACCCGTCCGTCGTTGCTCAAGACCGGCGGAATGCCGCACCCCTGGTTGCCCGCGATGTAAAGGATCGGGGCACGCTTCTGCTCCCGGCCGGTGTTCAGATCGAGGATGAAGCAGGTGCGGCGATAGGGATTGTCCGCCAGACGTTGCAGGATCGCTTCTTGCTCGGCACGGATCAACTCCGGAGTGCCACGATTGCGGTCGCTCTGGAGGAAGTTCTCCAGTTCCTTCCACCCGGTCGGGATGCCGGCCAGCCGTTGCAGGAAATTCGTGCCGCCGTTCAGCTCCTCGTTCATCTCCTCGACCAGCACCGAGCGGAACATGACCCGCTCGTCATCGAGGACCACCGGATAGTAATCGCGGAAGCTTTGCCCGTAGAGTTGCTCGGACTTCCACACAAGCTGACCGTTGTCAGCCCGCAGCGCGTAAGCATGCATGTCATCAGAAGCAAAGAGTACGCGGGAGCCGGCCAGAGCGGCGGTACAGCGGATCGGTCCGCCGCTGGCAAACTTCCAGCGCAACTGCCCGTTGGCGGCATCCACGGCGTAAAAGGTGCCATCCCGTGAGCCGAGGAAGACGGTGCCGCCGGCGACCAGCGGTGAAGCAACGAAGCCGCCTTTGCCAGAGCGGAATCGCCATACCGGTTTACCGCTGGCCGCCTCGATGGCCCAGAGCGTGCCGCCCGTGTCGCCGACATAAACTCGTCCCTCGGCAAACGCGGGGCTGTGCTGAATCGAGCCGTCGCACGTGTGTTTCCAGACCACCTCACCGGTTCGCCGGTCCAAGGCCCAGAGCGTGCCTGGCAAGGTGCCGACGTAAACCTTGCCCTGCGCGACAATCGCCTCGACCCGAGTGCAAATCGCCTCACCGGGGAAACTGCGGACCCACTCGACCCGGTAGCTGCCGCGAACGCAATCGCTGGTCCGGCCCGTGCGTTGGACATCGTGATGTACAGTTGGCCAGTCGCCCGCCCGCACCGCCGACGCTTGGTCCAGCAGAACGATAGCCGCAAGCAGAATGGCTTTCCGGATCGCTTTCGCGTTCGGTCTCACGGCCCGGCCCTCCGCATAGGATGCAGTCCTCGAAAGGGTGTCCATCGCCACGCCTCGGCCAGCGGCCTGCAGGTACAGGTGTAATGCTGTCAGCCGAGGGCTGAGGGACGACACACAAGAGCGAGTTCTGTGCCAGGCGGCTGGTTTCATCGGGACTCTCCTGTCACTGTTCGTTGATACTGTCCCTCGGTTTAATAACATACCATCCCCAACCCCGCCAGTAGGAGAAGTCGCCCGGCACAGCCTTGAGAGATTCGTAACGAGAGATTGTTAACGAACGAACCAGCTTACCCGCCCACCCGGCCGACCGGCCGCGAAACCGCCGTTCTGAAGAGAAGTGCAATGAGCCTGTGAGGAGCCTGTGAGAATCCCCACGAGCCGCCGGGTCGCGGACCGGCGGCGGGATCGGCCTCTGAGCCTACTCTTTTCCCAGCAAAAGGTCGACGACCCAGCACCCGCGGACGTGCGGGCCGGGACCGCGGCAGTGCTCTAAAACTCGCTCATCCTCGCACCCGGCTTCCTGCAGTGCATCCGCGAGAACCGGCATCGCGAAGAAGTCGCGTGACTGGTACATCTCCTTAACCATCGACAAGACGGTATCGGTACGCCATTCTGGTGATAGTGTGACCGGCCTGAAGGGATTGCCGAAGATGTCCCAAAGGATGTTGTTAAATGCTGCCGTTTCGCTCGTGTAGATCGACCGAGCTTCGGGATCGAACTCTTCCGGCCTCTCGATAATGTTACGCACGGCGGGACATTTCACTCTCACCACTTCGCGTCGGAGTCCCACAGGCGTATTTGAGCCGGTCGAGCCGGCGTCCGTCGCAAAAAAGATCAAATAGTTCAGTGCGCGACAAATGCCGCGGGTGAGGAAGTTCATCGGGCCTCTTGGCGCCATCGCATTGCTTTGCCTCTCAACTTCGTCCATTGTAAATGGACTCAGCGGGACTATGTCTGCCTTGGCTTCCCATTCCCGAAGATGATCCACGAGCCCTGGTATCGAGACGTGTTGAGCGACTCGCAGACCATAGGCACACACCGCAAGCAGGCACTTCCGCCGGGACAGCGGATGCCCCAGGTGCCGCTTCAACTTGCTTGTATCCGGCGAACTGAGCCAGTCGGCTTCGGTCATCGGTCGCGTCCTCACCCGTCGAACGGCCCCGGCACCGGCTCGGTGGCGGCGGGGCAGTGGTGAACTGTGCAGTCCCAGAAACGAATCATGCCCGGCCGGGTCGGCCGCCGCGCCCGGTCCGGCGTCCGGGCACACGCAGCGGTAACCTTCATCGCAACGAAGAGATCCGACACGTTAGTACGTCAGAAATCACCCGGTACTTCCCCACCGGCGCGTGTGCCGGCAGCCCGCCACACGTCCTGAGCGATGCTATTGCGGACGAACCGCACGCTCCCGTCCATCATGGCGGCGTTCACCCCACCCGGGTGGTAGCTCCGGGCCGTGATGGCGGTGTATGTCGGCATCGTGGTCGTCAACCCGAGCCGGCTGCTGGTGAAGCTGATGTCGTAAGTCGTCCCGCCTTAGTGGACCAGCACCTGGGTGTTCGGGGGGAACGTGTGCGTGAACCCGGTGTGGATGATGATCCCGTTGAGCCACTGGCTGTGCCCGTGCTTGGGCACGAGCGGGCCGCCGAACGCGATCAGGTCCGCCGGGGTGTTCGGCGGCGGGACGTTCAACACAGCCGGGTTCCCGCCGTCACGGAACAGCGGCGTGTACGCCTTCGCCTCGCTCATCCCCACGGTGTTGCTCAGCCCGTCCGTGAACGACGCCACCCGCATCCTCATGTTGACGGCGAACGCGCCGTTGCCGGTCTGCCCGGTCGGCGGGTGGAACTGGAACCAAGTCCCGCAGCTAACGACGTAGTTGATCGGGTAATGCACGATGCCCGGGATGCTCGTGTTGGGACGGTCGTTGACCTCGCTGGGGCAGATGTTGATCGGGACCCGGACCCCGGACACGTGCACCTGGGTGGAAAACGGCTGGCTGAAATCGATCAACCGGTTCAGGTTGTCTTGCTCGATGTACTGCAGGAGCAGCGCCTGCGCGCTGTAACTGGTCGACAGGCTCGTCTGACTGATGGTGCAGACCGGCGGGAACTCACCCCGGGTGTTCTCGTAGTTGTGCAGCCCGAGCACGTACTGCTTGAGGTTGTTCTGGCACTTGGCCCGCGCCGCGGCCTCGCGCACTTTCTGCACGGCGGGGAGCAGGAGGCCGACGAGGATGGCGATGATCGCGATCACGACGAGCAGTTCGATCAGCGTGTACGCCGATCGGGACGGCGATCGGGAATACATGGAGAGGCTCCGGAAGAAGGATGAATTGAAACAGAACGGAGTCGGCTTCGGCACCTGGCGTGGCGGAGATTCGGCTTCGGAAACCAGCGGGCGTTTGAGCGGACTCGGCTACAGGCGTCCGTGCGTTCTCCGCCGCCAAGGAAATTCGATTAGATCAGACGGGGCGGGGCACCGGCAAGCGGAAAGGCCCAGAAACCGGGAAGACCCAGAAACGATTCGCTGCCCCCGCCGCCGGCGGTAGCACCGGGTTCGGCCACACCATGATACACTCCCCACTCGCCAACTACCACCAACCCGCTCGATCAATCCTGCCCGCGGTGCCATAAGCCGCTCAACCCCATCGCTGACACCGCGCTGTCACCCCGCCGGCCACGTCCACGACTCAACGTTAGGCGTAACCATATCCCCAAGGCCGAACGATCTAGCTCAACAGCGGCGGTACGGCACACCGAGCGGGGGAGTCCCCAAAAAACCGATCACGCCTCGCCGTCACCTGCCGCCCCCGCCTCGGCGTCCGCACACGCGCGGGGGCGGACCGACGCGGCGTACAACCCTCCGGACAGGATTCCCAGCACGGCCCCCACCCCGCACCCAACTGCCTGCCACATACCCTCGAGCAGAGACAACGACAGCGTGACGGCCGACGTGCAGCCGACCACGCAGAGGAGACCCCAACCCTCGAGCCTAGACATCACAAATCCTCCTCAAAAAGCCTCCGTATGGTATTGCGATGGTATTTTGCCGACAAGCAACAAAAATCGAACGCCGAACGACCCCAGTTCAGTCGCCCGGCCGCGATCGCCACTAGCCTACCGGGAAGCGCGGCGAGCCTCCGAAAACCCCACAAGCCGCCAGGTCGGGTGCCACCCCGGGTTCGGCCCTACTCCCTGAACCGCTTAGCCCGGATCAGGATCCGCCCCGCACCACCGGCATAGGTATCCGGTCGGACCGACTCCCCACAGCATATTTCCATGTGATCGCCCACGACCCGACAAATCCCGGGCATCAGAACCTCCTTGCCTTCGCGAACGACGACCAGGTCGAATGTCACCGTCCCATCGCTCCGACCCAAACGGAATCGGAAGATGGCAGCGCGGGTGTTTTCCGCGGACAGCTTCGGTCCCACCGCCATCCGGTTGCGAACGATCATTAACTCACCCCCCTCAAAGTCCGGTTCGGGTCTATCTACGTCTACACGGACTTCCGTGATGACCCACAGACCGGTGAGGTCCGGTAGTTTAGGTTGCTGTGCGACACCGACCGAAGCACCGAGCATGAGGCTCGAGCCCACGATGACCAACGCGATACGCATAACTCCTCCGTGACAAAGCACCTCGCCGGCCGAGCAACCCTAGCTCAGCCGCGGCGCGGTATGCTGAGCCATGAACACGCCGAAAGTCTATCACGCCCCGCCGTCGGCCGCAGCACCAGGTTCGGCACGCATCGAAGATACACCGCCACCTTGAAGCTGTTGTTTCGTCCACAGTACCAGTGACAACGTCATTAACAGTATGTCCGACGGCAACCGCTGCCTGATGCTTGCGTGTATCGCTATATGAAACGTATACCAGACACAAAGCGTGACAAGTAGTAACCGACCGCTGTCCTCAAACAGCCGGCGCTTGAACAGCGCGACAAGTACGGCAGCGAGCGGTACATAAACAAAAAGTACCGTCGCGCTAGCCAACATGATAGTTTGCACAAATCCGGCTTGCGTGAAGTTCGGCGTCGGAGAGAGTAAATAGCCGGCCCGATCGACACACGTCCGCAAATAATCGCCCGGCCGGTCGATGATCGCTGCGACGGCCAACTGACGTAGCAGGCGGTCGCGGTCAGAGGGCGTCAGATTCTCAAGGTTGGGCGGGTATGGCACTGGTCGCACCTCAGGGCGGTACCCATCACCGCCAGACGCGCCACAGTATGTAAACAAGTTGATACCGAGCTTGAGTTTGACACTTGACGGGTTGGCCCCGACCGAGGCCATCCGGGCCAGCCAGGGTACGAGTACCGCCAAATGAACGAGGACGAACATCGCGGCCAGCGACAGCAATCGTCGCCACGGCATCGCCGTGGCCGGCAAGAGTGCCACGGCCACAAGCGGCAAGACGGCCTGTGTCCGCGTCAGATGCCCGGCGGCGGAAACGACGGCCAACACGACACAATGGCCGACCGTCGGCCGGCGGACAAATCGCAACCCGAAACCAACCACCGCAAGGAGAAAACAGATCGTAATCGGCTCGGTCATCAGATGGCCGTGATAGTATGCATAGGTCGGGTACACCGTTATGCAGGCGACCAACACCCAACTCCACCGTTCGGACAGTCCGCACTCACGCCCGAACCAGTGCGCCAATAACGACGCTACGCACCAGACCATCCAAAGTACGATCCAACAGCCTGTCATCCCGCCGACGCTGTAACCGACGGCCAAAAGTGCTGGCCACCCTGGGGCGTAATAGGTGTTTGGCTGACCTGGTGCGTGCCAGAAAGAGGCGAAGTCGAGCGCGTAGGCTCCGCTCTTTGAAAGGTTCTCCGCGAGGTTGAGGTAAGCACTTTCGTCGGGGATGAAAGTATGATTCCAAGAAGCGGCGACCACCAGCACTCCATGAACCGTGAACACAAACGCCCAGAGTAATCCACGAACGTAGGTCTGTATTCCAGTCTTACGTGTCATTGCATTCTCTTCCTTCTGTTCCGTAACCCCCTGTACGTGTAGCGCGCGCTCTTTGCGGCCGAACGACCCCAGCGCGCCCACCCGACGCAGGCTCTGGAGTCCCGCGCAGGTGCATCGACGGGTTCGGCCCGGGGCGCACTCGACCTCGGATCAACTGATCAACTCTCGATCTTCCAAATGAACAGTTGATTGATGTCGCCCTCGTCGTGGGGTGCGGTCTTGAACTCCGTCGGCCGAGGACCACCCCGTTGCCCACACATGATCATGTAATCCCCGACCCGCACGTAGATGAACTCGTCGAGTTTCCGCTCGGTAAACTGAACATTTAACTGTGCCGGGTTCTGGCTCACATCGACCAGGACGAGGATGCCCTCGAGGTCATCGTTCTTCACCTTCGTCCCTGTAACGACACACACCGCTTTGTCTTTGTCAAACGAGATGACCCTGCCGTCTTCCTCCCAGTGGAGCAGCCTCCAGGTCCCTTGGAGCGCCGCCAGTTCCTTCTTCATCGCTTCCGCCTTGTCGATCTTCTCCTGGGCGACCGCGACAGGTCTCTCTAGCGGCGAGAGCGCGGCCAAGCAGTTGACCGTAACCAGAACCAAACCGGCCTTGAGCGCGAAACGCTTCATCCGCGATCCTCCGTTCAAGGGCCGAACGACTAGGGGCCGAACGACCCCAACTCACCCGACCGACCAGGAACGCCCCGAGCCTACAGAGTTAAACGAACACCGATCAGCAAACCGGACAGCCGGCCGGGTCCGGTGCCGCGCCGGGTTCGGCTCCGCCCACCATCTCCCAACTAGCTGACCGCTACCAACCCGCTCGATCAGTGCGGCTTGCCGTGCCGCAGGCTACGCAAACCCACCGCTGACACCGCGCTGTCACCCCGCCGACCACATCTATTACTCAACAACGGACGTAACCATTCCCAGGGCCGGACGACCCCGGCAAAGTAGCAGTGGGGGACGCTGAGCCGTGAACTCCGCCGAAAGCCTATCACGCCCCGCCGTCGGTCGCAACGCCGGGTTCGGCCTCGACGAGTACATCTGGGTAACCGCGGAATATCCGCCGCAGCCCGTCCCGCACCGCCGCCCACTGCCCCGGAGCGAGCCGCAGGGCCACGTCGAACCCGGTGACGTTGACCATTCGGTCGTTGCGCGGTTGGGCCAGATCAACGGACAGAGACCGGGGACCGAGCCGGCACGCAGCAACGCACTCGTAACCGCCATTGGCTTGGTCGTCGTACTCGAGGTAGATGCCCCATCCGCCGGCCGAGCCCTCCGCGTCCCGCTGGAATGTCAGGTAGTGCCCGTCACCGGCCACCCAGCACACAACCGCATACTCGTCGGCATCAAAGCCGCCCTCATCGGCGGAGAAGATGGCACGCACCAGGTCACCTCCGGCCGTCGAACGGCTCCGGCACCACCGGCCACGGTTTGGCTCACGAAAGGGTGGAAGCTGACTACGAGTCGTGGTCGGAGGCCGCGTCGGGTTCGGAGCCACGATTCTCGTGACGGTAAATCGATACCCCCAGACGAGCTAACACCCATCGGCTGGCGACGAAGAACCCGACCGCCAGGAACAGCATGACCGTGGCAACCAGCTTCGGGAGCCGACGGTCCCCTCCGTCCGGCCACATCCAGACGAGAACCGCGACCTCGGCCAAGACGAACCCGAACGTCGCGAGCAGAAGCAGCCAGCCGGCCCAGTTCAGTCGGTTCAGATCGAACGCCCTCACCCGGTCAAGTATCCCGGCCGGCTCGGGCACCGGTGCGACCAGGGATTCGTCCTGCGGCGTGTCTGCCGTCCGTGCGCGGTCCTCGGCCCGGCGGACCAGGATGATACCCAGGACGATCAAAGAACCCGGAACCAACCCCGCACAGGCTAACCACCCGACCAACGCGCGCGGCGTCTCGGCGGCAGCTATCGGGAACACACACATTACCAGCAGCGTGATCCCCAAGCCCACCAGCCACACACCCAGCCCTCGCACCGCTTCCAACCTCACTCGCCGAACGACCCCGGCTCAGCGGCCGGCCATGATACTCATACGCAACTGAAACAGGCCAGCAAGCTACCGCGAACAATTCAGGTGGCCGGGTCCGTTACAATGCCCGGTTCGGTGGTGCCCCAGCTAATCCCGGGATTGAGTGCCTGGTAGTAGGCACGATGTTGCCGTTGCTTGATCTCGGGTAACCCGGTCAACTCTCCGGGAACCAGGCCGTACTCGATCCAGTCGCATTCCTCCAAGTGACTCAACCATTCCGCGAAGCTCGAGGCCAACACCAACGATGGCTCCAGCCGCGCTGGGCCACTGCCACCCGGCCCAGCCACATCGACGCCAATCGCCAGAATCGACCCCGTCGGGCAGGCCGGGGCATCGAGCACGTACACGATCTCATCGAAGTGGGGACCTACACCGATCCGGTAAGCTGCGAACCTCTCCCACCCTGCATACTCATCGGTTCCAAGGATGTGCAGGTCCCGCCAGCCGATTCGCGACACCTCATCCAACCGGCAAAGACGCACAACCCGATCCGGGTTGCTCTTCAAACCGACGCCCTCGTTCTCGGCATAGAACACGACCAGGTCTTTCGGCAGCCCAGGCCGCTCCACGACTCGGGGGCTCGTCAAGCGTACAAACGGCTTTGGATCCACAACAATCCTCCCTCGCCGAACGAACCAGGCTCACCCGCCCAGCCACAACGCCGCAGGCTTACCGCAAAGCGCAGTGAGCCTCAATAAACCCCACAGCCGCCGGGTCGGGTGCAGCGCCTGGTTCGGCTCGTCAGGCACCGACCCCGCCCACCAACCACAACCAACCCGCTCGATCCACGCGGCCCGCAGCGTTACAGACTACCTTACTACATTGCTGACACCGTGCTGTCACACCGCCGACGACATCTACTACTCAACGGCAAGCGTCACTAATCCTCAGGGCCGAACGACCCAAGCTCACCCGCCCGGCCACAACACCACAAGCCTAAAGAGAAATGCGGTGAGAGACGACACTCAGATCAGCCGGTCGGGTCTGGTGAAGCGCCTGGTTCGGCTCCGCCCATCATCTCCCAGCTAACTCAACGACAGGCATAACATTCCCCAGGGCCGAACGACCTAGCTCAGCGGCGGCGGGGCACCGGTGAGCCACGAAAACCCAAAAACCTATCGTGCCCCGCCGTCGGCTGTAGCGCCGGGTTCGGCGCGACCTGTGGCCTACTGCACGAAGAAGTAGTCCGGGCACCGGTTGGCCAGCAACTCACCGTACACCTAATCGATGGTGTCCGTGACGCTCCCCAGGAGGCAAATCTCGTGGGACTCGTGGTTGAGCCAGCCGCCCCGCCCGTCGGCGGTGTAAATGATCATGTCTCCGCAAGGGCTCCAGCCGAAGACGAACGTCTCGGCCAGGTCCACTGTAGCCCCGTGGTAAGCGAAGTCTAACGCCGACAGGGGCAGGTGCCCGTCGGGGCCGTCGAGCCCGCCGGCCACACCGAACCCCATCCAATCGACGTATCCGACCAGCCGATAGTAGTCCGCCAAGCCTGGCGGCAAGTGCTTGGCGACCGGCTTCGCCGGTGGCCCGACCTCGGCACCCCGGATGCCCGCACACGACAGCCAGAAACCTGCCCGCATCGCCCCGTAGGACGCTTTGTGGAGTTGGAGACACCAACTCCCGGCGTCGGCCATCCGACGGAACCACTGACCCATCTTGGGCGAGACCGCTCGATCGGCGATGGTGCGAACGGCGTGAACGGGGTCCGCCCACCACGCCTCGACTTCCGCGGTGATGAGCTTGCGGTGCGAGCGCGGCACCGCCTTCAAGCTGTCGCCCTGTTGAAGCGTGACAAGCGTACCCCCGCACTCCATGACAGAGATTTCCATTCTGCACGCCCTCGGGACCGAACGACCTGGCTCAGCAGCGGCGGGGGCCGAGTGAGCTATGACCCTGGAAAAGCCTAATGCCCTCACCGTCTGCTGCAGTGCATGGTTCGGCAGCGATACGAATCGAGACGGTAGCTGAACCACGTCTCAACAGGGACCAAGTTCCCCAGAAGAGGCCCAAGAGCAATACGACAGTGGCAGTCAGTCCGACGCCTTTGGCAACCGCGCTCCGTTCGAACAGGCGGGCAATCAACAAGTCAGGAAAATGCAATCCGGCAGAGCGTTCGGGATCGCCACGGACCGCGAGCGGGCCGACCGTATCGCGTCCGCGGACCCCTTCAATCAGGGCTCGATACGTCCCAATAATTTGCGCCGGACTGGTCGCGCGCGGGTTGGCCGCGTCCGGGTACTCGGTGACAACGTACGAATAGTTCACGAGCCCTGCCGGGAGGGTTGTTGCCAAGGACAATAGGGCCAAAATGGCCACCGCCGGCCACCAGCGGGTCTCCCACAGCCAGCGGGCAGCTACTGCCGCAACTACCACAATCACCGGCAGGAAGGGGACGAGGTATCTGGGTCCCCACTCCACCTTCGCCCATTGCCGGAGGGCGGCAATCATTACGGTGTACGCTATCGCACCGAGCAGAGAAGCAATGATGACGGTTCTGTGTGGCTTGTTGATTCCGCGCAGTCCCTTGGGATAAAGTGCGATAAGCAGCCAGGGGGCGAACACGAACAAACCGTGATTCGGTGAGAGAAGCAACCCGTACAAGCCTGTCCCAATGTCCCCGGAGAAGCCGTTCTGGTCATCGTATCTCGGGTGCATCGTACCCAGGACGAACGGGTTCCCACTCCGAGCGAGGTTGTACCCGAGGACAGGAGCGAAACAGACGATCAGTAAGGAGCAATAGATGAACGCCGCCTGCCACCGATGAGCCCGCTCATTCCACAAGATCGTCATCAGAGCAGGAGCGGCGATGAACGGCAATGTCGATGCCCGGAACCAACCCGCGAACGCGACCCCGACCGCGGCGAGAACCGCGGCACGATAGAGACTGATTCGTTGGCCGGCGCGTGCAAGCAAAGCCGCCAGCACGACGGCAACGCCCAGTGCTGCAGGAAGCACGTCCATCGTGCACCGGGTGTAAATCCACAGCGGAGTACCGCACCCGGCGAGGGCTGTTGTGGCTAGTGCGGCTCGTGGAGGCAAGATCTGACAAAGTGCCACATAAATCGCAGTAAGGCACCCTGCTCCGACGAGCGCGTAGGTGAGGGCTGCGGATACCCGTCCCGGGAGGGGCACCTTCTTGGCAGGGTCTTCTCCTTCACCTAAGGCTACAGCGACTACTGCGGAGGGGATGAAGAGGACCAAGTTTCCGGGGTCATGGGCTTGATAGTACCTTCCGCTCGGCGAGGGGACGGAGCAATAGTCGAACAACATCGGATCGTCAGTGGAAACGAAGCCCGTATGCACGAAATTGACAGCAGCCTGGAGTTGCGTGTAGGCATCTGCGCTTCCCATGCGACCTGAACAGGTCAGTAAGTAGAAGCAGCTGGCCACGACCAACATGGTCCTCCATCGAACAGTGGCGCACGCGACGGAGTTGATCTGACTTGAGTGGACACTCATTATTTGCCTCGCCGAACGAACCAGGCTTACCCGCCCGGCCGCAATGCCACAGGCCGATGGAACAGCGCGGTGAGCCTCTAAAAACCCACAAGCCGCCGGGTCGGGTCGGGTGCAACGCCTGGTTCGGCCCCACCCAACATCTCTCAACTAGCTGACCACCACTAACTCGCTCGATCCGCAAAGCCCGTGGTGTCACGCGCTATGCAAAACCCACCGCTGACACCACACTGTCACCCTATCGGCCACATTTTCAGCTGAACGATCAGGGCGACCATTCCCCAGGGCCGAAAGACCCCAGCGCACCCGCACGGTGGGCGCGGGGAGCTACACATCTCGAAAAACCTACATGCTCGCTGGGTCGGGTGCAGCGCCTGGTTCGGCTACGCGAGAGCCGGCCCTATGGCGATCGCAGACTAACAACCACACACACACACGGCTGACCGGCCGCTGACGCCAAGCTGACGCCAAGGCCACACCGACCACGTCGGTTCAGACCGCCACACCACACATGGACTGACGCACACCGAATAGGACCAACACCATGCCAGAAGGCAGGCGGACCGCATCACTAGTAACTCGCCGCGGTGTCACTCACGCTTCGCCGCACGGTGTTCCTCCGCTTGGAATATACGGGCCGCGATACCGAGAAAGCATGCCAACCCCGACAGCACGGCTGCATGGATCGCACTCACCCCGAAGGCGATTAAAGCTAGCACCATGCCGACCCCCAACGCGACCCATTTCGAGATCCCCCAATAGGCCCCGGCGGATAGCCCACCACTGGCATACGGGGCGCGTCGCCGCCGGACTGGTCGGTCATCGTCCTGGTCATCTTCATCATAGTTACTCGGTTGCCGACGCTTCGGACGCACCGGACGGTCTTCTCCCTCGTCATCAAATTCCATCGGCTCCTCTCCCACCGAACGACCCAAGCTCACCCGCCCGGCCGGGAACGCCCCAAGCCTACAAGGAAGCGCAGTGAGCCGCAAAAAACCCACAAGCCGCCGGGTCGGGTGCAACGCCTGGTTCGGCTAAGGCACGATCGTACCAGTCCGACCAACCACCGTCAATCAACTCGATCGAAGCGGACAAAGATCACGCACGCCATCGTCCCCCGCCCACCGCTGACACTGCGCTGTCACCACATCGACCACATCCACCACTCAACGACAGGCGTAACCATTCCCCAGGGCCGAACGACCCAAGCTCACCCGCCCGGCCCACCGTGGGCCAAGTCACCGAACCGGGAAAAGGGCCGGGTCAGGTGCAACGACTGGTTCGGCTCGCTTTGGACAGCACTACTTTGTAGGACAAAATAAAACAATAAGGGTGACGGTCAGCGGAGCGACATTGAATCCGGACCGCGAACCTCGACCCAACTGGCGACTCCTAGTTGCTCGGACAACAGTCGCTCGACGAGCACCTTGTCAAGGCGTGTACCACGCGGTAAGTGAATGACGACACCCATGACACCGCTGTCCCAGGTACTCGGTTTGATCATCGGCTCGGTAACATCGCGTTTGCTGATGATGAATACCTGCCAAGGCCCGTCTCCGACGCGGTAACTCCCCTCCGCAAAAGAATTATCCGCGTCCATCACCAAGTCGTAACTAATCTCGCCCGTCATAGCTATTTCACTGAAGCTTGCTTGATCGTTCCGAATTGGCCCGTGGTCGGATCGAAGTTCACTGACACGTCGATGACTTCACCCGTGAACTCGTTCACGAACCGCGCCTGGTAACGCACTTGGTTCGGTCCGAGTAGAGGGTCTGGGTTAGCGATTGCTTTGGGTCCTTCGAGGTCCACTAGTCTCATCGCTTCGGCCGTTGGGTCGCCACGCAGCGCCCACTCCTCCTGAACGGCCTGTTCCGTCAACTCGCGGAAGTTGCTCGGACTGTTCTGGCTCGAGTCCCCCCCTCCGCCCGGCCCGGTCATCGACATGGCTGCAACCGTAATGGCAGTACTCGCCTCCGCAGGCAAGGCGAACGAGACGACCGCGACGGTCTCCCACGCCACGCCCCCCGGCAACGTGAGCAACGCCCCATCGACGGTCTGCAGGACCATGCTCGGTTGCGGCACCGGCACTCGGACCGGAACCGGCGGCAAAGCGTTAACCCCCCTCACCCCGGCGTACGGCACCAACGTCATCACACCGAAACCGCCAGCCTGCCGCGAAAACTGCGTCCAGTCCCCGCTAACCACGGCGTTGTACAGGCACTCGTCCAGTGGCCCAATGCCGAGCGTTACGATGCCATATACCAAATGGAAATCGAACGCGGCCGCCGCCCGTGGGTCACCGGCCGTCTGAACCGCACCCTGAAATAACCTCGACTCCAAACGCGACGGGTCGATGCCGTCCCAGTTGCGATAGATCGTGACCAGATCGCGGCCCGTCCGACCCAGCTCGACCACCGCGTCGTACGCCCCGGCGATGACGTTATCGGCACCTTCCCACAATCCGGACAAGGCCGCTTCAGCGTAATCACGGCCCGTCCGACCGAGTTCAACTACCGTGTCGTAAGCCCCGGTGGCGATGTTCTTGGCACCCTCACCCAACCCGGACAGAAAGGCTCCGGCGTAGGTATCCTCCCAGAAGTTCCAACCGCTGGGGTTGTCCCGCCGTTCCAAGGTCTCGATGCCGAGCCGTGCGATGTTGTTCCGCATCCGGTCGCTCCTGGCCCGAAGGCCGAACGACCTAGCTCAGCAGCGGCGGGGCACGGCTGAGCCATGACAACCCAGAAGCCTATCGTACACCGCCGGGTTGCCCGCAGCGCCGGGATCGGCTCACCCAACATCTCTCAAATAGCTGACCACTGCCAGCCCGCTCAATCCGCAAAGCCCGCAGTGCCATAGGCCACACAAACCTGTCGCCGACACCGCGCTGTCACCACACCGACCACATCCACCACTCAACGACAGGCTTCACCAATCCCCAGGGCCGAACGACCCAAGCTCACCCGCCCGGCCGCGACTCCACAAGCCTAAAGAGAAATGCGGTGAGAGACGACAATCAGATCAGCCGGCCGGGTCGGGTGCAGCGCCTGGTTCGGCCCGACGACCAACTAACTGGACTTCGGCAACTGCTCGCGGCGTCAACTGTGGGTCACCCCTAACTCGGTGTAGACAATCACACCCAATAGCAGCAGCCCACATACGGTTACGCAGAACCAGATCGGGTCCATGCCGACCTGCCGGGCCGCCCACTCTATGACCGCATCACGCAGAAACAGCATCAGCCGCCCCCCGATTGAAAGCCCTCTGGCCGCCAAACGACCCCAGCTCACCTGCGGCCGCCGCTTTTGGCTGCCGTCAGGTGCAGCGATTGGTTCGGCGCGCCTGGCCGATCACCCACGCTTGATATCCTCACCTGCCGTCGCAGGAGGTGAGGCACTCACCTGCGAAGCCGACTTGCTCCGACCGACGACAAACAGGTAACCACTCGCGACGGCGGCGGTGAGGAGAGCTAACCCAAGGAGAAAACCACCAATCATTGTCAGCCAGGTCGCTCCCGAGAGCGACCCCGCGACGAGAGTGCCAACGGCGCAAAGCAGATAGGTCCGAACCGCAGGCTCCAACCAGTTTAGTCGAGAACCCATTCGCTGACCTCTGCTGGGATTTACCGTCGTGTCGGTCTCACCAGACTCGTTACCAGTCCAGGCTACCCTGCTCGTTTTGAATGCCCAGTTGGAGACCGAGCCCCAATCCCGCGTCCACCAGGACAGGCCACTGAGCCCAGAACCCGATCGGTGTCGCTATCCCCGTCGCGAGGTTGATGTTCGTGAACGGGGCGTAGTAGGCCCCCGCGCCGATCCGCGTCCAAGCGGAGATCGGGCCGACCACTTTGACCGGCTGGAACAGTGACGCAGCCTGGCCAGTAATTCGAACCTGGCCACTGAGGCCGGGCACTAACGTTGCCACCGTGTTGGCCGTGTACATCGAATACACGGTCGTCGAGGCGAACACTCCGTTGGTCCCCCTAATGATGCCTTCCGACCGGATCGCCGCCGCCGCCGCCGCTGTCGTCAGGTGCGTGACCTCGCTCGCGGAACCGATCGAACTGGCACCCATCGTCAGAAGCAGGAAGGCACCTTGACCGCCGACGAACTTGCTGAGACCGTGCGTCGGCTCACCGACATAAATGAGATCCCTGCTCCAGTCTGGTGACGGGATATAGCCCATCCGGGGCGCGCCTAGGTTGCCGGCGGTGACATTGTAGACGGTCGGCACGAGGTTCGGGATGGAGATAACCGCGTCCTACACACCGTTGATGATGTTTACCACCCCCTGTGCGCTTCCCGACAGGAATGCTCCGACGTAGTTATCATTCCAAAAACTCCAATTTGGATCGTCACTCCAGAAGCTCCAACCACTGGGATTGTCCCGTTGTTCCAGAGTTTCGATACCGAGCCGTGCGATGTTGTTTCGCATGCGGTCGCTCCTGGCCCGAAGGCCGAACGACATAGCTCAGCGGCGGCGGGGCACGGCTGAGCCACACAATCCCGGAAGCCTATCGTGCCCCGCCGTCGGCTGCAGCGCCTGGTTCGGCGTCTGGCCCATGCCCACGGAGCCGCCCGTTGAGAAACGCCAGCGCGGCCCCAATCGCTGCGAATGCTGCACTGAACCCGAAGGCTATTGGCACTGCGTTGTCATCGCGGCGGTGGGCGACCCACCCGACTACCATACCGAGGCCCGCGCAAAGGGCTGCGGCAGCGAGCGCTTCGAGGGCGGCCTTGCGGCAGTTGCCGCCCCGGCGGTATGCGGCCCGGACCGCGAAGCCGGGCATCAAGCCGCACGCGGCTCCGAACGCCGCCCAAGGGACGATGTACTCGATGCCGACCAGATCGTAGGCCGGGTCGTAGTGGAGTACGAACGCCGCTGTCCCGCCCGCGGCGGCACCGGCCCAAGCGAACAACACGGGGCCGACGGTCGTCGCCCGGTCCCAGACCAGCGAGAGGACGATCGCGGTCAGCGACCCGACCAGCACCGGCATGTCCCCGTTCATCGCGCACGCAAGCCTTCCGCCGCCGAACGATCAAGCTCACCCGCCCGGCCGCAACGCCACATGCCGACAGAGACGCGCAGTGAGCCTCACAAAACCCCCAAGCTGCCGGGTCGGGTGCAGCGCCTGGTTCGGCCTCGAACGCTCCCGCCCGACCCGCCACACGCCCGACCCGCCACTTTACATTTACACCGCGGCCCCGCACCAACGCTTCCCAAACGCCGGTAGCCTGCTCCCGAGCCTCCCGGATCCCTCTCCGGCCCAGCCCGCGAAGAACACGAGGGACGCAGGTCACTCCTTCTTCGGTTTGCTCAGGTGAATCGAGTGGATGGTGAACGGCTCACGCTGCACCCGCCGTAGGATGATCCAAATCCCCAATCCGTTCGAGTCGTCATACGTCATCCACAACTCGTCCTGCAGCTTGCCGCCGACCTTCCGAATGTCGGACAACTCATCCCACTGATCGGGCTGACCGAGCTTCCGCTCGATCGCGGTCGGGTCGTCGCCGAACGTGAGGCCGCCGGGCAGCTCCCCGGGGTAGCGGTCGAACCCGTCGGCCTTCTCGTTGTAGAGAAAGATCGCCGCGAGTTCGCCGAACCTAAACGCCATCTCGATCCCACGGGTCTTCCAGGTGAGGTAGTAGGCATCGTCCAACCGGCCGTCGTCCTGCCACGCCGGACCACCAAAGACGTCCGCCGGAGCACTGAAGACGACCCGGTTGGGCCGGAGTGTCGGGTACTCGCCCAGCGCGCGGGTGACGGCCCGGACCTCCTTACCCAGGTGGTTCTTCCCGAGCGCTGCCCGCAAGAGGTGGAGGGGGGGTTGGGGCTGTCCCGGGTTCGGGGCCGGGGCCGCGACCGACCCGGCCGTCACGGCAAAGCTTGCCACCGACAGGGCAAGGGCTAGACACGAGAATCGGTTCATGGGACTCTCCTCCGAGTGGCAATGAACTGTCACTTCTTGATGGGGAGCTTGCTTAGCTTATCCTTGAGCAACTCGGCCTGGTAGCGGATATAATGCAAGTCAACTAGTCCCGCCGCGAAACCGCCCTTGTTCTCCTCGTAATAGTCCTTCAGTGACATGTTCGCCGGCTTGGCGTCCATCGTCTGCTTGAACTTCGCGTACTCGGCCTCTTTGATGTTCTTGCTCACCCCGGAAATGATCGCGTCCACCATCTTGGTGTAGAGGTCCAGCGCTGCCCCGACCAACGGGGCCGGCTTCGAGACGATCTTGTTCAGCGCCTCGAGCATCGCATTCAGATCCTTCAACTGCTGCTCGCCCGACCCCTCGAATCCGTGTTTCTGGAGGCGGTGGAGCCAGCCATTCATCTCCGCCAGCTGGGCAGACGAAAGCGGTTTACCCGCCGCGAGGATTTCGAGATAACGGGTCAAGTAGTGAAGTTGGGGGACGGTCAGAGGCTCATCCGAGTCATCCGCGTTGGGGGCGTTGGTGCTCGCGTAGGTGAGTACCGTCGCGCTCACCGCAATCGACACCCCGTCAATTACGATGGTCGAACCCGTCCCGCATGAAGGGTCACAGCTCCCGGCCGTCTGGTGCATCGCATCGAACGTCCCGCCCGCGGCAATGAACGCGTCGAATTCGGCGTCTAGTTCCGACCGAATGGTAACCCCAGCTGAGTACTCGGCAGGGACTACCGACGGGACGACACGATCCGACAACTCCTCGAGGTGAAGTTGGAACGTCCGAGACATGGGTCATTCTCCTGCGGCCTATTGCCGCCGAACGACCCAAGCTCACCCGCCCGGCCGGGAACGTCCCTAGCCTACGAGGAAGCGCAGTGAGCCTCGAAAAACCCACAAGCCGCCGGGTCGGGTGCAGCGCGTGGTTCGGCTACGCCCAACATCTCTCAACTAGCTGACCACTGCCAACCCGCTCGATCCGAACGGCACGCAATGTCACCGGCCACCCAACCCCATCGCTGACACCGTGCTGTCACGCCGCCGACGACCTCTACTACTCAACGACCAGCATCACCATTTCCCAGGGCCGAACGAACCAAGCTCACCTGCCCGGCCACGTCGCAGGGAGCGATGCAACGCAGACCGCGCGGCCGGGTCAGGTGCAGCGCTTGGTTCGGCGTCTGCGGCTCACCCAAGCCGGCGTCCGCGACCGCGCAAGTGCCGTGTCATGAACGCCCTGTTTGTGGTGAACCCTGCCGCAAGCGCGAGGGACGGGCTGAAGTCGTTCATCACGGTACGTTCACCGCCTGATATAAGTCTAGCTCGACGGGCTTGTCCGGCTTCGCCTCGACGATCTGCTCGAACGTCGATTTGCCGCTCAAGTGATCCGGATTTCTGTAGTGCAGGACGACCCGGTAAGTTCCCGGTTGCACTTTCACCTCGAACAGGCCGTCCGATTTCGATACCGTCTCGGCGACCTTCTTGCCGCTTTCTTTCTCAAACACACTTACGCCGAAACCGTAGCTCGGGTAGGTGACCCACGGCCGCGGTTCTTTCGGGTCCGCTGGTGGCCCGCCCGAGTACCGAAAGCCGGTCACCCCTCGAATTATCGCAGCGGGCGGCGGCTCGGGAGGCAGTTGTTTCACCGACACCGGCACCGCCCGGTCGCCCGCCTCTGGCACGGCGACCGCGGGCGGTCCATTCGGCGGTCTGTCGTCCCGCGCGGGGCGGGCCAGCCACCACACTGCGGTCGCAATTGCTAGGACGGCGATGAGGGCTACCGCAGCGTGCTTCGCCTTCACGTGACGTACCTCCGCCGCCGAACGAACCAAGCTCACCCGCCCGGCCGCAACGCCACCAGCCTACCAACAAGCGCAGTGAGCCTCGAAAAACCCTCAAGCTGGCCGGGTCGGGTACAGCGCCTGGTTCGGCTAATCCGCGATAACTACCCTTACCGCTGAACACCGTGAACCTCCATGAACTGCCCAAGCCGCAACACACATCAAAGCCGGAGGGTCAACGTCCAACACCGCAAAGGTCCCCGGCCCAGCCGATTCACTCGCCCCGAACGTCCCACCACCTAACGACACCATCGTAAGAAGCCGACACGATTCGCTTCCCACTCGGCGTGAACGCCACCCAACATAAGGGATGGCCCGCTACTTGCTCTCGGAACGCTAACTCCTTCGTCACCAAGTTATAAACCCGGAGTTCGCCCAGAGTTGTGTTCCCAGCCGAGCGTGGTTCATCAGGCCGTGCCGAGCCTGCCGTTGCGAGCCATTTTGCGGTCGGGTCGGTCGCACAGGAAAGGGTGTAGACGGATGTGCCCAGACCTAGCGGAGTTACTCTGCCAGAGTGACGGTCGATCGACACTACCCCGCGACGCTCGGCTGGTGTCTCCGCCTCGGTCTGCCTCTCGGGAACTTCGCTGTCACTCCCGTGCCGCCATGCGATCAGCATTCCCTTCGGTCCGAACTCGACCCCGCCCGATAGCCACTGTTTCGGGTCATCGACCTTATCCGGCACCAACGAGAAGACGATCCCTTTACGGGTCGCCATCTCCCACACCACCACGTCGGCCCGGTCGGCTGTGCAGGCCAGCAGGCTGTCGTCCGGGCTAACGGTCGGCTTCTCCACCCACCGACTGGATCCAGCCGGGATAGCCAACTCCTCACGCTCGCCCGGCTTGCCCGGGTCCAGGACGATGACCCGTTTGCCCGCCGCGACCGCCACCCGATCACTCTTGTGGAACCAGGCAACCCCGTAGTGGGTCGAGACACCGCCAGGTCGATCGATCTCCACCGTGGCAACGGTCTTGCCGGCCTTCAGGTCCCAAACCCGCAGCACCGGGTCGCGACCGGTACTCGTTGTCGCGATCCGGCCCCTGGATACCGACACGCGACAAATCCGGGCCGTATGTCCGTTGGTAAACGGGCGGACCACTTTCTCGGCGAATCCGACGATCGCTCCGTTTGGGTCGAGCCTGTCCGGGTCCTCGTCCCCATCCTTGTTCGACTTCGTGCCGACCACCACGACAGTGGCCTCGTCAATCACAGCGGCATCTTCTACAGACAGGTCGTTGAGCTTCACCACACCGGCCGATCTTAGCTCGAAGTGCGATTTTCCCGTTGGCACGGGTGCCGACCCGATTAGCACCAACTGGAGTACCGTCAACAACCCGATGGCGAGAAACGTGCTGACACCCCTGCGGAGATACAAGCCTGTCATGTGTCACCTGACCTTCACTGCAGTGGAACGGGAATCCGAATCACCCATCATGGCGGAAAAGCCGACAGGATGAAGTTCGGGGCGTAATACACCCTCTTCGCAGGGTTCACGGCTGAATGTCCATCGTCTCGACCTTGGCATCGTGAATCAAAATAGTACCCATGACCGAATCCCGGACACGGGTGATCGGCTGCCCCTTGTAAATTCCCGTGAAGTGCAAGCGGACTTTATAGGTGGCGACGATATTCCCCGACCGTGGATTTTGGGTTGCCCCATCGACCGCGTAGGTGATCTCAACATCGGTAGCATTCAACTTGATGTTCGTCCAGCCAATCTGCTTGAACAGCTCTTCCCACTTTTTCTGATCCTTATTGACCTCGTCGTCTCGGCCAAGTGCCCCAACGAATGTCTGTCCCGAGGGATGAATGAACGTCCCGCTGGCCGGCGTCTTGGCCCCATTCAGTTGGTTATTCATCTCCCACATGATGGCTTGCTTGACGACCAGGTTAGTGACCTTCTTCTCGGCCGCCTCGCCTATCTCCATCACCTTCCGGTTGTACCAGTCTTGGATTTGACCCGGTTTACCGCGGACTGGGGAGGTCGGCAGCGACTGCGGCCACGGCTGACCGGTGAAGAAAAGCTGATTCAGGTTTATCATTCCCTTCACCAGGAACGAACTGTCTAATGTTTCCTGTTTGTGCATCTGATCATACTGACATACCATACCTGTCATAGTGTGCCCGGTCTCGCAGATCGCCAGACTGCTGACCTTCTCCATGCCATCTCTCCCGTACTGAATTGGTACCGTCGTGTACACCACGGGCAACGCCGGCACATACCCCGACTAGCCGTCCTGACCCTCCCCCGACTCCTCCACCCATGGCAACGCCCACCCCGCGACCTCACTGCCAATCGGGGTGCCTTCTGACCAGGCCGAACCATCACCCGATGCGTCCGCCGGAGTGACCGGCAGGTGATGAATCGACTTGACCTCTCCCGTGTGGTCCAGGTAGTCGGCAGGGACTACCGACGGGACGACGCGATCCGACAACTCCTCGAGGTGAAGTTGGAACGTCCGAGACATGGGTCATTCTCCTGCGGCCTATTGCCGCCGAACGACCCAGCTCACCCGCCCGGCCACAACACCACAGGCCGACACGACAGCGCAGTGAGCCTCAAAAACCCCCAAGCCGCCGGGTCGGGTGCAGCGCCTGGTTCGGCCCGCCTAACAATCAGCCCCGAGCACTTCCCCACCGCCGAGTGTCACGGCGGCCCAGAACGTTCCCGGCGACATACCCCGCGACAGTCCGCGTACACTCCCATCCGCCAATCCGACGTTCATTCCCGACACATGGTAGGTCTGGGGGATACGAGGGTCGCACTGATCACCTACCGGACGAACCTGGAAGGTGAGAGAAGGCAAGGGGTTCTCGGGCAGCAAGTCGTCCAGGTCCACGTCCGCAAACGTCCCACCTCGCCTCTGACGTAACACGCCGTTCGCCGTGACGATGGGAGGATTTTTGGGGAAAAAGGAACCTGACATCATTAGCCACGAGAAGCCTACCCCCCCGCAACCTATCGCGAGGTGCTCTGCCACAGCAATCGTGTTCGAGGTTCCGTCCGGAAACCCACGCCCGAGTCCGACCAACTCATTGTAAACATAGCAATTCCCAGCGTAGCTCGCATATCCCTTCGGCTGTATCAGGCTCGATGAGGGGTCAGCGGGACACTGGTAAATCGGCAGGTCGAAGTTACTCGTAAGCGAGCCATTCTGGCTCGCCCTGTAGCGGCGATAGAGGTTCCCCTCTTCCACATACGGTAGGAGCGACACATGAATCGATCGCAGCAGCCCTTCCGCATCCGGCGAACCCCTGCGGTCGGGCAAGGCCCCGTCGTGGGTGTCGGCGTACTGGTGTGTGGCTAGCATGACCTGCTTCAGCTTGTTCCGACACGACAGACCGCTCGCTGCCTCGCGAACCTTCTGAACCGCTGGCAACAATAGACCGATGAGTAGTGCGATGATGGCGACGACGACTAACAACTCGACCAGTGATAAGCCGCAGCGGTGGGTCGTGTTCCTACACATCACCATTCCTCCTTCGTTCGGGTACGGCCACGGAAGCTGCCAACCGGCGTAACCCGAGGGCGGCTCCACCTGCCGACGACTGCGGTCACGGCGTGAATTGCTTCATATCGGTTGTGTAAGTCGCAACCCATTTCGAATCGGTGTACTCCATGTAGGCATCGATCTGTTATTTCGTCTTAAATATTCCAGGCTTCTCGAGAGGCAACTTGGCATAGATCGTGACGGGCTCCTTGCCGGGCTGGGGCGGGGCCGCCAGCGTTAGCGTCACTGGTACCGGAGTGCCTTTACCGATTAGCGGCACCGTCTTGGCTTCGACGTGTATACCGGTGAACTCTTTCGTGGTGCTGTCGAGTTCCATCGTGATCGGCAAGATTGCCTTGGTCGGCGGGTTCCCCTGATACTGTGGGATGCCGATCTTGATCTCCGTCTTGCCGATCACCTGGTTGGCTCCGTCAGGCGGTGCCGGTTCGGACACCGGCGGTTGGTCCATCGCCGACACTCGGGATTCGGTCGCTACTGCCAGGCCCGCCATGCCGATGGCGAGCACGAACAGGTGGAACGTTCGCATCGTTGTACCTCCGGGTTGAAAGACTGATCACGAGCATGGGGGGCAGGATTGTAACGAGTAATTCACTCGCGACGCACCCGCCGAATGACCCAAGCTCACCCGCCCGGCCGCAACGCCACATGCCGACACAACAGCGCGGTGAGCCTCACAAAACCCACAAGTCGCCGGGTCGGGTGCAGCGCCTGGTTCGGCTCGCTCAGGCACTGATCCCACACGCTAGCCAGCACCATCCTACTCGATCCACGCGGCCCGCGGCGCGATAGACTACGCAAACCCACCGCTGACATCGCACTGTCACTACACTGGCTACATTCATCACTCAACAACAGGCATAACCATTCCCCAAGGCCGAACGAACCAAGCTCACCCGCCCGGCCGCATCACCACCGACCTATGGAGAAGCGCAGTGAGCCTCGAAAAACTCACAAGACGCCGGTTCGGGTGCAGCGCCGGGTTCGGCTACCTCAGGTGCTGACCACACTAGCCAACCCGTCCGATCCGTGTAGTCCGCGTTACCACAAGCCGCAAAATCTTACCATTGACACCACACTGTCACCCCACCGACTACATTCACCACTCAACGACAAGCGTCACCATTCCCCAGTGCCGAACGACCTAGCTCACCCGCCCGGCCATAAATACCACAAACCTATAGAGAAATGCGGTGAGACACGATGATCAGATCAGCAACCGGGTCCGGTGCTGCGCCGGGTTCGGCCGCCCTTGATGCGATGCCACCGTTCCGACCGCCCGCACCACAACGACTACCCCAAACCGCTTCCGGCTCGAAGGCTCCCGTCCCTCTCTATCACAACGCCCGCCCAGTCATCCTGCCATTCCCTTCAGTCACCTGCCATTCTCCTCAATCCTCCACAACCGGATCTCCTGCGCGCCGTCCTTTCTTCGCCCCCCTGAAGCCAGCGTCTTCCCGTCCGGGCTGAAGGCGACGGCCCGCACCCAATCACTGTGCCCCTCAAGGGTGGCGAGCTTCTTGCCCGTCGTCGTATCCCAGAGAGTCACCATGTGCTTGTTGTCCCCCGTCGCAAGGAGCGTCCGGCTCGGGTTAAAGGCCATACCGAGGAAACCGGCGGGATGCTTGATCGAAACGACCCTGGCTTTCTCGGTCGCGATGTCCCACCGCCGAATCGTCTGATCGGAACCGGTGGAAAACAACTCCTTCCCGTTCTCGCTGAACGCCAAGGTTCTTACGATATCGGTGTGGCCCACCAGCGTGGCGGTCGCCTTCCCGGTCTTCGTGTCCCACAGGCGGATGTCCCCGCTCTCGGTCCCGACCGCCATCTTGCTGCCGTCCCGGCTGAACGCGATCGACCAGACCCCGCCCTTGTGTCCGGGCAGGTCGGGTAGCCGTTTCCAGCCGTCGGTGTCCCAACGCCGCAGATCCTCGCTCATGAAGTCCCCGGCCACCAAGGTCTTCCCGTCCGGGCTGAACGCCAACCGCGTCGAGCCTTCCTCGTCCTTGAATTTCGTGACCTCCCGGCCCGTCTCAGGATCCCAGATGCGAATGAACTCACCACTCAAGGCCGTACATGAGGCCACCACCTTCCCGTCCGGACTGAATGCCACGGCGTGTTCCGTACTCCGATGGCGCGTAAACTCGGCGGACCTCTTCTTCGTGGCAAGATCCCAGACGGAGATACCTCCCAGGCCACGCCACGCGCAAGCCACGATCTTGGTTCCGTCCGGGCTGAACGCTAGTTGCCATACGTCGCCAACCGGGCCTTTCAGAACCGCGAGTTCCTTGACCTGCGGGTCGGCCCGAGCCGAGTCAAGCGGGCTGCCAAGCAGAGCTGCGACGCAGGCGATTACTCTGAGCGAAATGGAATTCATGTTCGTGACCCTCGCAAAAGAGATCAGGGGGGTGTAACAGCACTACCCGCCGGCCGCGGTGCCGGGGCTAGCGGCCTATAGGAACGCACCGGCATGCTGTGGAGAAGTGCCCCCGCGGGGTACAACTTCCCGGCGTCGGCCGTGGTGTAGAACGCGATGATATCCCCCGCTCGGATGTCGCCGAAACGGACCTCTGAAAAAATCTTCGGTTTCTTGAACAAGGCGTCCGCGGTTTCAGGAGGGATGACCAAGGCAGAATTAAGTGCTGTGAGTTTCGCCGCTTGGCCGATCAGGTATGGGCGCGGATCTACCGGAAGCGGGAGGAAAAAATGAAGGCCTAGGACCCACGCCTCCCGCGTTTTGAAGGTCAGGTGCCCGAGGCCAGACACGCCGAATGTCACGGAGTGACAAACGGAAAGGCCGTTCGGGGTGACACGCGTCGGGTCTCCCCGTTAGACCCTGACCGGCTTCGAGAACTCCGATTTCGGTTGGATCGTGAAGGAACTCAAGCCGAGCCACGGGGCGGCCCTGTCAGATGGATAGACATCCGGTTTCAGCTCGTCTGGTTTCAGCTTGTTCTTGTTCAAGTCGAACAGCGGGCCCGTAAACAGCGGACGAAAGACCCGCACCTCGACCTTGCCCTCACTCACTTTCTTTAATTCCTGCGCGAAATCCTGGTAGACGGTGAAGGCGTTGACACCGATTTCGGTGGGCCGGTAGGTGTTTTTCGAATCGACAGTGACCTGCTGGAGAATCTCCTCGATCTTGGCCTCGTCGGTAACGCCGGTCGGTTTGTACTCCTTCGACCGGCTCGGGTCGGTCGCGTTGGCAGGGCTGCTGCCCACGAAGCGGAAGACGTTTTCCTCGCCCGTCCGCAACAGCTTGATGATCTCGCCGAGCTTCTTCTGGGCTGCGGTGGTCAGAGCGGCCTCTTTCGGGTCCGCTGGCGGTATCAGGTTCGGTCGCGGAATCGGGGGTAGATCCTCCTTCGCTGGTTGGTCAGCGTCGGGACAACTGCCCGCAAGAGACTGTGACTCCGGGGCAGTACCACCGTCACTTGGGACGGACCAGCTCGACTGCATCTGGGCCAGCAGAGCCAACTCCCTCCCCATCTGGATTAGTATCGCGGGCACGGGAGGTTGGGCCAGGTCCGATATATCGGCCGCTTCGCCCCACAGGGTCCAATCATCGATCACGAGTACGTCGTTCTCATCGAAGGCCTCAGGGGCAACCGATTCCGGTGTGGGGTTCGGTAGCAGAACCAGATCGAGAACCGTCGGCAGTCCCGACCCCAGATTGTAGTGAGCGAGTGAGAGCGATGGATCAAGTGGAGCCGGCACGGCATCGACACACGCGCCAGGTTCCACATGAAGCAGTTCGGTCGTCCGTTCGATCCACGGTTCCGGGTTGGCTGCCGACGGAACCACGCGATCGGACAGTTCCTCGAGATGAAGCTTGAACGGCTGCAACATAGGTCATTCTCCTGCGGCCTATCGCCGCCGAACGACCCAAGTCACCCGACCGGCCGAAACACCACCGGCCTATCGTGACGCGCAGTGAGCCTTGCAAAACCCACAAGCCGGCCGGGTCGGGTGCAGCGCCTGGTTCGGCTACGCCCAGGCACCGACCCCGCCCGCCAACCACAACCAACCCGCTCGATCCGCGCGGTCTGAGATATCACAGACCAGCTAGCCTCACGGCTGACACCGCGCGGTCACGCCGCCGACCACATCCTCCACGCAACGACAGGTATCACCATTCCCCCGGGCCGAACGACCTAAGCTCACCCGCCCGGCCACAACGCCACAGGCCTACCGAGAAGCGCAGTGAGCCTCGAAAAACCCTCAAGCCGGCCGGGTCGGGTGCAGCGCCCGGTTCGGTTAAACTACGGTCATACCCAACCGACTAACCGCCGTCAATCCACTCGATCCGAGCGGGCTAAGACCACGCAAGTCACCCCTGCCCACCGCTGACACAGCGCTGTCACCACACCGACTGTATCCGCCACTAAACGACGCAGGTTACCA
>Ga0308417_1000461_pt1 | contig 29557 bp, 30 predicted proteins | sample HotsprSampleOS65_FD_203528 | JGI IMG/M metagenome (GOLD analysis project Ga0308417, IMG submission 203528) | Hot spring phototrophic mat microbial communities from Octopus Spring, Yellowstone National Park, Wyoming, United States - 20090730_OS65 ...
CTCGCCCTTGCGGATCGAGCGCGACTTTCACCGGCTCGGCGAGGTCAAGGGCACGCACCGGCCGGTCGCCATGGTTATGCCACCAGGCATCAAAGGCCTCGATCAGCGCGCGCCGGCGCGGATCGTCAGCTTTCAAGAGCGCAAGGCGCCCGGCGGGATCGCGACACCCAAGCGCGAGAAACGGATCGCGGCACCAGCGCGCCCATTCGTTAAAGCTTCCAAGCGGCAGGCCCTGCGGCAGCGCGTCGCCTTGCAACCGGCCCCACCGCCAGATTGTGAGCGCCGCGCCAAGCAGCTCGCCGCGCCGGCGCAGCGCCTCGGCCACGGGATCGGTGTCGAAGCGTCGCGTCTCGGGCGACTCCGTGCCCGGTTCCAGGTCGCACACGAGGAAGCGGCGGATGAGATCCTCCGACAGCGTCAGCCCATTGCCCGTCACGCAGATGAACGGTCGCGCGTCCAACGTGACCAGCCGCGACGCGCCGAGCGGCCGCAGCGTGCAAGGCGCTTCGGTCAGCACGCTCGCCAGCGTGTCGCTTCGCAGGTCGGTCGCGTTCACGTTGTCGAGCAGCACGGCCGGATGCGCGGCGAGAAGCAAGCCGACAAGCCGTTTGTCGGTCTCGGCGGCGTCTTGCCCAGCGGTTGCGACCGCAGGTGCGCGGCCGGTCGCTACCGCCACGATGGTGCGCACCAGGAGGCCCTTGCCCGCGCCGGAGCCGGAGACGCTCGGCGCGCGCACACACAAGGCCGGCGTAAGCGGCAGGTCGGCGCGGCAAACCGCTGTCAGCAGCGCAACGAGGGCGGCGGTCTCATCGTGCCCCGGCGGTGTGGCGAGCGCAGTGAAGCCGTCGCCATCAAGCCATGCGTCGGCAAAGGGGAAGGTCCGCAGCAACCGACGCAACTTCAGTAACGCGGCTTCAGCGTCGCCCCGCGTCGGGCGCTCGGGCACGACTATGCGCGGTACGCGGTGGCGGTAGATGCGCGCTTCGTTGTCGTATCCGTCGCGCGCGTGAATGGAGCCATCGTCGCGCAGGCCGGGGGTCGTGGCGATGCCTGCGAGCGGGCGTAGACCCCATTCACCAACCAACGCGAGATACAGCGCCGCGACGCGGTGGGGCAGTGTCGCGGGCTTCAACACGCGCTGGCCGCGCAGCCGCAGCGAGAGCAGAGGCGATACGGCCGCGTGGACCCGATGTGCCACCGCCTCGGGCGATAGGCCGTGTGCCAGCATCTCGCCGCGCTCGTCTTCGGCGAGGATCACGGGGCGGCAGCCGCGCTCAAACAAGCGCTCGTCCCCGGCGAGAAGGTCGCGCACCGCCAATGCGGCGGCGGGATAGTCGGCCGGGTCGACAACCAGTGCGCGCTTGCCTCCCCGCGCTTCAGCCTCTGGTGGCGCGTCTTCAACGGGCACCACGACGAAGCCTTCGAGCAGGTTGTCGGCGCTCATCACGCGACCTCCAGCATGTCAGCGGCGTCGGCGCGCTCGGTTTTTGGCGTGACGATCCGCACCTCAAGCCCGCGCTCCCGCAGGCGGCGCGCGGCCTCTTGCGCAGCCCGAAGCCCCGGCTCGTCATGGTCGGCGACAACCACCGCCTCGCGCGCCCACGCAGGCGGCGCGATGCGCGACAAGTTGCTCGCGCCGAGGCTTGCCCAGACCGGGAAACCGAGCAGCATCGCGGCGGCGAGCGCGCTTTCGGGACCCTCGGTGATCGCCCATCGGCCTTGCGGATCAGGATTCCAGGCGAAGCGCGCGGCGCGGCCGGAGACGGGGCCGAGTGAAAGCTTGATCTTCGATCCGTCCGGCCGGCGTCTCGGGCTGCCGTCGGGCGCGATAAGGATGCGCTGGATGCTGCGGATCAGGCCGCTTTCGGCGTCATTCACGCCGATAATCAGCGCGCTGGTCTCAGCGTGCCACCGCAAGGTCGGCGGCCATCCGACAAGCCCGGCATGCGGCGGCAGGCGGGCAGGATCGATGCCCCGGCCGCGCAGGTAAACTTCGCCCGGCGTGCTCGCGATGCTCTCTTGCGCTTCATACCACATGCGCAACGCTGCGGCCTCGCGCTCGGCGTCGTCAGGCGCGGCGGGCGGCGCGGGCGGAGGCGGCGGCGGCGGCTGCCCGCCGGGCTTGCGCGGCGGCGGCGGCGCGCTAGTCCAAGCGCGCGCAAACCGAGCCGCGTCCGCGAAGTCGCAGCGGCGCGAGCGCTGGATTAGGCTCAGAAGGTCGCCGCCAGTTCCGCCTTCGTAATAGCACCAAAGGCCGGCCCTCGGCCCGGCGATGGCCAGCGCGAGGCTGCCACGCCGCCCCCATCGCAGTTCGCTGCGACGGCGAAACGTCGGCTCGCCGAGCAGCGCCTCCCCCACCTCAGAGGCGCGGGCGCGGAGCAGGGCGCGAATGGTCTCAAGGTTGTAATCCATGGTCGGCACCCTCTTGGGATGCCCGGCCGGCGCTTGCGCGTGGAGGCGGATGCGGCTAAAAGCCCAATGGCAATCGAGGTTTTCGCCGTTTCTCCGCCGCCCGGTCGCGCCACGGCCGGGCGGTTTTCGTTAGGCGGCGCGCTCGGCGTCGGCCTCGGCGCTGGAGCGGCGCGGCGGCGCCAGGCGCGCTTCGGCCCAAGCGGCCAGGTCTTCGGCGCGGTAGAGCGCGCGCTGCCCGAACCTCCGATACGCCGGCCCGCCACCTCGGCTGACCAACGTCGCGAGAGTTCGCGTAGCCACGGGGTAGCCGCGCTCTTGTAGGAATCGCGCGGCTTCCGCGCGGGTCAGAAGTCGGCTGAATGGTTCGACCATCGTTTCGCCCTCATGTTCGGCGTTGCGATGGACCGGGATTAATTGCAGCCGAAATCGCGCCGTCGAATACCGCGTTTGGCGCGGCCTTAGGCGCCGTAAATCAACGGGTTACGCGGAATCTCGCGGCAGAATCGCGCGGCTAAGGGCGGCGTCTCGGACCAGACCGACGCCAATGCTTCGGGGCGAGGGCGCGCCGCACCGCTCGCAACGTGTCGCGCGGAATAGCGCGGCCAAACATCGCGGCGGCGGCCTCGGCATCATCGCGTTCTGTCGGCGGGGGCATATCCCCCGACCACGACGCGACACGCAGGCGATACCAAGCACGCAATGTTTCCGGACTGAACGTAGCGGCAGGCTGAGGCGGCAGCGCGCCGCACCAGCGCGCCACGTCGCCACGGTCGAGCGCGAGGTCAATGAAGGCGCCGTCCATCGGCACCAAGTCGCCCTTCGCCGCGCGTTCGAAGGGATCGGCCATGACTGTTACGCCAGCGGTCTCGCACCACCGCACTGGCATGCGCCAGTAGACCGGCGGGATCGGCACCGGCATGCCATCGCGGAAGCCCATGGCGCGCAGCGCGCCGGCTTCAAGCGCTTGCCGCAGGTCGCGTGTCACGGCCTCGACTTCGTCATCAAACGCTTGTTTCGCCGCGAGAAGGTATCCGGGCGGCGCTTTGTCGGGCGGCAGAATGATCGGCGTGGTAGGCGGGATGCCTAGCAGCGCCCTTTCGAGCCGCAAGATATTTGCCTGATAGTTGGCTTCCGCAAGCCTTTGGCACGCTTCCGGCGTCAGCACCTTCACCGCTTCGGGCGCGCGATGGCTCGCGGCGAAGTAAATCGCGGCCGGGAAGGCGAAATGCGTAGGCGGGATCATGCGCGCCTCCGATACGCGTCTCCGATGGAAGCGGCGCGGCAACCGAGTCGGAGTCTCGGCTTGTCGGCGGCCAAACCTAGCCGCGCCAGACTGAATTCTAGAACATCTGCCGCGCGCCGGCACCTGGCAGCGGCACAACCTCGGCCACCGGCTCGCCGGCAAGCTTGCGCGCGATGGCACCGGCCACGCGGTCGGCAGCGGCGATCAACGCCGTGTCGGCATGATGTGTGTAGCGCCCCGTCACACTGCCCAGGCGATGCCCGAGAAGCCCCGCGATGGTCAGTTCCGACATGCCGAAGTCGGCCGCGACCGAGGCGAAGCTATGGCGCAGCGCGTGCGGCGTTATGTCGCGCGGCAGCCCGGCGTCTTTGCGGATGCGTCGCCAGAAGCTTTTGATACCGGTCATCAGCCCGTCGCCGCGCGATGGCGGGAACACAAGCCGGTCGGCCTCGCCCGGCCCGAGCGCGCGCAGCAGGTCGCAGGCGGCGGCGGAGAGCGCGCGGATGCTCGCGCCGGTCTTCATGTCGGGCAGCCGCGCCGTGCGTCGCGCGAGGTCGATATCCTTCCAGCGAAGGGCGGTCGCCTCGCCCGAGCGCCATCCCGTCAGCGCGAGGAAGCGGACGCAAGCAAGCGCCGGCGGCCACATGTCGGCTTCCAGCGCGGCGAGCGCGCGGCCGAGCGCGGCATACTCGGCATCGTCAAGGCGGCGGTCGCGTCGGCCATCGGCAGGCCGCACAACGCCACGACAGGGATTGGCATCCACGATGCCTTGCCGCACCGCGAATTCGAAGATCGCGCCAAGCATGCCGATGGTGCGGCTTGCGACACCCAAGCCGCCGGTCACGCGAGAAAGCGCGCGTGGCTTGGCGAGTTTCGCCCGGCGCGCGCTGCGGCCTTCCGCCACCTGATGCATGAAGCGCTCGATATCGCGGCGCGTGACGGCGCGCGCCTTGAGATGCCCGAGCAGCGGCTTGACGTGCGCTTCGATGCGGCTGCGGTCCATCGCGATGGTGGAAGGTTTCTTCGGCCGGCGGCGGCGCGTGAGCAACCGGCCTGACGTGGCGGCTTCCATGTAGAGGTCGCAGAGTTCGGCCACCGTCTCGGCGTGGCGTTCCTCGCGCTTCTCGGCCGCAGGGTCTCCGCCGGCGGCGACAAGGCCGAGGATGCGGAGCGCTTCCTTCCGAGCGGTCTCCGGCGTCCAAGGCGCGCCGTGCCGGCCGATGGTGAAGCGGCGCAAGCGGCCATTCTTGCGGTAGGTGACGAAGTAGGCGACGGCATCGCCCTTTTGGCGGCGCGCGCCGAAGCCCGAGACGCTGCCCGGCCTGCCATCGCGCAGCTCGCCACCGGGGACAAGCGCGCGCACCTCGCGCAGTCCGAAGGGTTTGTCGCCGACCGCCATTGTTCCGCCTCTGTGCCGATCAAACGCTGTTACCTAGGTAACGCCTGGGTAACACGATGGGGCAAAAGCCGGACATGTCAAGCAAAAAGCCGCAAAGCGAATCATAGCCTAATCAGAGGCTTAGCGATCATCCGCAACCCGCCGCAACGGGCCGAAACCCAAAAGAATGACCTTGCCAAGGTTGGGGTCGAGGGTTCGAATCCCTTCGCCCGCTCCATCCAGCCCGGCCGACCACTTCGAAAGATTAAGACGTCGAACGCGAGCGGGAAGTGCCGCCCGACCGGGGGCGGAGAGCGACATCCGTCGCCCGCGAGCCTCGCTCACGTTCGCCGGAGCGCGTTTACCGCCAGCGGCTCGTGTCCCCCTCCGGTGGTTCGGTCGAGCCGGAGCCTCCGCTGGGGCCAGATTTTCTGCTGAACGTAACGGTTGCTTCACCCGCGCCAGTCATTGGGAACAGGGGCCGGCATTGGCCGGTTGAGCGGAGGCTGACATGTACACACTGTTCAAGAATGTGAAGATCGTGACCAAGATGGCTCTGCTCGGCGGCGCGTTCGCCATCGTGCTGATGGCCTTCGGTCTCTCGACCCTGTGGGCCGTCTCGTCGCTGACCGCATCGATGGAAGCCGTCAAAGACGCCGGGCATAGTGCGGAGCGCGCGGCCCGTATGAACGCCAACATGGTCCAGATCCGGCGTCGGGAGAACCAGGTGACCGCCGACCCACGCCCCGAGGTCGTGGCCGAGGCACGCCGCCGCATCGCCGAGGAGGTGCAGAAGTTCCGCGCCTCCTACCAGGCCGTGGCGGCCGTTGCGGACGAACAGCGCCGCGCGGTGCTCGAGCGCCTGATGCCAGCGGCGGAGGCCTATCTCGGCGCGGTGGAGAGGACGCTTGCCGCTGCCCAGCGCGGAGACGGTGTCGCGGCCCTCGCCGCTCTGGCCCAGAACCTGCCCGCGTTCGAGGCGGTTGATCGCCTCACCGACGAGCTCGACGCAGTGGCCTCGCGCCTGGTTGACGAGATGGCGGAGGAGGCACGCGCGGATGCCGCCACGACGCACCTCGTCACGCTCGTCTTTGTCGCCGCCACGCTCGGGCTCGCCGCGCTCCTCGTGTGGCTGATCGGCCTGCGCGGGCTCGCAAGCCCGCTCAGCAGCGCGATCGCGCGGCTGCGCGCCTTGATCGACGGCGACACGGCCGCGCCGATCCAGGGCCTCGACCGCAAGGACGAGATCGGCGATCTCGCCCGCGCGATCGAAACGTTCCGCGACCTGATCGTCCGCACGCGCGAGGCGGAGGCGCGCGAGCGTGCCGAAGCCGAGGCCAAGGCGGCGCGGGCGGCGCGCATCGCCGAAGCCGTCGCACGGTTCGAGGCCGAGGCCGGCACGGTTGTCGAGGCCGTGGCTTCGGCCGCCACCGAGATGGAGGCGACCGCGACCAGCCTTGCCACGGGGGTCGATGATACCCTCCGGCAGACCACCGCCGTCGCGGCCGCGGCCGAGCAGGCATCGGCCAATGTGCAGACGGTCGCGGCCGCCGCAGAGGAACTCGCCGCCTCGATCGGCGAGATCACCCGCCAGGCAACGGAGAGCACGCGCGTGGCGCAAGAAGCGTCGGCCGAAGCGGCGCGCACCAACGCAACGGTGGAAGCGCTCGCCGCATCGGCGCAGAAGATCGGCGAGGTGGTGCGGCTGATCAACGACATCGCCGGCCAGACGAACCTGCTCGCGCTCAACGCGACGATCGAGGCGGCGCGCGCCGGAGAGGCCGGGAAGGGCTTCGCCGTGGTCGCCTCCGAGGTGAAGAACCTCGCCGCCCAGACGGCGAAGGCGACCGACGAGATCGCCGCCCAGATCGGCTCGGTGCAGCTGGAGACGTCACGCTCGGTCGAGGCGATCCGCGCGATAGGTGCGGCGATCGAGCGGATGAGCGCGGTCGCCGCCTCGATCGCGGCCGCCGTCGAGGAGCAGGGCGCGGCGACCGCCGAGATCGCGCGCAACGTGCAGCAGGCGGCGCAGGGAACGAGCGTTGTCTCCTCGAGCATCGGCGCCGTGCAGCGCGTGGCCGACGATACCGGCCGGTCGACCGGCGAGATGCGCAAGGCGGCGTCGGAGCTCTCCGCCAATGCCGAGCGGCTCCGCCGGGAGGTGGCCTCGTTCATCGGCACGGTGAAGGCCGCCTGAGCGCCGGGAGAGGCCATTGGCGGCAGCGCGCGCGGAAGGACCGCCCTCCTTGGACACAGAACGAGCGGCCGCGCGCGGGGCGCAGGGCGCAGCGTCGTGGGCCGGCGTCTGCGGGGTGCCCGGGCGGCCAACCAGACTGAGCGTGGCGTTCGCCGCCCGGGCGTCGAGAGTTCGACCCTGACGCGAGCGCCGAGACGTCGCGCCTGACGGCGTCGACGGATCGGCAGCGGGACGGCCCCGGTGGAACGGCGGGAGGCAATCCGCAAACCGCCCTACGCTTCCGGGCCGTCTGTGCTCCAGCCACGGGAGGGAGCGAGGCCGTCCAGCTGCGCGGTGCCAGAGAAGCCTTGGCGCTTCAACGGTAGGACGACGGGAGGCCGCGCGGCCCGCGCCTCGCCCTGTGAGCACCCGGGCCCCTTCCCTCGCCCCACGCCTCGTGGCATCCGCCACCCTCGTGATCGACCCGCCACGCTGGCTCGCCCCTCGCCTCGCCGCCCTCCACGCCGGCCCGCACCGCACCGGCTCCCTCATCATCACGCTCTACGGCGATGCGATCGCGCCGCGCGGCGGCTCGCTCGCCCTCGCCTCGCTCCTGAACATCATGGCCGCCTTTGGAATTGGTGGCGGCGTGGTTCGCACCGCCGTCTCACGCCTCGCCGCCGAAGGCTGGCTCGAACGTCGGCGCATCGGCCGCTCTGGCTTTTACCGTCTCGCCACCAAGGGAGCGGAGACCTTCGCCGCCGCCACCGAGCGGATCTACGGCCCGCAACCCGAGCGCCACGACCCCGCCCTCGAGCTCGTCGTGCTCGGCCGCGACAGCGCCCGTGACGCCGCCCGGGAGGCCCTCGCGGCGGCGGGATTCGGCAGCCTTGCCCCGGGCGTGTTCGTCGCCCCTTCCGGCGCGCAACCGCCGCTGCTGCCCGGCGCGCTGCGGCTGCGAGCAACCCCACACCCCGGCGATGCCGCTGCGCTTGCCGCTCTCGCCTGGCCGCTCGAGGAGGTGGCGGATCGCTACCGGCAGTTCCTCGCCACCTGGGACGCGGCGGCGTCTGCCCCGGCGCCCGAGGCGCTGACCGCCCTCGTCGCCCGCGTGCTCCTGATCCATGACTACCGCCGTGTGGTCCTGCGCGACCCCCTGCTTCCGTCCGCCCTCCTGCCGGCCGGCTGGCCGCAGCCGGCGGCGCGCGCCCTGTGCGCGCGTCTGTGGCGCCGCCTGCTCGATCCCTCAGAAGCCTGGCTCGATGCCCATGCCAGGGCAGAGAGCGGCCCCTTGCCGTCGCCCGATCCGGGACTCCGCGCCCGCTTCGCCGACCTTGTCGAGGACCACAGCTGATACGTTACAGAACTTGCCGCCGTAGCCGAATTCCTGTTATACATCGGGGCAGATAGGAGGCGGCGGATGTACACCCAGGCGCTTAACCAGGCAGACCCAGAGACCGTTGCCACGGAGGAGCCGGGGCGGCTCGCCCGGTTCCAGGAACGGATCGACGCCGAGGAGCGGATCGAGCCGAATGACTGGATGCCGGCAGCTTATCGGCGCACGCTGATCCGGCAGATCAGCCAGCACGCCCATTCCGAGATCGTGGGCATGCTGCCGGAGGGGAACTGGATCACCCGCGCGCCGTCGCTCCGTCGCAAGGCGGCGCTGCTCGCGAAGGTCCAGGACGAGGGCGGGCACGGGCTCTATCTCTACGCCGCCGCCGAGACCCTCGGCGTGACGCGCGAGGAGCTGGTCGACCAGCTGCTCTCGGGCGCCGCGAAATACAGCTCGATCTTCAACTACCCGACGCTGACCTGGGCCGATATCGGCGCGATCGGCTGGCTTGTGGATGGTGCTGCAATCATGAACCAGATCCCGCTCTGCCGCACCTCCTACGGCCCCTACGCGCGGGCGATGATCCGGATCTGCAAGGAAGAGAGCTTCCACCAGCGCCAGGGCTACGAGATTATGCTGACGCTCTGCCGCGGCACGCCCGAGCAGAAGGCGATGGCGCAGGACGCGCTGAACCGCTGGTGGTGGCCGGCGCTGATGATGTTCGGCCCGCCGGATTCGGAGAGCCAGCACACGGCGCAATCGATGCGCTGGAAGATCAAGCGCTTCACCAACGACGAGCTGCGCCAGAAGTTCGTCGATGCCACCGTGCCGCAGGGGCTCCATCTCGGCCTCACCTTCCCCGACCCGGACCTCCGGTTCGACCCGGAGACGGGCCACTGGCGCTTCGGCGCGATCGACTGGGAGGAGTTCCGCCGCGTGCTCGCGGGCCACGGCCCCTGCAATCGCGAGCGACTCGAGGCGCGCCGCCGCGCCCACGCCGAGGGCGCCTGGGTGCGCGAGGCGGCGCTCGCCAATGCCGCGAAGCGCCGGCAACGCGCCGCGTACGCGGCACAGAGGATCGCTGCGGAGTGACGGCCATGAGCGAAACCCCCATGCCGCTCTGGGAAGTGTTCATCCGCGCCCGCACCGGGCTCGCGCACCGGCATGTGGGCAGCGTCCATGCCGCCGATGCCGAGATGGCGCTTCAGGCCGCACGCGATACCTACACGCGCCGCGGCGAGGGGCTGTCGATCTGGGTCGTTCCCGCGGCGGCCATCACCGCCTCCGACCCGGCGGACAAGGACATGCTGTTCGAGCCGACCGCCTCGAAGCCCTATCGCCATCCGACCTTCTACACCGTTCCCGAAGAGGTCGGGCACATGTGACCGGGGCCCGATGATCGCGCAGCGCCAAGCAGCCGGCCGGAGCAGACCATGACGACGATCGCGGTCGCCGAAACACCGCTCACCCTCGGGCTCCTGCGGCTTGCCGACACGGCGCTCGTGCATTCCCACAGGCTCTCGGAATGGTGCGGGCACGCACCGATGCTCGAGGAGGACCTTGCGCTCGCCAACATCGCCCTCGACCTGCTCGGCCAGGCACGCGCGCTGTACACCCACGCCGCCGCAGTCGAGGGGGCTGGCCGAACGGAGGACGACCTTGCCTATCGGCGCGACGCGCCGCAGTTCCGGAACGTCTTGATGGCGGAACTCCCGCGCGGCGATTTCGCCTTCACCATCCTGCGCGGCTTCCTGCTCGCCGCGCACGCCCTGCCTTTCTGGCAGGCGACGGCCGGGAGCCGTGACGCCACGCTCGCCGCGATCGCCGCCAAGGCCGAGAAGGAGGCCGCGTACCACGTTCGCCACTGTGGCGAGTGGGTGATCCGGCTCGGCGACGGAACGGGGGAAAGCCGACGGCGGATGCTCGAAGCGCTCGACACCCTCTGGCCCTTTACCGGCGAGCTGTTCGAGGTCGATGACGCGGACCGCGCCGTGATCGCCGATGGCATCCTGCCCGATCCGGCCGTGGTGCGCGCCCCCTGGGATGCAACGATCGACCGCGTCTTCGCCGAAGCCGGGCTCGACCGCCCCGCCGAGGGCTGGATGCAGTCGGGCGGACGCTGGGGGCGCCACACCGAGCATCTCGGCCACCTCCTCGCGGTGATGCAGCACCTCCCGCGCGCCTATCCGGACGCGACATGGTGAGCCTGAGCGACCGCGACCGCACCCTTGCCGCTGCGCGTGCCGCCTGTGCGCGGGTGGTCGATCCCGAGATTCCTACCCTCTCGATCGCCGATCTCGGCGTGCTGCGCGACGTCCGCCTCGGCGCAGACGGGGTGATCGAGGTGGATATCACGCCGACCTACTCCGGCTGTCCGGCGATGCGCGCGATCGCGCTCGACATCGAGGCGGCGATCGAGGCAGCCGGGCTCGGCCGGCCGCGCGTCTCGCTTGTTCTGACGCCGGCCTGGACGACCGACTGGATCACGCCCGCCGGCCGCGAGGCCCTGCGCCGGGCAGGGATCGCGCCGCCGACGCCGGGAGCGGGCCGGCGCGCCCTGTTCGGCGCCGACGAGCTCGTCCCCTGCCCGCGCTGCGGCGCGACCGACACCGAGAAGCTCTCCGAGTTCGGCTCGACCGCCTGCAAGGCGCTCTGGCGCTGCCGGGCCTGTCGCGAGCCCTTCGACTACTTCAAGTGCCACTGAGGAGAAGGGCAGCATGAACGCGCCCGTCGCCACCCGCTTCCATCCGCTGACCGTCACGGCCGTGGAACGGCTCACCGACTCCGCCGTCTCGATCACGCTCGAGCCGCCCCCAGAACGCGCCTTCCTGTTCCGCTTCCTGCCTGGCCAATATCTCACGCTTCGACGCGTGATCGACGGCGAGGAGGTGCGGCGAAGCTACTCGATCTGCGCGGGGCTGGATGGCGGCGCGCTGGCGATCGGCATCAAACGCGTCCCGGGCGGCTGTTTCTCGACCTGGGCGACGAGCGCGCTCGCGCCCGGGCATGTGATCGAGGCGATGCCGCCGCAGGGGACGTTCGTCTTCCGCCCCGATCCGTCGGCGGCGCGCACCGTCGTCGGGATTGCCGCAGGATCGGGGATCACCCCGATCCTCTCGATCGCGCGCACGCTGCTTGCCCGCGAACCGAACAGCCGCTTCGTGCTGCTCTACGGCAACCGAAGCACCGGCGAGGTGATGTTCCGCGGCGCGCTCGAGGATCTCAAGGATCGGTATCTCGCCCGGTTCAGCGTTCTGCATGTACTCTCGCGCGAGGCCTCGGATCTGCCGGTTCTGCACGGGCGTCTCGACGAGGCGCGGGTGCGTGAGCTCCTGCCCGGCCTGGTCGCGCCGGGCGCCATCTCGGCCGCCTATCTCTGCGGGCCGGCCGGCCTTTCCGAGGCGGCGGCCTCGGCACTCGGTGCCCTGGGCGTTCCCAAGTCGTTGATCCACATCGAGCGCTTTACCCCCGGCGAGGGCGCGCCGCGTCGCCCGCCCGTTCCGGTCGAGGCCGAAGCGCCGGCAACCGCCCGGCTTCGCGTCACCCTCGATGGTGTCACCCGCGAGGTGCCGATGGCCGCGGGCGAAACGGTGCTCGACGCGGCGCTGCGGGCGGGGATCGATGCGCCGTGGTCCTGCCGCGGCGGCATGTGCTGCACCTGCCGCGCGCGCCTCACCGACGGCGAGGTCGAGATGGACCAGAATTACTCGCTGCAGCCCTGGGAACTCGAGGCCGGCTATGTGCTGACCTGCCAGAGCCGGCCGAAGACGCGGGAGCTCGCCGTCGACTACGACGCGGTCTGAACCCGGGCGCGGTTCGTGGCCGCGCGCGCGGTTCGGCTGGTGGCTATCGGGGGCATACCGGCGAGATCGCGCGCGCCGAGCACCACCATCCGCGCGGCGAGTTCCGCATAGTCGCGGCGTGTCATCGGCCCGTTCTCGCGGAACCAGAAGAACGCCCAGTTCAGCATGCCGAACAGGCTCATGGTCAGCGGCTTGAGCAGACGTCGGTCGCCCGCAAGCGGCGGGGCGACGGCGGCGAGCGCGTCGGCGAACAGCGTCACGAGAACGCGCTCCATGTCCTTCAGCTCCTCCTGCACCGGCTCGGGCAGAAGGCGAAGATGCGCGACCTGCACCTGGTGTTCGGCATCGGCATCGCGGTAGGCGGCGAGCAGAGCGACCGCCATGTCGGCGAGGCGTCGTTCCGGCGGGCGATCGTCCTTGGCGGCGGCCGCCGTCACCACCTCGATCAGCTCGGCGAGATGGCGGCGGATGATGTCCGCGAGCACCGCATCCTTGTCCGCGTAGTAATGGTAGACGAGCCCCTTCGAGACGCCAGCGGCGACCGCGATCATCGAGAGCGAGGTGCGGTCATAGCCGTGGCGTGCGAAGAGCGGAGCCGCGGTGCGCAAGAGATGCGTGCGCTTGGCTTCGTAGTCCGCGGCGCGCCGACGCGCCATCACCTCACCCTTTCGCGCGCAGATCGACCACGCGCCGCGCCTTGCCGGTCGATCGCTCGATCGCGCCCGGGTCCACCACCTCGACACCGACCGAGACGCCGATCACGCCCTTGACGTGCTGGGCGAGCTCCTGGGCGAGGGCGGCGCGCTGCTCCGCGCCTGCCACTCCAGGCTCCGCCTCGACCCGAACCGTCATCGCGTCGAGCCTGCCGTCGCGTGTGAGCACGAGCTGGTAGTGCGGCGCGAGCCCCCCGACGCGGAGGATTTGCTCCTCGACCTGGGACGGGAAAACGTTGACGCCGCGCAGGATGATCATGTCGTCGGAGCGGCCGGTGATCTTCTCGATCCGACGCATCGTCCGCGCCGTGCCGGGCAGGAGGCGTGTCAGGTCGCGCGTGCGATAGCGGATGACGGGCATCGCCTCCTTGGTCAGCGTCGTCAGCACGAGCTCGCCGCGCTCGCCGTCGGCAAGCACCCGCCCCGTCTCCGGGTCGATGATCTCCGGATAGAAATGATCCTCCCAAAGATGAAGCCCGTCCTTGGTCTCGACGCACTCGTTGGCAACACCGGGGCCGATGATCTCGGACAGCCCGTAGATGTCGACCGCGTGCATGTCGAACGCCTCCTCGATTTCAGCGCGCATGGCATTGGTCCAGGGCTCGGCGCCGAAGATGCCGATCGCCAAGGAACTCGCGCGCGGGTCGAGCCCCTGGCGGCGGAACTCGTCGAGGATCGCGAGCATGTAGGACGGCGTGACCATGATGATGTCGGGGCGCAGATCCTCGATCAGCGTCACCTGCCGTTCGGTCATGCCGCCGGAGACAGGCACGACGGTGCAGCCGAGGCGCTCGGCGCCGTAGTGCGCGCCGAGCCCCCCGGTAAACAGCCCGTAGCCATAGGCGACGTGCACGATCATGCCCGGCCGTCCGCCGGCGGCGCGGATCGAGCGCGCCACGACCTCGGCCCAGGTCTCGAGGTCGCGCGACGTATAGCCGACGATGGTCGGCTTGCCGGTGGTGCCGGAGGAGGCATGGATCCGCGCGATTCGTTCGCGCGGGACAGCGAACAGGCCGAACGGATAGGCCGCGCGCAGATCGTCCTTGGTCGTGAACGGGAACCTCGCAAGATCCTCGAGCGTGCGCAGATCGTCGGGGTGCACACCGGCGGCATCGAAACGGGCGCGATAGGTCGGCACGTTCTCGTAGGCGTGGCGCACGGACCAGCGCAGCCGCTCGAGCTGCAGGGCGGCGATCTCGTCCCGGCTTGCGGTTTCGATCGGATCGAGCTCGTCGGGCCGCGGCACACGGCTGATGCGCTTGCTCGCAGCTGCGGTCATCCGTTTCCTCCCCTTGCCGTCATGCCATTGTCGTCGCTTTTGGTGATCCGGCCGCCAATGGTGCGCGAGTGGCCGCGGAACAGCGCGATCAGCTCACCATTCTGATCGCGCACCGTCACGTCCGTCACACCCGAGCGGCCGACGCGGGTCTGCTCGACGGCTTCGGCGACCAGGCGCATGCCGAGGCGCGCGGGGCGCAGATAGGTGATTGCGCAGTGCGCCGCGACGGTCCGCTCGTCCGTCCAGTTGCAGGCGAAGGCGAAGGCGCTGTCGGCGAGGGCGAAGATGAAGCCGCCGTGACAGATCCCATGGCCGTTCACCATCGCCTCCGTCACCCGCATCGAGAGCACGGCACGGCCTTCGTCGACATGATCGAGCGACATGCCGAGGCCGCGCGAGGCGTGATCCTCCGCCCACATCGCCGCGGCGACGGCGGCGGCGCTCATGCGCGCGCTCCGAAGCGCGGGGCGCGCTTCTCGAGAAAGGCAGCCACCCCCTCGGCGTAGTCGGGATGCTGTCCTGCCGCCCGCTGCAGATCGCGCTCGCGCTCGAGCTGCGCCTCGAGCGTCGCCGTGCCGGCGGCCGCAAACGCGCCGCGTGTCGCGACCAGCGCCGCGGTCGGGCCGGCGGCGAGACGTTCGGCGAGCTTGGCCGCCTCCGCGCCGAACACCTCGTCCTCGACCGCCCGCCAGATCATGCCCCAAGCCTCGGCCTGCTCGGCCGTGACCGGTTCGGCCAGCATCGAGATCGCGCGCGCGCGCAGGCCCGATCAGCCGCGGCAGCTGCCAGGTCGCGCCGCTGTCCGGGATCAGTCCGATCCTGGCGAAGGCCATGTGGAACCGCGCTGATCGCGCGGCGAGCACGATGTCACAGGCAAGCGCAAGCGCGACACCGGCGCCGGCGGCGATGCCATGCACGGCGGCAACCGTCGGCACGCCGAGCCGGCCGAGGCGCAGGATCAGAGGGTTCCACCCATCCTCGAGCACGCGGCCGAGATCCGCCTCGCTGCGCACCGACTCGAGGTCTTGGCCGGCGCTGAAGGCGCGCCCCGAGCCCGCAAGAACCACAGCGCGGCAGGATCGGTCCGCCTCCGCATCGTCGAGGGCTCGGTGCAGCGCCTCCTGCATGGCGCGATCGAAGGCGTTGAGCCGCTCCGGGCGATTGAGCACCAGACGGCGCCAGCCCGGATGCTGCTCGACGAGCACGGTCTCGGTCATGCGGCGTTTCCTCGCGTGGTTCTTCGTGTCGGCCTTGCCTGCGGCGGCCTCTTGCATTTCACCGGCCGACCGTTCAATTATTCAATCGCCGAGGCTGGCGTCAACACCGCCCGGCGGGAGGGGCGTCTATGGCGGAGTTCTTCGCGGCCCATCGCGTCACCTTAGAGCAGGCGATCGCTGCCTGCCGCGCGCGCGGCTACTGGAGCGCCTATCCCGAGACGCCGTCGGCCCGCTTCTACGGCGAGGACGCGCGCCCCGCCGCTGAAACCGCCTTCAAAGCGCTGCTTGGCAAGCCGTTTCCGCTCGACCAGGACGGCGACGCAGAGCCAGTCGGCGCGGAAGTGTCGCCCTATGGCTTCCCGCTCGGCATCACCTATCCGAAGCGATCGGTCGCAGCCCTGATCGGCGCGGCGCAACGCGCGGGCATCGCCTGGGCGGCAGCGTCGGTCGAGGCGCGTGCGGGCCTCGCACTCGAAATCCTCGCCCGCCTCAACCGCGACTCCTTCCTGATGGCGCACGCCATCGAACACACCACCGGCCAGGCCTTCGTCATGGCCTTCCAGGCGGGCGGGCCGCATGCGCAGGATCGCGGCCTTGAGGCGGTGGCTTATGCCGTCGACGAGATGACGCGTATCCCCGCGACCGCGCGCTGGGAGAAGCCGCAGGGAAAGGGCCCCCCGCTCCTCCTCGCCAAGACTTGGCGCATCGTGCCGCGCGGTATCGGCCTTGTGATCGGCTGTTCCACGTTCCCGACATGGAACGGCTATCCGGCTCTGTTCGCCTCCCTCGTCACCGGCAACGCCGTGATCGTCAAGCCGCATCCGAATGCGATCCTGCCGCTTGCGCTGACTGTCCGCACCGCGCGCGCTGTCCTGCGCGAGGCCGGGTTCGACCCGGACGTGGTCCAGCTCGCGCCCGATAGCCCGGAGGCGCCGATCGCCGCGGAGCTCGCTACCCATCCGGCGATCGGCATCGTCGATTACACAGGCGGCCCGGCCTTCGGGCGCTGGCTTCGCGAACATGTGCGCGACGCCGTTCTGTTCACCGAGGAGGCGGGGATCAACCCAGTGGTGATCGCGGGTGCGCCGGATCTCCGCGGCATGTGCGCCAATCTCGCCTTCTCGCTCTCCCTCTATTCGGGGCAGATGTGCACCGCGCCGCAGAACCTGTTCATTCCGGCAGAGGGAGTCGAGACCGACCAGGGAACGCTGAGCTTCGAGGCCGTCGCGTCCGGTATCGCCGAGGCGATCGATTCCCTGCTCGCCGATCCTGCCCGTGCCGCTGCGATCCTCGGCGCAATCGCAAGCCCCGCCACGCTCGAGCGCATCGCGGCGGCGCGGCGCTTGGGGCGGATCGTCCGCGACAGCACGCCGCTGCCCAATGCCGGGCAGGCGCGTACGGCAACCCCGCTTCTGGTCGCGGTCGAGGCCGAGGACGACAGGGCCTATCTCGAAGAGCGGTTCGGTCCGATCGCCTTCCTGATCCGCTGCCGGAACGCCGAAGAGGCGCTCGCCCGCGCGGCTGCTTCGGCGCGAGCGAAGGGCGCCATCACCGCGGGTCTCTACGCCACCGACGAGGCGTTCATCGCCCGCGCCGCGGAGGCCTTCGCCCGCGCCGGCGTGCCACTCTCCGTCAATCTCACCGGGGGCATCTACGTGAACCAGTCGGCTGCGTTCAGCGACTTCCACGTCACCGGCCTTAACCCGGCAGGCAATGCCTGCCTGACCGACAGCGCCTTCGTCGCCAACCGCTTCCGCGTCGTCGCCGTCCGGCGGCCGATCGCGGCATGAACAACACGCACAACCGAGGGAGACAAACGATGTCCAGGAGACTGTTCTCGGCCATGCTGATCGGCGCCGCCGCCCTCAGCCTCGGCCTGCCCCCTGCCGCCGCCCAGGCGCCGATCCGGATCGGCTCGGTACTCTCCGTAACCGGGCCCGCTTCCTTCCTCGGCGATCCGGAGGCGCGCACGTTACGCCTCTATATCGACCGGATCAACCAGTCGGGCGGCGTGCTCGGGCGCCGGCTCGAGCTCGTTCTCTACGACGACGGTGGCGATGCCAACCGCGCCCGCACCTTCGCCACCCGCCTCGTCGAGGATGACCGCGTGGTCGCCATCGTCGGCGGCACGACGACTGGCACGAGCCTCGCGATGATCCCGGTGTTCGAGGAGGCGCGCCTGCCCTTCATCAGCCTCGCCGGCGGCATCGAGATCATCGAGCCGGTGAAGCCCTTCACCTTCAAGACGCCGCACACCGACAAGATGGCGTGCGAGAAAATCTTCGATGACCTGCGCAAGCGCGGGCTGACGCGCGTCGGGCTGATCAGCGGCACCGGCGGCTTCGGCGCCTCGATGCGCACCCAGTGCCTCCGCGTCGCCCCCGCCTTCGGCATCACCATCGCCGCAGACGAGCGCTACGGCCCGGGCGACACCGACATGACGCCGCAGCTGACACGAATCCGCAACGTTCAGGGCGGCGTGCAGGCGGTGGTCAATGCCGATTTCGGCCAGGGCCCGGCGATCGTGACACGAAACTTCGCCCAGCTCGGCATGGGCGTGCCGCTCTATCAAAGCCATGGCGTCGCCTCGCGCAGCTTCATCGAGCTCGCGGGCCCCGCCGCGGAGGGCGTGCGGCTCCCCGCCGCGGCCCTGCTCGTCGCCGAACAGCTGCCCGACAACGACCCGCAGAAGCCGGTCGTCATGGCCTACAAGCAGCTCTACGAGAGCACGCAGAACCAGCCGGTGAGCACCTTCGGGGGCCATGCCTTCGACGGGCTGATGATCCTGGTCGAGGCGATCAAGCGTGCCGGCAGCACCGACGGCGCGCGCATCCGCGATGCGATCCGCCAGACGCGCGGCTTCATCGGGACGGGCGGCGTCGTCAACATGAGCGAGACCGACCACATGGGCCTCGATCTTTCGGCGTTCCGAATGATCGAGATCCGCAACGGCACCTGGCGCCTGCTCGATTGATCCCCGGCGGGGCGCCACTGGCGCCCCGCTCCCCGTTCGCCCGCCATGGACCAGCTCCTGCAGTTCGTCTTTTCTGGCCTGACCGTGGGCGCAGTGTACGCCCTCGTCGCGCTCGGCTTCACGCTGATCTACAACGCCTCGGACGTGATCAATTTCGCCCAAGGAGAGTTCGTCATGCTTGGCGGCATGGTGACGGTGTTCGCCTTTGCCGCCGGCGTGCCGCTGCCGCTTGCGGCGCTGCTTGCGATCGCCGTCGCGGTCGTGACCGGGCTTTTGCTGCATCGTTTCGCGATCGAGCCTGCCCGCGGTGCCTCCGCTGTGACGCTGATCATCATCACCATCGGCGCCTCGATCCTGATCCGCGGTCTGGCGCAGATCGTGTTCGACCGGCAGTTCCACTCGCTCCCGGCCTTCTCTGGCGAGGAGCCGATCCGCGTGCTCGGCGCCTCGATCCTGCCGCAGAGCCTCTGGGTGCTCGGTGGCGCGGCAGCAATCGTCGCGGTGCTGTGGCTCGTGATGGAGCGCACCCTGCTCGGCAAGGCGGTTCGGGCGACAGCGGCGAACCGCCTCGCCGCACGCCTCGTCGGCATCGACACCACACTCGTGCTCGCCTTCGCCTTCGGCATCTCGGGTGCGATCGGCGCCATGGCGGGAATCCTGATCACCCCGATCACGCTGACGAGCGTGACGGTTGGCACATTGCTCGCGCTCAAGGGGTTCGCCGCGGCGATGCTGGGGGGCATGGGCAACCCGGTCGGCGCAGTGGTCGGCGGGCTCGCGCTCGGGCTTCTCGAGTCGCTCGCTGCCGGCTTCATCTCCTCGACCTACAAGGACGCGGTCGCCTTCCTCGTCATTCTCGCCGTGCTGTTCGTGCTGCCGCAGGGGCTGCTCGGCCGGCGCGGGGTGGAGCGGGTCTGATGCCGTCGGGGCGTCTCAGTCCCCGTCTCGCCACGGTGGCAGGGCTCGCGGTGCTTCTGTTTCTGCTCTGGCTCGTCTTCCCGTCCGGTTTCTTTCTGCGCATCGCGACTCTCGTCTGGATCAACGCGCTTGCCGCCGTCGGCCTCAACCTGCTGATGGGGCTTGCGGGCCAGGTGAGCCTCGGGCACGCGGGGTTCGTCGGCATCGGCGCCTATGCGGTGGCGCTCGGGCCGCGCCATCTCGGGCTCGATCCCCTGCCCTCGCTCGGGCTCGGGCTGCTCTGCGCCGGGCTGCTCGCCTTCCTCGTCGGCCGGCCGATCCTGCGCCTGCGCGGGCACTATCTCGCGGTCGCGACGCTTGGCTTGGGGATCCTGATCTGGCTCGTGCTCAACAGCGAGGTGGCGATCACCGGCGGGCCGGACGGGATCCAGGTGCCGCGGCTCGTTCTGTTCGGCTGGCGCGTCGCCGGGGCCGAGACTTGGTACTGGATCAACGGGCTGACGCTGCTTGCGGGCGTGCTCGTCGCGCTCAATCTGGAGGACAGCCCGATAGGGCGGGCTTTGCGCGCGCTGCACGACAGCGAGGTCGCCGCCGCCGTCGCCGGGATCGACGTCGCCCGCGCCAAGCTCGCTGTGTTCGTGATCGCTGCCGTCTATGCCGCCCTCGCCGGCGCTTTGCTTGCTCTGTTCAACCGGTTCGTCACGCCGCAGGCGGCCGATTTCCTGCATTCGATCGAGCTCGTCACCATGGTGGTGATCGGCGGCATGGGGTCCTGCCTCGGAGCAGTCGTCGGTGCGGCAGTGTTGACCATCCTCCCGCAGGCCCTGACCGTCTTCCACGACTACGAGCATGCAGTACTCGGGCTGATGATCATCCTGTTCATGATCTTCCTCCGCCAGGGGATCGTGCCGGGCCTCGCGGTGCTGCTTGCGAAGCGGCCGGCATGAGCGCGATCGCGGCCCAAGAGATTGGGATCTCCTTCGGCGGGCTGCGCGCGCTCGACGGCGTCTCCTTCAGCGCCGAGCCCGGGGAGGTGTTTTCGATCATCGGCCCGAACGGTGCGGGCAAAACAACGCTCTTCAACATCATCTCGGGTGTGTATCGGACGCGAGAGGGGAAGGTGCTTCTCGCGGGCGAGGACGTCACCGGCCTGCCGCCCCATCGCCTCGCCGCGCGGGGGCTCTCGCGCACGTTCCAGAACCTGCAGGTCTTCTTCCGCATGACGGCAGAGGAGAACGTGATGGTGGGGCGCCACCTGCGCGAGCGGCAGGGGGTGATCGGGTCGCTGCTGCACCTTCCGTGGGTGGCGCGGCAGAACCGCGCGACCCGCGAGCGCGCGCGCGAGCTTCTCGCCTTCGTCGGCCTCGCCGACCGTGCGCGTGACCCCGCAGGCAGCCTGCCCTATGGTGCGCTCAAGCGTCTCGAGATCGCCCGGGCGCTCGCAGCCGAGCCGCGCGTGCTTCTGCTCGACGAACCCGCCGCCGGCTGCAACCCGGTCGAGACCGAGGAGATCGACCGGCTGATCGCAGCCATCGCCGCGCGCGGCACGACAGTCGTCCTCGTTGAACACGACATGAAGCTCGTGATGCGGATCTCGAACCGGATCCTCGTGCTCAACCACGGCCGGATGCTGGCGCTTGGCAGCCCAGCCGAGGTTCGCGGCAATCCCGAGGTGATTGCTGCCTATCTCGGCAGGCATGGCGCGGAGGCAGCGCATGCTTCGGGTTGAGGCTTTGCGCAGCGGTTACGGCCGAATCGAGGCGGTGAAGGGCGTCGATCTCGAGGTCTCCTCGGGCGAGATCGTCGCCCTGATCGGCGCCAACGGTGCCGGCAAGACGACGCTCCTGCGCGCGATCTCCGGCGTGCAGCCGGTGACCGCCGGACGGATCCTGTTCGAGGGCGCGCCAATCGAGGGGCTTGCGGCGCATGCGCGGGTTGCCCTCGGCATCGTCCAGGTGCCGGAGGGCCGCCAAGTCTTCGCCCCGCTCACGGTCGAGGACAATCTCCGGCTCGGCGCCTTCCGCCGTGGCCGCGCCGAGACCGAAACGACCCTTGGCGAGGTCTATGCCCTCTTCCCGGTGCTCGCCGAGAAGCGCCACGAGCCCGCCGGGCGGCTCTCGGGCGGGCAACAACAGATGCTCGCGGTCGGGCGCGCGATGATGGCGCGACCACGGCTCCTGTTGCTTGATGAGCCCTCGATGGGACTTGCGCCGCTTCTCGTCGATCAGATCCTCGAGGCGGTGGTGCGGCTCAGGGCACGGGGGATGACCGTGCTGCTCGTGGAACAGAACGCCTCCGCCGCGCTCGCGATCGCCGATCGCGCCTATGTGCTCGAGACAGGGCGGATCGCCCATGCCGGAACGGGCCGGGCCCTGCTTGATGACCCGCGGGTTCGGGAAGCCTATCTCGGGATCTGATCGGGCGAGGGGCGCGCGCCCGGTTCCCGCCCTTCAGGCTGCGTCGGCCTGCGCCTCCGGTGCGGCAGCCTGCACAGCAGGCAAGGCGAGCATCGCGGCTTCCGCGCGCAGGAGCGTGGGATAGGGGGCGAGGTCGTGTCCGAACCGGCGAGCGTTGTAGAGCTGCGGAACGAGGGTGCAGTCCGCCATGGTCGGTGACGTACCGAAACAGAACGGCCCCTCCCCGCTCGCGATCATCGCCTCGCAGGCGGACAGCCCGCGCGCGAGCCAATGCCGGTGCCAGGCCGCTTGCGCTGCCTCCGTCATGCCGAGCGGATCGTTGAGATAGCGCCGCACTGCGAGATTGGAGAGCGGGGCGATCTCGCAGGCGATCGCGAGCGCGAAGGCGCGCACCCGTGCGCGCTCTCGAGGCTCGCGCGGCAGAAGCGGCGGCTGCGGATACGTCTCCTCGAGCCATTCCATGATCGCAAGCGACTGCGTCAGCGGCATGCCATCCACCTCGAGGGTGGGCACGAGCGCCTGCGGGTTCCTCGACAGATAGTCTGGCCGGTTCTGTTCCCCGCCATCGCGGACGAGGTTCACCGGCACCGAGTGATAGGCAAGCCCTTTGAGGTTCAGCGCAATCCGCGCGCGATAGGACGCCGAGGAGCGCCAGTAGGTAAAGAGGCGCAGCGTCATGGAACAGTGCCCGCCGTGTCGCCCCACGCGGCGGGTGCGTGGATCGCGGCGCGGGCGACGGCGATCGCCCCGTGAAGCACCTCGGCATCGCCGATGTGGTTGGCGAGCACCAACACGAGCGCCGCATCGAGGCGGCGGCTCTCCTCCGGCGAGAGGCCGCGATGCGCCTCAGCGAGCGCGGCGAACACCGCATCCGGGTCGCTCAGACGCGGGGCTGTGTCGAGCTTACGCATCACGCCGCCGCGATCCGTCCTTCCGCCGGGACGCGACCCCACAGGCGCGCGAGCGCCGAAGCAACGGCCTCCGGCGTCGGTGCGGCGAAACGCGCCGCGACATGCTGGTCAGGCCGAAAGAGATAGGCTCCGCCCGCGAGCGCTCCATAGCGTTCGGCGGCAACGCCGTCCGCGGGCAGGCGCAGTGTCGCAAGGCCCGGAAGCGCCGGGTCAGGCACGGCGCCGAACAGCACGAGCACGGGCCGCCCGCCGAGGCGTTCGAGTAGCCACCCGTCAGCGACCGGCGCGTCGATCGCCGGCGCGCCAGGAGGGGGCCCCGCCGCCCATGCCTCGACGTCGGGCGTGGAGAGCGGTGTCGCGGCGTAACAATGCGGGCTCGAGAGACGACCGGAATTCACCATGCGGCGGGCGAACGCGTGGTCGCGCGCAAGCTGCAGAACCGCGTCCCGATAGGCGCGCACGGCTTCCGTCTTCGGTGTGATGAAGTCGGTCGCGCGGGTCGAGTTTAGGATGTTCTCGTCGGCGGCCGGGATCCGTTCCGCGTCATAGGTCCCAAGAAGCGAGGGCGGCGCGGTGCCGCGCAGCACGGCCGCGAGCTTCCAGGCGAGATTGTCGGCATCCTGAACGCCGCCATTGCCGCCGCGCGCGCCGAACGGGCTCACCTGGTGCGCTGAATCGCCGAGGAAGATCACCCGATCGTGCACGAACCGCTCAAGCCGCCGGCAGCGGAAAGTGTAGACGCTCACCCATTCGAGATCGAACTCGATTCCCTCGCCCAGCATCGCCCGGATCCGGGGGATCACGCGCTCGGGCCGCTTCTCCTCCTCCGGGTCCGCCTCCCAGCCGAGCTGGAAATCGATCCGCCACATGTCATCCGGCTGCTTGTGCAGAAGCACCGACTGTCCGGGATGGAACGGCGGGTCGAACCAGAACCAGCGCTCTGAGGGGAACGGCACCTCGCCCTTGAGCACCACATCGGCAATCAGGAACCGGTCGCGGAAGACCTTCCCGACGAACGGCAGATCAAGCGCGGCGCGAACTGTGCTCCTCGCCCCGTCGCAGGCGAGCAGCCAGTCGGCCGTCATCGTGTACATCCCCGCCGGCGTCTCGACCTCGAGCCGGACATGGTCCTCCTCGCGGGAGAGCGACACGAGACGGGATTTCCAGCGGAGATCAACGAGCCCGCTCTCGACACAGGCCTCGACCAGCCACGCCTCGAGATAATACTGCTGCAGGTTGACGAAGGCGGGCATGCGGTGCCCCGCTTCGGGCAGAAGGTCGAAGGCATAGGCGAGCGCCGAGCCGTGGAACACCTTGCCGACCTTCCAGGTCACACCCTTGTCGAGCACGCGCTGGCCGAGCCCGAGCCGGTCGTAGATCTCGAGCGTGCGTTTGGCGAGGCAGATCGCGCGGCTGCCGATGCTGACGGTGTCGTCGTCGTCGATCACCACCGTTGCGATGCCGTGCCGAGCGAGATCAAGCGCTACCGTAAGCCCGACCATCCCGGCGCCGACGATCACGACCGGATGATGCACGGGCGCCGTCCCTTGGGCCTCGGCCTCGAGCTCGCGCGGCGGGCGGAACGGATAGCGGGGCGGGGTCCAGCGGCTCAGCATGGCGGTCACGCCTTGGCCTGCCCATCGCCCTCGAGCGCGTTCCACAGGGCGCGGTCGCGCGCCGCGGTCCAGACGCGCGGGCGATCGATCCCGAGCGCCTCGTCATAGGCGCGGCTGACGTTGAACGGCATGCAGTGATCGAAGATCACCCAGTGGCCAAACTCCGGTCGCATCGCCGTGATCGCCGCGTCGTAGGCCTCCTTCAGGGGCGCGCCGCGTTCCGCATAGGCACGCACGAGGGCATAGAGCCGCGTGGTGAACGCCTCCGTTCCCTCGATGGCCAAGGCGCAGTCCTCCCGTGTCGTCAGGGCGGAACCGCGCCCTGGCACCATCGCTGCCGGATCGAGCGCGCGCAGCGCCGAAAGCGTTCCCGGCCAGTCGCCGAAATGCGCATCGCCGCAATAAGGGGTGGCGCCGAACTCGACCGTGTCGCCAGCGAACAGAACACGCTCCCGCGGCAGCCAGACGACCGTGTCGCCGGCCGTATGCGCCCGCCCGACATGAAGGATCCGCACTTCACGGCGGCCGAGCCAGAGCGTGATCTCGCGTGCGAAGGTCAGCGTCGGCCAAGTCAGGCCGGGGATCGTCTCCCGCCCCCGGAACAGCCGCGGAAAGCGGCCGATCTCGCTCTCCATGTCGGCCGCTCCGCGCTCGACGATGAGCCCGCGCGTCGGGGCGGAGGCGACGATGTGATCGGCGCGGTAGGCGCTCGCGCCGAGCACCCGAACGGCATGGTAATGGCTCAGCACCAGCCAGCGGATCGGCTTGTCGGTGACGGTACGGATCCGGGCGATCACGTCGGCGGCCATTGCGGGCGTCGCCTGGGCGTCGACCACCATCACCGCATCATCGCCGATGATCACGCCCGAGTTCGGGTCGCCCTCTGCCGTGTAGGCATAAAGACCGGGGCCGATCTCGTCGAAGCTCACGCGCTTTTCGGCAAGATCAGCCGTGCTTGCGAAGCCTTTGCTCATCCAACCCACCGCCGGAACGGAACCACGCGCTGGTCGATCGCACCGAAGACGCTTCGGCCACTCTTATCGACCATCTCGATTCGAATCCTGTCGCCCGCGCGCAGGAACGGCGTTCGTGCCGCTCCCGTCTCGATCTGTTCGTACATGCGCAGCTCGGCGATGCAGGCGAAGCCGCGCCCGCCGTTCGCGACGGTTGCGCCATGGAGCCCGCCTTGGCGGTTCGAGACCGTGCCGCCGCCGAGGATCGTTCCGGCACCGAGGCTTCGCGTGCGCGCCGCGTGCGCGATCAGGCGGGGGAATCCGAAGGCCATGTCGACGCCGGCGTCAGGTCGGCCGAAAAGGGTCCCATTCAACGTGCACAGAACCGCGCCATGCACGCGGTCGCCATCCCAGGCCGGGCCGAGCTCGTCCGGCGTCACCGCCACCGGCGACAACGCCGAGGCGGGCTTCGACTGGAAGAAGCCGAATCCCTTGGCGAGCTCAGCCGGGATCAGGTTGCGCAGGGAGATGTCGTTCACGAGGACGAACAGCCTGATCGAGGCGCGCGCCTCCTCTTCCGTGGGGCCTTGTGGAACGTCATCGAGGATCGCCGCGATCTCGGCCTCGAAGTCGAGGCCCCAGGCCTCGTCGCCGAGCGGGATGTCGTCGGTCGGGCCCAGGAAGCCGTCCGATCCGCCTTGATACATCAGGGGGTCGTCGCGAAGAGCGGGCGGCAGTTCGGCGCCGCGGGCGCGGCGGACAAGCTCGACATGGTTGAGGTAGGCGGAGCCGTCCGCCCATTGATAGGCGCGCGGCAGCGGGGCCCTGCAGGCGCGCGGATCGAAAGGGAACGCGCCTTCCACAACGCCTGCCTCGAGTCCCGCGGCCTCCTCCTCGAGCCTCGGTGCCACGCGTGCCCAGTCATCGAGCGCGGCCTGGAGCGTCGGCGCCGTGCGGGAACGCACGGCGCGCTCGAGATCGCGCGTGACCAGGATTAGCCGGCCGTCGCGCCCGCCTTCGGACAGGGTGGCGAGCTTCAAGCTGTCACTCCGCGGCGCGCTTGACCTTCCAGCTGTCGGCGTAGCCCGCGACCTCCACGCCTTGCGCCGCTGCGCCGATCTCGAGCGCGTCGCGGGCATCGAGCATCACCGCATACTCGTCGGTGGCGGGCTTGGGCTGGACGAAGGCACGCTCGAGCGCTTTCGGGTGCGGCCCATGGGTGAACCCGCAGGGGTGCAGCGTCATCATCCCGGCATGGATGTTGTCGCGCGAAAAGAAGTCGCCTGCGTGGTAGAACAGGACCTCGTCATAGTCGTCGTTGTTGTGGAAGAACGGCACCTTCAGCGCGCCCGGGTCGGTCTCGAAGGGTCTCGGCGTGAAGGTGCAGATCACGAACCGGTTCGCCACGAAGGTCGTGTGCGCCGACGGCGGCAGATGGTAGCGGTGCGATGCAAGGGGGCGGATCTGCTCGATGTTCAGCTTCACCGGCGCGAGATCGCCATGCCAGCCCACCGCATCGAGCGGGTTGAACGGATAGGTGCAGACCGACAGCGCGTTGCGACGCTTGATGACGACGCGTGTCTCCGCCTCGCCCTGCTGCGCGCGGAAGGCCTCGTCGATCTGCGGCGTCTCGAGCACCGCGGGGTCGAAGATCGCATGCGCCCCGAGCATGCCCTTGTCAGGAAGCATATAGGTCGAGTTCGTCGCCTCGATCAGCAGGCAGACGGTCGGCTCGCGGCTCTCGATGCGCCACATCGTCGAGCGCGGGAGAACGATGTAGTCGCCGGCTTTGTAGGTCAGGTGTCCGTAGTCGCAGAAGAGATCGCCGGACCCCTGATGGACGAAGATCAGCTCATCGCCATCGGCGTTCCGGGCGAGATGGTCCATCGCCTGCGGGGCACGCCAGAAGCGCAGCCGGACATGCTGGTTGAACAGGATCTCGGCGGCCTCGAACGGCGAGGCATGCTGAGCGTTCAGCCGGGCGAGGTCGAACGCACGGGGGCGCAGCGGCCCCTCCCAGGATGACCAGCCGGTCGGCGGATGGCGGTGGTACATGTGCGTCGCCGGGCCGAAGAACCCCTCCTTGCCGAGCTCGCGCTCGAACGTGCCCGCCGGGAGATCGGCATGCGCCTGGCGGCTCGTCTGCCCCTCCATGCGGGGAAACCGGATGTAGTGCTTCATCGCAACCCTCCCTGCGACCGGCCTGCCATGCCCGCTCTCGCCCGGCCGCCTTGCGCAACGTTCGCGTTCCCAACATACTGTTTCAGATGCAACGGTTGTCAAGACGCGAGCCGGGGGACGCCGGGCAGGCGGGCGACGAGACCGCCCCATTCCTGCTCGAGCGTTTCCTTCCCTATGAGCTCTCCGTGACGGCGAACAAGGTCAGCCGCCTGTTCGCCCACTTCTATGCGGAGAGGTTCGGCCTTTCGATCCCGGAATGGCGCTGCCTCGCGGTGATCGGCCGCTATGCCCCGGTCGCGGCGACTGCGATCGCGGAGCGGACGGCGATGGACAAGGTCAAGGTCAGCCGCGCCGTCGCGTCGCTGCTCGCGAAGGACTTGGTGCGTCGCGGCCCGCACCCGGCCGATCGCCGCCTCGGGCTGCTCGCCTTCACCGCCAAAGGGCGGCGTGTCTACGAGCAGATCGTGCCCTTTGCCCGGCGCCTGGAGGCCGACCTGATGGCAGTGCTCGGGCCGGCTGACCGCGCCGCGCTCAGCGCGATGCTCGGGCGGATCGCGGCGCGCGCGGAGGCCCTGGACACGGCGAGGCTTGACCGGGCGGTGCCGGACTGACATTTTCATTTGTAACCACAGAAGGGAGGATGTTCATGCAAGGCCGCACCCCTCGCCGCATGCTCCTCGGCGCGATCGGCGCCCTGCCGCTGTTCTCGATCGCCCGCCCTCTCGCAGCACAGGGCGTCACCCTCTCCTTCTCCTCTTGGCTTCCGCCGCGCCACCCGATCGTCGAGAATGCCTTCCGCCCCTGGATGGAGCAGGTCCGCCAGGTCACGGACGGGCGCGTCACGGTGCGGCTTCTTGCCCAGCCGCTCGGTGGCCCGCCCGCGCATTTCGACCTTGTGCGCGATGGCGTCGCGGATCTCGGCTACAGCCTCCACAGCTTCATCCCAGGCGATCGCTTCCTGTTGCAGCGCGCCTTCGAGTTCAGCTTCCTGGGCGACGATGCCGAGACGCTTTCGGTCGCGTACTGGAACGCCTTCGAAAGGACACTGCGTAAGGCCGACGAGCATCGCGGCGTGCACGTTCTCGGCCTCTTCACCCATGGGCCCGGCAACATCCACACGAAACCACGGCCGGTCATGCAGCCCGGTGATCTCACCGGTCTCAGGTTCCGTGTTCCGGGCGGGCACGCGTCCGACCTCATTCAGGCGCTCGGCGGGGTCCCGGTCCAGGCTCCGGCCGGCCAGATCTTCGAGATGCTGAGCCGCGGTGTGGTCGATGGCGTGACCATCACCTACGAGGCGATCACCTCGTTCCGTCTCACCGAACACGTGCGCTTCACCACTACTCTGCCGGGCGGGATCTACAACACATCCTGGTTCTTCGTGATCAACGAGGCGAAGTGGAATGCCATCGCGCCGCGCGATCGCGAGGCGATCAGTACCGTCTCCGGCGAAGCCTTCGCTCGGCTGATCGGCAAGGCGTGGAACGCCGCGGACCGGGCAGCGATCGAGCAGATGCGGGCCGCCGGGATCACCATCGCCGAAGGAAGCGAGGCGCTTGTGCGCGCGGTCAAACGGGCCTCCGCCGCGCTCGAATCACGCTGGGTCGAAGCTGCGCGCGGGCGCGGGGTCGACGGCGCGGCGCTGCTTGCCGAGATCCGCGCCGCGACCGGTGTGCGCCCGCCAGCGTGACGGCTCGTTCCTCCGCCGAGCGCGTGGTGGGACCTGGCCGCTTGGCAGCGGGTCTTCTCGTCGCTCTCGCGCTCGCCGCCATGGCCGTCGTGACGGCGCTCGACGTGATCGGGCGGTATCTGCTCAACGCGCCGCTGCCAGGCTCCTACGAGCTGGTCGGGCTTCTGCTCGCCATCACGATCTTCGCCGCCCTGCCGCTCGCCACACTCGGGTGGGAGCATGTCGTGGTGGATGTGCTCGATCATCTGCTGCCGCCGCGGCTCGTTGCGCTGCAGCGCGCCGTCACCGAGGCAGCCGCGGGGGCCGTGCTTGCCGTGCTCGCCTGGCAGCTCTGGCTTCG
>Ga0308417_1000462_pt1 | contig 29506 bp, 20 predicted proteins | sample HotsprSampleOS65_FD_203528 | JGI IMG/M metagenome (GOLD analysis project Ga0308417, IMG submission 203528) | Hot spring phototrophic mat microbial communities from Octopus Spring, Yellowstone National Park, Wyoming, United States - 20090730_OS65 ...
GCGCTGAGTTCAGCGTTACCAGGTGATGCCATGCCATTCCAGGTTATCGTCGCAGACAACTTTCACTACATGGACGAGAGCGAGAGCTGCGAGTATGGAACCTTCGACACCCTCGAGCTTGCCGTGGCGGCGGCGCGGCGCATCGTAGATGAGTGCCTGGCCGCGGCCTACACGTCAGGAATGAGCGCCGCGGAGCTGTTCCAGCGTTACGTCGCCTTCGGCAAAGACCCGTATATCGTTGCGCCGGGCGCCTCCGGCGTCCTCTTCTCGGCGTGGGACTACGCCCGGGAACGCTGCGCGCTCATGTGCGCCCCGGACACGGCAGGGGCAAGCGGTCAGGAGCAAAACGGCACGGCGACGCCTCACCGCTCATTCCAGCCAGCGTCGCTCTCGTCGCCACGCTGCGCTGGCAACGGGGACGAACCGGATCGTTCGGAGGGGAGTGGCGATGGATGACAAGGGTAAGATGTCGTTCGACGCCGCTGGCGTCGCCTACACCCCGCCCGGCGGCGCGTCTCGGCGCGTCGCGTGGGCGGACCTGCGGGCCGTCGAGCTCGTTGTGACCGCTGGCGGGCCGTTTGCCGAGGATGTGTTCTGGGTGCTGCGCGGGGCCGGGCCGCCGCTGCTGATCCCGCAGTCGGCGAACGGGTCGGAGGCGCTGTTGGCCCGTCTCCAGGAGTTGTCGGGGTTCGACAACCAGGCCGTCATCGCGGCCATGGCGTCGGTCGGCAATGAGCGGTTCCTATGCTGGGCGCGAGACTGACGCCGATCGGTGGGCGTCATATCGTCGAGCAACTGCTTGCCGCCCATCCACGTTTAACCAAAGAGGCGACTCAGGCAGCCCTCGCCTTTGTGGCGGGGGTGTGGGGAAACCCGGTTTCCCCACACCTTCCGTATACCCTGGTTGTCGGGTTGCGATCCGGCGGGGCCGGAGCCCGGGTGTTCCCCGCCCCGCCGCGCGCAGGCCGGCAGTCCTCAGCGCCCGTTCAGGGCGGCGAGCGTATGGCGGGCGATCATCTGCTCTTCGTCGGTGGGAATGACCCACACCGACACCCGGCTGTCGGGGGTGGTAATGCGCGGCCCGTGGCGCGCGTTGGCCGCGGGGTCGAGTTGCACGCCCAGCCAGGCCAGGCCCAGGCAGACCCGTTCACGGATCGGAACGCTGTTCTCGCCGATGCCCGCCGTGAAGACCATGGCCTCGATGCCGCCCAGGGCCGAGGCCAGGGCGCCGGTTTCGCGGATGATGCGGTAGACAAAGTAGTCGATCGCCAGCGCGGCGCGCGGGTCGCTGCTGGCCAGGAGGGTGCGCATGTCGTTGCTGATCCCGGATAGACCGAGGAGACCGGAGCGCTTGTAGAGCAGATCCTCGATCTGCCTCGCGCCCATGCCCTTTTCTTGCATCAGGTAGAGCAACACACCCGGATCGATCTGCCCGCAGCGGGTGCCCATCGGCAACCCGTCGAGGGCCGTGAAGCCCATGGTGCTCTCCACGCTGCGGCCCTGGCGCATGGCGCACATGCTGGCGCCGTTGCCCAGGTGGGCCACGATAACACGACCGTCGGCGATCTCCGGGGCGACGTCGCGGAGGGCCTGGGCGATGTACTCGTAGGACAGGCCGTGAAAGCCGTAGCGCCGCACCCCCTCGGCGTAGAACTCCTCGGGAAGGGCGAAGCGTTCCACCACCGGCGCGTGGGTGCGATGGAAGGCCGTATCGAAACAGGCCACGTTGGGCACGCCGGGCAGAAACTCCATCGTCGCGCTGATCCCGGCCAGGTTGGCGGGCTGATGCAGCGGCGCCAGCGGCACGAAGGTCTCGAGGGTCGCCAGGATGGCCTCGTCAACCACCACCGGGGCGCTGTAGCGCGGGCCGCCGTGCACCACGCGGTGGCCGATGCCCAGCAGACCTTCCTCGGGCAACTGCGGATCAAGGTACGCCGCCAGCCGTTCCAGGGCATAGGCGTGCCCGCGCCCCGCCGGGCGCACCGCCCAGGCGTCTTCGTGCACCGTCGCCCCGGTCTGGTCCTCGACCTTGAAGCGGGGCTGCGTGCCGATGCCTTCGATCTGCCCCTTGAAGCGCAGCGAGAAACCGGCCGCATCGCCGTCGTAATCGTACAGCGTGAACTTGATGCTCGAAGAACCGGCGTTCAGCACGAGTATCGCTCTGGTCACGTAGCGTCTCCTCTCGCTTACGCCGCCGCGGCGGTCTGGGCGCTCTTGCGGGCGTGGACGAGCAGCACGGCGAGGGCGCAGGAGGCCAGGCGGGCGCGCACGCTGTCGGCGCGGCTGGTGAGAATGATCGGCACGCGCGCGCCGAGCACGATCCCCGCCGCCTCGGCCCGGGTGAGGAACGTCAGTTGCTTGGCCAGGATGTTGCCCGCTTCCAGATCGGGCACCACCAGAATATCGGCCTGCCCGGCCACCGGGGAACGGATGCCCTTGGCCCGGGCCGCCTCCACGCTGATGGCGTTGTCGAAGGCCAGCGGACCGTCGAGTATCCCGCCGGTGATCTGCCCGCGGTCGGCCATCTTGCACAGCGCGGCGGCGTCAATGGTGGACTGCATCGCCGGGTTGACCGTTTCAACCGCGGCCAGAATGGCGACCTTCGGCTCGGGGATGTTGAGGGCCAGGGCCAGGTCGATGGCGTTCTGCACGATGTCGCGCTTGGCCATCAGATCGGGGGCCACATTCACCGCCCCGTCGGTGACGATCAGCGGCTTGGGATAGGTGGGCACGTCCATTACGAAGCAGTGGCTGATGCGCCGCCCGGTTCGCAGCCCGGTGGCGCTGTTGACCACCTCGGCCAGCAGTTCATCGGTGTGGAGACTGCCCTTCATCAGCGCCTCGGCCTCCCCGGCCCGCACCAGGGCCACGGCCCTGGCCGCCGCATCGTGGCTATGGGCGGCGTCCACGATTGGGAACGACGTCAGATCCAGCCCCTCGCGCTCGGCCACGGCGTGAATCTTCGCCTGCGGACCGACCAGGATCGGCTTGATCAACCCCTCCCGCGCCGCATCTACCGCGGCCGTCAGCGAGGCGTCATCACAGGGATGGGCCACCGCCACGATGATCGGCTCGCGCTGCCTGGCCGCGTCCATCAGCATTTTATAACCGTCGAACTCGTTGTCGCCCAGTAGCGTGGACCGGTTCGTTTGCTCGGTTGACATAGCTCCTCTCCTCTGTTCTCGGGAAGGCGAAACCCTGCCGAACGCGCTCCTCCGGCAGCCATCCATGCGGCTCGCCCCGCACCCTGACGGGATGCACATCCTTCCTGGGAGGGCTGCGCCCTCCTAAACCCGCCCGCGGGCGGAGGGAGGAGGCAACCGGGTTGCCCCCTCCCCTGCGTGAGGGCAAGGCCCTCTCGCGGGCGGGGGCGTGGGGAAACCCGGTTTCCCCACACCCCTCGCCGAGGGCGTATGGTCACATGAGCCATCCATGCGGCTCGCCCCGCACCCCGACGGGATGCACATCCTTCCTGGGAGGGCTGCGCCCTCCTAAACCCGCCCGCGGGCGGAGGGAGGCAACCGGGGTCCCCCGGCTCCTTCCCGGCGGCAGGTAGGATCATGGACGTATTGCCGCAGCATGTCAAACGACGGAACGACACAACTCCGGGTCACGCGGGCCAACCCCGGGCCCGCGCCCAATCCAACCTCCAACCTTCACCCTTGTGGTACCATACAGGTCGCCGGTTTGCCCGTAGCAACAGCGCCGCAGGAGAGCTTGCGATGAGCCACGTTCGCGCCGCCGCCCGCGTCAGCGGCTTCGGCACCTCGATTTTTGCCGAGATCAGCGCCCTGGCCCTCGAGTGCGGGGCGGTGAACCTGGGCCAGGGGTTCCCCGACTTTGCGGGGCCGGCCTGGGTGAAGCAAGCCGCCGCCGAGGCCATTGCCGCCGATATGAACCAGTACGCCCCCTACCAGGGTCTTCCCCGGTTGCGCGAGGCCATCGCCGCGACCTGGCGCGCCCAGGGCTGGCGCGAACTCGACCCGGCCCACGAGGTGACGGTCACCAGCGGCGCGACCGAGGCCCTGTTCGCGGCGATGCAGGCGCTGATCGATCCCGGCGATGAGGTCATCGTCTTCGAGCCGTTCTACGATGCCTACCTGCCCGATATTACCATGGCCGGGGGCGTGCCGCGCCTGGTGCGCCTGCACCCCCCGGCGCCCGGCGCGCCCGTCTGGCGCTTCGACCCCGACGAACTGCGCGGCGCCTTCGGCCCCCGCGCGCGCCTGCTGCTGCTCAATACGCCCCACAACCCGACCGGCAAGGTCTTCAGCCGCGCCGAACTGGAACTGATCGCCGCCCTGTGCCTCGAACACGACACGCTGGTGGTCACCGACGAGGTGTACGATCAACTGGTCTTCGACGGCGCCACGCACCTGCCGATCGCCACCTTGCCCGGCATGTGGGAGCGCACGCTGACGATCAACTCCACCGGCAAGACCTTCAGCGTCACCGGGTGGAAGATCGGCTATGCCGTGGGACCGGCATGGCTCACCCAGGCGCTGCGCTCGGCCCACCAGTGGGTGACCTTCGCCACCGCCACGCCGTTGCAGGTCGCCGCGGCTGCGGCCCTGGAAAGCGCCCTGACCAACGGCTACTACACCCGGTTCCGGGCCGAGTACGCCAGGCGCTACCAGGTGTTGCGCGCCATCCTGGACGGCGCCGGCCTGCCCACGCTGCCAACCGAGGGCAGTTACTTCATTATGGTTGACATCAGCGGGACGGGGTTTGGGAGCGACGCCGACTTCTGCCGCTGGCTCACGCGTGAGGTGGGGGTGGCGGCCATTCCTCCCTCGGCCTTCTACGCCGACCCGGCCTCGGCGCCGCTATTGGCGCGCTTCTGCTTCGCCAAGCGTCTGGAGACGTTACAGGCCGCGGGGGAGCGCCTGAGGCGCCTGGGGAAGGGGTAGCGCTCCGCGTTATGGGTGTTCCGGGTAAGGATTCACATTTCTCCCGGAATTGAGCAATTCATCCGGTCTACCGGGCCGGCTGTGGGCTGATGGTCTTTGAATAAATAATCCGGTATAGGCCGCGCAGGCGGCCTTCGCATCCCCTAGCCGAGGGCTTTAGCCCGACGGCTAGACTGGCATAGCGAATGAATTGCTCAAAGACCATAAGCCCTCGGCTCTACAGGGCAAAGCCCGCCGGCGCGGGCGAGAACTGTTCATGCGGCTGCGCCGCATACCGACGGGATGAACACGAAGGTGCTTCCAGAGAGGGCCAGGCCCTCCCAAACCCTCCTGCGGGCGGGGGTGTGGGGAAACCCGGTTTCCCCACACCCCGCTCCGAGGGACAACGTTTAGCGGAGTAATTTCTCAAGGACCATCAGCCCTCGGCTACGGGATGCGAAGCCCGCCGGCGCGGGCGTCCCGCCCGCGCTCCCAGGGCGCAGTTCCGGCGCCTCACCGGCTCTCCCGTTCCACAGCGTCGGCTGGCGGAGGCGTAGAGGAACCGCCAGGGCGAGCGTTGCCGCCGGTCATCTCCACCCCTCCACCCATCTGTCAGCGTGCCGTCTGCGGCGCGACCTGGCTCATTTCGGCGAGTTGGCGAGCCTGACCGGCGAGGCTGGCCTGGGCGCGTTCGATGTAGGCGCGGGCTTCCTGGAAGCGCTGGGCGGCGCGGTTGGCATTGGCGACATCGTAGCCGCTGTAGAACTCCAGCAACGCATCGAGGCCGGCGAGTTGCAACTCCAGGCCCCGGCGGTAATCCTCGTGGGCCTGCTGGAGCGTGCCGGGCGGGCGCAACTGGCCCATGGCGGCCATGGCCGCCTCGACCGAGGCGCGCAGCCGCTGCGTGGCGGCCACGTGCCCCACCGAGGCCCCGCCGGGCCGGCTGGTCGCCTCGCGGTAAGCGGCGGTAGCAGCGCGCAGGTCGGCCCGCACGGACCCCAGGGCGTCCAGATAGCTCACCGTCAGGCCCTCGACGACGGCGAGCGGTTCGGCTTCGAGGATGGGCGCGATGGTAGGCGTGGCCGGAATGGGTCTGGTCAGGGCCACGTTGAAGGCAGCCTCCTTGGCGACTGGCGGGGTTGCCCAGGCGCGTTCAATGGTCAGCGCCAGGCTCTGGTGCAGCGCCAGGGCAACGAGCAGCAGGGCGATGGGAAAGGCCCAGAGCAACACCCGCGCCCGGCGCGTCTCGCGGAGCGCGTGGCGCCAGCCGATCCACCAGGCTGGATCGCTCCCGCGGCGCTGGTTGGCGAGAGGAGCGGAGGGCGCGGCGGCTTCGGCAAGCCCGGGCGCCGGGCGAGCCGCGCCGGTGTAGCCCTTGCGTTCGCGCAGCAGCCGTAAGCCGCGCCGGGCGTGCTGGTTATCCGGGTTCAGCTTGAGGGCCGCTTCGAGGCAAAAAGCCTGCTCGTCGGGGTCGTCAAGCACTCCGCTGAGCCAGAGCCAGGCCAGTTCGCAACTCGGGTCGAGTTGCAGCGAACGGGTCAACAAACCGGCGGCGATGCGCTTCTGGCCGCTGCGGGCAGCGGCCACGCCCCGCTGGTACAGGCCCTGGGCCTCGCCGATGTTCGCTTTGATGGCCGGCTCGATGCTGCTGGTCATAGGTCTGAGCGTCTCTCCGGACAACCCGGTTGGGAAGGGCGGGCAGGGCCTGGCCCGCCCAGGAACCCGCCTTCCGCTAATGGTCCGGCAACAGCGGATGGATCGCCCGTTGCACCAGGGTAGCGTCTTCGACCAGGCTGGCGCGAATGGCGCGCCAGTACTCGGGTTGCTCATAGCCGAGTTGCCAGATAGCGATACCGGCGAGATCCTGGGTCTGGACGGTCTTAATCTTATCGGCCAGGCCAACCTCGGTCATGAACCAGACCTCGCGCCAACCCTGGGGCGAGCGGTAAGAAAAGGTGCTCTCCCCGACGCGACCGCGGGCGTCCCGTTCGCGGAAGTTCACGGTCACGCCCTGGGTGGCGATAATCTCTTCGAGGGTCTTCCAGGGGCGGGCCGTTGCCGGGCCGCCGGGCGGCCAGTCATAGCCATAGAAGTGCACGCCGATCAGCACCCTGGAGGGGTCGACCACCGAGCGGGCGTACTCGGCAACCGCTTCGATCCAGTACGCCGGGGCCACCGGGCCGGGGCCGCTCCCGCGCCAGTGGTAATCGTAGGTCATGATGCGCAGTTGATCAACGTGCTTCCCCAGTTCGGCCCAATCCTGGAAGCCGCCCAGGCCGCCCCAGTCGCTATCTTTGGCGTGCACCGCGACGGTCAGCACGCGGTCGTGGCGGTGCAGGGCGGCGGCCAGTTCGGCGATGAAGGCCGAGAAATCCCCGCGCAGGGCCGGATCGAGGCCCTCGTAATCAATATCGATCCCGTCGTAGTCGCGGGCCAGCACCTCATCGAGAATGTTCTGCACATGGCGCGCGCGGAGCTGTGGATTACGCAGGACGGCGACGACGGCGTTGGGGTTCGCGGTCACATTGTGGATCGAGGGAATGATGCGGACGTTATGCTCGTGGGCGATGCGCACCAGGTCGTCGTTCCGCGCGCCGTAGATCCGCCCGCTGGCGTCGCTGGAGTACCAGAAAGGGCTGATATCGTCAATAATGTCGGCGTTGGCGAAAAACGACTCGCGGGCCCCGCCCTCGAAGAGCGGCGGCAACCAGACCGCGATGTAGCGCCCGCTCTTGGGATGGTAACTGACGGGGCCGGACGGGGGATCGGCGGCGGTGGGAACCGGTGTCGGCGGCACGGGGGTCGGCAGCACGATGCGGAGCGGCGGCGCGGGGGTGCTGGTGGGGGCAACCTGCACGGTGGCGGCTACGGCGGCCTGCACCTCGGGCAACTGCCGGGCGAGGCGCAGGGTTTCAGCGATCAGGAAGCCGGCGACCAGCAGCGCGACAAGGTACAACGCGCCGAGGATGAGAGCGCCGAAGGCGGGCGGGCGTCGCATACTCAGTAGGCCCCGAGCTCACGCAGGCGATCATCGCTGATGCCGAAGACGTGGGCAATCTCGTGCAGCACGGTGCGCCGCACCTGGGCGCGCAGCGCCTCGGCGGTGCGGAAGTCGCGTTCGAGCGGTTCTTGAAAAATGATGATCGTGTCGGGCAACACCAGCAGGTTACTCGCCCGCTCGGTGAGCGGAACGCCGTGGTACATCCCGTAGACCGACTGCCAGGGTTTCAACCCCAGCATCCGGCGCTGTTCGCGAGTGGGCCGGCGCTCGACGATGATCTCGACGTTCTCCAGATAGGCGGCGAACGCATCGGGCAGGCTGTCAAGGGCCTCGATGACGAGTTGTTCAAACCTGGCGCTGTCCATAGGGGCATTATACGATTCGACGTTGACGGGTGTCAAGCGTTTCGCCTGACGCGCGCGCATGGGCATGGCTCAATAGCGCGATGGACAGGCTACAATCCTGGCGTGTCCCGGGGTTGGCGAAATCGTGGTAGACTCGAGTGAAGCGGGGGTTTGGGAGGGCGCAGCCCTCCCAGGAAGCACCTTCATGGTCATCACGTCGGTGTGCGGCGCAGCCGCACGGAACGTTACGCCAGCTCTGCGCGATGGGGCGCCGGTTCCTCCGGCGCCCCATTCCATGAGGAAGCATGATCCGGCAACCCCTGTGCAGTGTTTGCCTGCTCCTGAGCCTGCTCCTCGTCCCAGCGCATCCGCCCCTCGCGCCAGCTACGGCGCCGGGAGCGCCGCAGCTGGCCCCCGCCCCGCCCGACCTGGCAGGCTTCGGCGCGCAGGCGCACCCCCTCGTGCGGCCAGGACCGACCATCGAGCCCTTCGTGCGCCCCGATCTGGCCCGGCGTCTGGAACGGCTGCGCCCGCTGATCCTCGCCGCGGCGCAGCGACATAACCGGCCCGCGCTTTCGGGCATGGACGACGAGAGTTTCGCGGTGGTGATTGCGCTGATTATTTACAACGAGAACTTCGGCTGGCTGGAGGACGACGTTCCGCCGCTGCGGATCTTTACCCCGCTGTACCAGCGCTTGCAACAGGCGGTCAACCAGCGCCTGCCCGGCAGCAACTTCAGCGTCTGGCCGGTCAACCTGCGCCCCTCGGTGGGCCTGGAGATCCTGAAGCAAGAATTGCCCCTGGCCAACGGGCAGATCATCCACGTGCCGGTGCGGGTCGTCGGCAGCGGGATCGACCCGGCGGCCTATGCGCGCCCGGCTGACCTGCTGGCAGCGATCAATGCCGAAATCAGCCGTGATGATCTGGCGATAGCCTATCTGGCGGCCAACCTGGAACGGGGGCTCTATCGCGCGGCCCTGGAGGGCGCGCCGGTCACCTGGCAGACGCTGGCGGCCTGGCACAATCAGGGGATCGTGGACCCGCGGGCCATCCGGGCCAATCCCACCGCCCGCGACTATGTGCGCCGGGCGGCGGCCTTTATGCCCCTGGCCCGGGCGTTGATCGGCGCCTCTGGCCACGGTGCGGCTCGGGAGACATGCTTGCCGGTGGCGGGGTATACTGGTAACGGGCGCGCGCGCAATGGTGGACGGCGCAACCCGCGCGCGCCTGGCAGGCGGGCTACTCGCGCGTCACGCCCTGCATGGCGCGCAGGCGCTCCAACACTTCCCGCTCGAACTCGCGAGGATTCACCCTGGGGAAATAGTCGGTCTCGATCATCGCCGCCGGCACATCGTCGCAGGCAGCCATACAGTCGAGTTCAACCAGGCGGATATCCTGAGGGTGCGTGGCGGCGAGGCGCTTGAGCGTCGCCAGAAAGGTGGGCCGGCTGATCGCGCATTGGCGGCAAAAAATCAGGTCAAGGGGCATGGACATAAACCTTTCGAGACGCGGGAGGCACTGCCCATACCCCTGGCGCGTGGAACACCCTTCCTGTTCGACCACGCGACCCTGGCTGCATGATCATGGCGCCTCCCTAGTGTACACGGTTTGACCGGGGTTTGCAAGACCTGTGCAAAAGCATTTCAAACGACGGCTTCGCCGCGCGCTACCGGAGGGCGAGATGCTTGAACGAGAGTGGCCGGGAGGGCTGCGCCCCTCCAGCAATATGCTTCCCCGACCAGTGGCGCTACGGAGGCGCCACCAACATAGTGAAGTATAATACAAGAAACGAGATTTGTGGCGATGAATCCATCGGGTGTGGAAGCAACAGCCTGGGCAAGCATTGCGAAGCGGCATCATGCCACGCTCGACATCGCCTACCTGCAGGCAGGCGAGCGCGGTCCGGTCGTGCTGATGCTCCACGGCTGGGGCGCGTTCAAAGAGTTGTGGTGGAACACGCTGCGCCGCCTGGGCCGTGACCACCGCTGTTACGCGCTCGATCTTCCCGGCCACGGGGATTCGCCGCTGCACTGCCGTGACAGCATCCGCGAACTGGCCGACGTGGTTGGCGCGTTCTGCGACAGCCTGGATCTGCGCGAGATCGCCCTGATCGGCCACTCGATGGGCGGCGCGGTGGCCATTGCGCTGGTGTTGCGCCGGCCCGACCTGGTGCGCCGCCTCATCCTGGTGGACGCGGCGGTAGACGCCTACCAGATGCCGAAGTTCGCCCGGACGTATCTGCTCCCCGCCTCTGGATGGGCGGTGTTTCGCCTGGTCCTGCTCGTCGCGCGCATCCTTCGCCCCATCGGCGCGCGGGTGCCCGACAATCACCGCGGCGGCTGGGTGCGGCCATGGCTGCGACGCGGCGCCTACATGGCCCGCTCCGACCCCGATGCCCTGTACCGGACCTACCGCGCCCTCTTCCGCGCCCGCGCCGGGCGCCGGCTCGCCCGTATCCACATACCTACCCTGGTGGTCAGCGGACAGTTTGACGCCCTGGTGCCCCGCGAGCACTCACGCCGTCTGGCCCGGCGCATCCCCCACGCGCGCTTCGTGGAGATCCCCGGCGCCTTGCATAATCCTATGGACGAACGCCCCCGCGCCTTCGAGCAGGCCGTGCGCGCCTTTCTTGCCGACGGACGGGAGACCGTGGCCGATGCGCCCCCTGCTGCGCCCACCCTTGCCCCGCGAAAACAACAGGCTGCCCTGATGCCTCTGCAACGCTTCCTCAGCCGCGCCACCCTGGACGCGGAAACGTTGATCGACCGGCTGCGCCGCCCCGGACGGCGCGCCAGCTCCGCGCTGATCGTTCCCTATCGCGGCATGGGCACGCCCGCCGCGCTGTATCTCAGCGGGCGCGTGCTCGAGGACCGCGGCATCAGGCCCCCGGACGACGCCGATTCGCGCTGGGCCAACTTGCGCGCCAACTGGCGGCGCTTCGGCTCGCGCGAATTGCCCCACGTGCGCGTGCGCGCCACCTTCCAGGATGTGGTCGTCGAAACCGCCACCGACGCCGAGGGCTACTTTCACCTCAGCCTGCAACCGGGCGGCCCCCTCAATGACGCGCCTGTGCAGGTAGTGGATCTGGAACTGCCCGACCTGGGCGCGCGCGGCGCTGGCGAGGTCTTCGTCCCACCCCCGAGTGCCCGTTGCGCCATCGTGAGCGACATTGACGATACGGTGCTGCAGACCTATGCCACCGATACGCTCAAAATGCTCGCCCTGACCTTTCTGCACAACGCCCGCACACGGCTGCCCTTCGAAGGCGTGGCGGCGCTCTACCGGGCGCTGGTCGCCGGACCGGACGGCCAGCGCCAGAACCCTATCTTCTACGTGTCGAGCAGTCCCTGGAACCTGTATGACTTCCTGGTGGATTTTCTGGCCTACCACGGTTTGCCCGCGGGACCGCTGTTTCTCACCGACTACGGCTTCGACCGCGATCGGCTGGTCCGGAAGGGCCATCGCCGGCATAAACTGGAAGCCATCGGGCGCATCGCCACGACCTATCCGCATCTGTCGCTGGTGCTGATCGGCGACAGTGGCCAGCACGACCCGGAGATCTACCTGGAGGTCGCGCGCGCCTACCGCGGGCGCGTCGTGGCCATCTACATCCGCCATGTGAGCCACGAACGCCGCGCGGAGGAGGTGTATGCCCTGAGCGCGGAAGCGCGGCGCCTCGATGTGCCGATGGTGCTGGCGTCCACCACCGCTGCCCTGGCCGCCGACGCGGCCAGCCGCGGGCTGATTGCCGGCCCGGGGTAGGCTCTACCCGCCGGGCCGGGGGATGGGGAAACCCGGTTTTCCCATCCCCCTGCGTGAGGGCGCAGCCCTCCCAGACCCTCCTGCGGGCGGGGGGAAACCCGGTTTTCCCATCCCCCTGCGTGAGGGCGCAGCCCTCACCTTCCCGGGGGCGGGGGGAAATCCGGGTTCCCCATCCCCCTGCGTGAGGGCGCAGCCCTCCCAGACCCTCCTGCGGGCGGGGGGATGGGGGAACCTGGTTCCCCCATGTTCACGTTAGCCCCACGGCACGCGGGCGAATATAAGAGGCAACAGAGGTATGAAGAACAACCCCGATCTTTCCAGGCAGGTTGAGAACCTGCACGTGCGCGAACTGACCCCGCTTCAATCGCCGCTGGAGTTGAAACAGCGCCTGCCCCTCAGCCCAACCGCGGCCCGCACCGTGACCACCGCCCGCGAGGCGATCCGGCGCGTGCTGCGTGGCGAGGACCGGCGGCTGCTGGTGGTGATCGGCCCGTGCTCCATTCACGATCCCGAGGCGGCCCTGGAGTACGCCCGGCGCCTGCGCCGCCTCCAGGAGGATCTCAGCAGCCAGCTGGTGCTGATTATGCGCACCTACCTGGAGAAGCCCCGCACGACCGTGGGTTGGCGCGGCCTGATCAATGATCCGCACCTCGATGGCTCGTTTGACATGCAATCCGGGCTGAGCATTGCCCGCCGGTTGCTCATGGAGATCAACGAACTCGGTCTGCCAGTGGCTACGGAGATGCTCGACCCGATCAGCCCCCAGTACCTGGACGACCAGATCAGTATGGCCACCATCGGCGCGCGCACCAGCGAGGCTCAGACCCACCGGGCGCTGGCCAGCGGCGTCTCGATGCCGGTGGGCTTCAAGAACGGCACTGACGGCGGGATCGAGGCGGCCGTCAATGCCTGCGTCTCCGCCGCCGTGCCCCATAGCTTCCTGGGCATCGACGACCGCGGGCGCAGCGCGGTGGTGAAGACCACCGGCAACCCCGATGGCTTCGTCATCCTGCGCGGGGGGCGCCACGGGCCCAATTACTACCCCGAATACGTCGTGCGGGCCGCCCGGCTGATGCGCGAGGCCTCCCTCCAACCCGCCGTGATGATTGATTGCAGCCACGCCAACGCCGGCGGCGACTACCGGCGCCAGGAGACGGTCTGGCACAATGTCGTCGAGCAGGTGATCCACGGCCCAACCCCGATTGTCGGGATGATGGTCGAGAGCAACCTGGAAGAGGGCAAGCAGCCATTCCTCGCCGATCGGTCGAAGTTGCGCTACGGCGTCTCCGTCACCGATGGCTGCGTGGGCTGGGCCACCACCGAGCTAATGCTCCACGAGGCCCACCTGGCTCTGGAACGGGCGCGGTAGCCCGGGTTGGGCAGGAGTGATCGGCCGCTCGCCCCTGCCTGTTCCGTCTCGAAACCGCGGGCCGGAGCATGGAGCATCCGGGTTGCCCCATGCCCCGGCCCGGTTGTCCGTTCCACGCCCCGCGCAGCGACATCCTGCACCCATGGTGTAACCGTTCGGGGTATACTAACGTGAACATAGGCTCTCGAAGAGGGGTGTGGGGAAACCGGGTTTCCCCATTCTCCCGCCCGCGGGAGGGTTTGGGAGGGCTGCGCCCTCACGCAGGGGGCCAGGGAAACCGGGTTTCCCCATTCTCCCGCCCGCGGGAGGGTTTGGGAGGGCTGCGCCCTCACGCAGGGGGCCGGGGAAATCGGGTTTCCCCGGTCCCCCACCCGCGGGAGGGTTTGGGAGGGCAGCACCCTCCCAAGAACAACAGTTTCATTGCGGCGCGAGCCGCATGGAGGGCTGAAGAAGCATGCAGCACCTGGCCGGGTGCTGCCCTTCCGGGCGGTCTCTGTGTCAGGAGGGCCATGCCCTCCGCGCCCCTCCATGCCAGGGGCGGTCGTGCGACGACTAACGCTTTACCTCGGTATATATGATATGACCGACGAGCCACAATCGAACAAGCCGCCGGAGAGCAATGCCCTGGCCTACTGGGCGATTATCGGCACCTCGGCGTTGCTGTGCTTCGCCTGGCTGCTCACCGGCAGTCTGATGTTGACCCTGGCGATTATCGCCCTGGGGTTACTGCATCTGGCGCGCCACTTCCCCGAAGCCGAACAGTTTGTGCAGGCCGATCCCGTTCTGGTGTGGCTGCGCCGCATGTCGCCGCTAATTATTATCGGGATCGCCACGCTGGTGCTGGCGACACGCTATTTGCGGTAGACACGGGGCGGCTTCGCCGCGCGCCACCCGGAGGAACAGAGGTTCTGGGAGGGCTGCGCCCACCTGAACCCTCCTGCTGGATAGCATGGGGAAACAGGGTTTCCCACCCCCCTGCGCGCGGGCGGCGCCCGCCTGAACCCTCTGTGGGCGGGGGGATGGGGAAACCTGGTTCCCCCATCCCCCTGCTTGCAAGCGGCGCCCGCCCACACCCTCTGCGGGCGGGGGGATGGGGGAACCTGGTTCCCCCATGTTCACGTTAGCCGGGTCTCGTCCATCTGCGCGCCGATCCATGCTACAATCAGGCGTTTAGGCGAACGGCCCATGGCTGTCCGTGCCCCTGCGCACCGATGGCCCCGGATGCGATGGTTTCACGACGACTGCTTCTCGGCGCGACACTGGTCAGTCTGCTGGTTGGCGCCCTGGGCGCGCTGCTCTACGCCCAGCAACGGGTCGCCGCATGCGCCTTCGTGCCCCTCGTCGCCCCCGAATTGCTGCCCAACCCCGGGCTTGTCCCCGGCGAGGCCGCGGGGATGCCCGCCGGCTGGCAACGCCGCGCCGGGGGCGTGGAACTGCGCGGCCCCGCGGTTGATGGGCAGGGCTTTGACCTCGACGGCGACGGGCGGGCGCTACAGTTGCTCGGTATCGCCAATGCTGCGCAAACTCCGCCGATCCCGGCGCGGCCCGGCGCGCGCTACTGCTTCACCGGCTTTACCCTCACCGACTCCGCGCAGCGTTCCCCCACTCGCGCCCGCCTGGTCTTTAGCTGGCGCGACGCCTCCGGGGCCACTCTGAGCGAGGCGGCGACCCTGTGGCAGCCGGTGACCCTCTGGACGCCCGAGGCCCCGCCCCGCGACTGGTCGCGGCTGCACGGCAGTTTCGTCGCGCCGCCGGCGACGCGCTCCCTGGTGGTGCGCATCGAACCGGCCTCGGACGACCGGATCTATCTGGATGCCATGCACGCGCGCCGGGGTGGCGGCGCCCTGGCCGGCCTGGCCGCGCCCGCGCCCGCCATTGTCGCCGATCCGCCTCGCGTGGCCCCCTGGCCCCTGGGGCGCCAGGCCGCCGTGGCCTTCACTTTCGACTGGGAAACCGCCATGGGCGGCCTGATCCACTCACGCTCGGTCGGCGACCCAAACTATGATAAGGACCCCGAGGCGCGCGGGCTGCGGATGCGCGAGGGCATTACCACCACGCTGCGCCTCTTCCGGCCCCATGGGGTGCGCGCCACCTACTACGCGACTGGCTATAACTTCCTCCTCGGCAACCTCGAGCGCCGTCGCTTCATAGGCGACCCGGTGTTTGCCTGGGCCAGCCCGGCGAACGGCTGGATCACCGATCGCTGGACGCGCACGCCCTGGTTCGCCGATGACCCCTTCGGCGCCTACCGCAGCCATCCGGCCTGGTACTTCGGCGACCTGATCCGGCCCCTGCGCGCGGCCGGTCACGAGATCCAGAGCCATACCTTCAGCCACCTCTACGGCGGCCTGGCCGACGCCGCCACATGGGCGGCCGACCTGCAAGCCTGGAACCAGGTGGCCGCCGAACAGGGCGTGCCCCCGGCCACCTCGCTCGCCTTCCCCTGGAGCGGCAGCGCCGGCATGAGCGACGCCAATTGGGACGCGCTCGAGCAGGGTGGCATCCGCAGCGTTACCCGGCTGAGTAACCAGATGCAGTACAATCTGTTTCCGACCGATGGCGACGGCGTGGTGCTCGAGCCGCGCTGCCGCTGGCTGCCGGGCCGCGAGGGGCGCATCCTGGCCTGTCCCGACTTTTACCTGACCCCCGAGCGGGTCAGCCTGGCCCTGCGCCAGATTGAACGCGCCGTCGCCGCCGGGGGCGCGATTGACCTCTGGGCGCACACCGAGGAGGTCACGTCCCCCGAGCAGATCCAGGCCTGGGAGCAGGTGGTGGAGCGCGTGGCGCGTGACCGGCGGCTGTGGGTGGCGCCCCTCGGCGAGATCGCCGCCTGGCAGGCGGCCCTGGCAACGGTGAGGGTTGAGTCGGTCGCCGCGCAGCCGGGCGAGGAAGGCGTCCTCACCGTGCGCGTCGCCAATCCGAGCGCCGTCGATCTCGTCGATCTGAGCCTGCGCATGCCCGCCGGCACCCGGCGCGTCATGGTCAATGGCGAGGAACTGGTCCGCAACGAGCGGCGGCTTCCCTACGGCCGGGGGTGGTGGCCCGCCGCCGCGCTCGCCACCTTCGATCTGCCCGCCGGCCAGACAGCGGAGGTACAGATATGGTTGGCGCCGTAAGCGTGTGTCATCAGCGTGAGGCGCGGTATGGCCAGAACGGTTGAACAGGGCGCCGGCCGGCTGGCGCGCCTGCGCGCGAGCTTCGGCCTGCTCGGCGCGCCGCTGCTGGGCCTGAAACTGTACCAGTGGCTGTGGCTGCTGCTGGCGGTCACCGGCGCCCTCGCCGTCGCCGCGCCGCGAGTGCTCTCGCAGCCGGTGACCTACGTCGCCCGCGCCGAGACGCGCTTTGACCTGCGGCGCTACGGCCCGATCTACGAACTGGTGACCCCGGGCGTCAGCGGCCTGGACATCGCTATCAACGACGCCACCGAGGCCCTGCGCCAGGACCGGCTGGCGCGGGCCGATGTGCGCTTCGGGCGCCCGGATTTCCGCGTGGTCTTCACGCCGCGCGAGCCGGGCGTGGTCGAGGCGCGCGGGATCGGTCCCACCGCCGCCGAGGCCCAGGCGCTCGCCAACGCCGGCGCCGAGGCCCTGGCGCGGCACGTGCGCGCCGCCGGCGGGCGCGAGATCCTGCGCAACATGCTCGGCTGGGAACTCTGGCTGGCCCTGCAACCCGAAGGCCGCCCCGCCCCTACCCCCTTCGATGCCCTCCTGCGCGACATCCTGCGCCTGAACGCCTTCCCGATGTCGCGCGACCTGGAGCCGGTGTCCACTCCCCGGGTGATCGCCGACCTGCCCCGCGAAGAACTCAGCGACCTGGCCCGCGCCCTGGAGGCGCGCTACGATCTCTGGCGCTTCGCGATCAATACCCGCAATGCCACCCTCGACGCCCTGTGCGGCACGAGCGGGGCAGCGGGCACCGCCGCGCGCGAGCAGGCCCTCCAGATCTGCGCCCGCGCCGATGCCGCGGCCCATGCCGAACTGATCGAGCGCAACCGCGAGATCGCCCGTCTGCGGGCCATTCAGGCCGCCCTGGATTACGTCCTCGTGACCTACGCGGCCCGCTTCGACCCCGATCAGCCCTCGGCGGCCCATCGCGTTGCCGCCGCCCTCCCCGCGGCGCCCGAGCCGCGCTACGTGCCCCAACTCCTGGCCCTGGCGGCTCTCTTCGGGCTGGCCCTTGGCATCACCGGGGTGGCTGTAGATCGCAGCGCCGATCTGATGTCCAGGGCTGTGGAGATCTGGAGCTACCGTGAACTGATCCGTAACCTGGTCCTCCGCGATCTGCGCGCGCGCTACAAAGGCAGTGTCCTGGGATACCTCTGGACCCAACTGGCCCCCCTGGGGATGATGCTGGTCTATGTCGTCGTCTTCAGTGTGCTCTTGCCGGCGGGCATTGCGCAGTTTCCTGTCTTCTTGATTGTTGCGCTGCTGCCCTGGAATTATGCCGCCGAGGCGGTGATCGGCGGCACCCGGAGCATTCTTGACAGCGCGGCGCTGTTGAAGAAGGTCTACTTCCCGCGTGAAGTGTTGCCGCTCGCCAGCGTATGCTCGGCGCTGCTTAACTACCTCCTCTCGCTCCCGATGATGATCCTGGTCATGGCCCTGGTCCAACTGACCAGCATCGGACGCCTCAACTTCGCATGGACCTTTGCCTATGCGCCGGTACTGGTGCTCATCCAGACCGCCATGCTGATCGGGATGGCCTTGCTGTTAAGCGCCGTGGCGGTGTTCTTTCGCGACATGGTCCATCTGGTGGGCATTCTGGTGAATATCTGGTTTTTTTTGACCCCGGTAATCTATCCGTTGGGGGTCTTTGGCGAAGGTTTGACGGCAAGATTCGTGCGCTGGCTCAACCCCATGGCCTCGCTGATCGAGTTCTACCGCGAGGTGTTCTACGGCAGTCCGGTTCCAACAGGGTTCATCCCTACCCCGGGCTTGCCGGCCCTGGATAGCGTCTTGCGCGTGGCGGTCACCGCCTTGCTCTTCCTGACCCTCGGGTACTGGGTCTTCCAGCGCGTCAGCCGACGCTTTGGCGAGGAGTTGTAGCGTGTCGGCGGTGATTGAGTTCAGCAATGTGTCCAAGCGCTTCATGCTTCACAAAGATGAGCGCCGAACGGTGCAGGAACGGGTGATCGGTCTGTTGCGCCGCCGCCCGCCCGGAACTGAGTTCTGGGCATTGCGGGATGTAAGCTTCCAGGTGAAAGAGGGCCAGAGTCTGGGCCTGGTGGGACATAACGGCGCCGGCAAGAGCACAGCCCTCAAACTGATCACTCGCATTCTCGAACCGACCAGCGGCAACGTGCGGACCCGCGGGCGGATCGCCGCCCTGCTCGAGCTTGGGAGTGGGTTCCATCCCGATTTGAGCGGGCGGGAGAACCTGTACCTGTATGGTTCGCTGATGGGTCTCAGCCGCCGCGAGATGGAGCAACGGCTGCCGGAGATCATCGCCTTCGCCGACATTGACGAGTTTCTTGACACCGAGATTAAACATTACTCGTCAGGCATGTACACCCGCCTGGCCTTTGCGGCGGCCACGGCGGTTGATCCCGACATTCTGATTACCGACGAAGTGCTGGCGGTCGGTGATGAGGCTTTTCAGCGCAAGTGCATGGAGCGCATCTACGACTTCCGCCGCGCCGGCAAGACGATCATCTTCGTCTCGCATGCCCTGGAGGCGGTGCGCTCGCTTTGCGATGTGGCAGTCTGGCTCGATCACGGCGAGCAACGCGCTTATGGACCTGCCGGCGAGGTTATCGATGCCTATCTGGCCGATGTGAACCGCAAGGAGCAGGAGCGCCTCGCGGCGGAACATCCCGACCTGAGCCTGCCCGCGACCGAGGAGGCCGCCTTCCGCCGCGGTAGCCGCGAGGTGGAGATTGTGCGCGTCCAGCTCCTTGATGCCGTGGGGGAGGAGCGCAGCGTGTTTCACACCGGTGAGGCGCTGACCATTCGGATGCACTACCAGGCCCACGAACGGATCAGTGACCCCGTGTTCGGCGTGGGCATCTTTCATGAAAACGGCACCTGGCTCAGTGGCCCTAACACCGGCTTCGACGAGGTACCCATCCCCACCATCGAGGGGGCCGGGCAGATTGATTACCACCTGCCGGCGTTGCCGCTGAATACGGGGCGATTTCAGATCAGCGTCGCCGTGGTTGACCGGACCCAGACCCACGTCTACGACTTTCACGATCGCCTCTACCCGTTCGTGGTGCATGGCTCGGGTCGCGATCGCTATGGCATGGTCGCCATTCCGGGGGAATGGCGCTTGCACGCACAGCGTATCGCGCAATGACAGGAGGTACGCGGTCGCCTTCCGGCGGGGAGGGGTGGAGGGCCGGCGGCCCTGCGCGAACCATTACCATTCCATTCGGTCGCTCCGGACGGGAAGGGGGTGCGAGGAGGCGCGCCCTCCCCGCACCCCTCCACCGCATAAGCCCTGTCAATGATGGACGGCCGGTGAGCGTGGGGAAACCCGGTTTCCCCCGCGCCCCTGCTGGAAGGGAGGGGCGGCTGCGCTCCCCCTTTAACCGCGAGATGGAGAAGGGCGCGGGGAAGCGACGCCTCCCCGCCCCTCCACAGGAAAAGGGCACGCAGTGAACGTTCCCGATCACGGGCGTCTGTTCGACGCGCATTACTACGCCACGGGCCTGGGCGCGCCCTATCAGCGCGACGAGCACTGGATGGGCTTCTTCGCCGGCATCGCCGGGCGCATCGTCGCCGAGATCGGTCCGGCCTCGGTCCTCGATGCCGGGTGCGCCATGGGCCTGCTCGTCGAGCAGTTGCGCCTCCGCGGCGTGGAGGCCGAAGGGCTGGACATCTCCGCCTACGCGATTGCCAACGCCCCCGAGGCGGTGCGCGAGCATGTGCGCGTCGCGTCGGTCGCCGAGCCGTTCGGACGGCGCTACGACCTGATCATCTGCATTGAGGTGCTGGAGCATCTGCCCCGCCCCGAGGCCGAGCGGGCCGTGGTCAATCTCTGCCGCCATACTGACGATGTGCTGTTCTCCTCCTCCCCGCTCGACTACAAGGAGGCGACCCACTTCAACGTTAATCCGCCCGAGTACTGGGCCGATCTGTTTGCCCGCCAGGGCTTTTTCCGCGACCTTGACTTCGACGCGAGCTTTGTCACGCCCTGGGCCGTTCGGTTGCGTCGCCGCGCCGATCCGCCCCACCGGATTATCCGCGATTACGAGCGCCATCTGTGGGAACTGCGCCGCGAGAATACCGACCTGCGCCAACTGGCCCTCGAACAGCGCGAGCAGCTTGCCGCCGCCCATCACCGCGAGCAGCGCGATCAGGCAACCGCCGACCTGGCGGCCTACGCCGCGCGCCTCGAAGCCGAACTGGCCCGCAAGAACGCCCATATCGCCCATCTGGAACGGCTGATCGCGCAGATCGAAAACGGGCGCGTCCTGCGTCTGCTACGGGCGCTGAGCGGACCGCGCGGCCGTCGCCGGCAGGTGTAAGCCAGGGAGCGAACACCCGATGCGTCTGTTGCTTGTCAGTCACGATGTCGTCGGCGCGCGCATGGCCGGGCCGGGCATCCGCTACTGGGAACTGGCCCGCGCCCTGGCCCCGCACCATGATGTACACTTGATCGCGCCGCAGCCGATTGACCTGCGCCATCCGGGCATTGCCACCGGCGTCTACCGCTGGGGTGAGGCCGCCTCGCTGGCCACCCACACCTCCCCGGCCGAAGTGGTGCTGGCCAATGGCTACGTGCTGGAGGCCCACCCTGAACTGGCCGGCGTTCCCGCCCGGCTGATCCTCGACCTCTACGACCCCACGCTGCTGGAGAACCTGGAACTGCTGCGCGATCGCCCCGAGAGCGAACGGCTGGCGCAACACCAGCGCGATGTGGCCCTGCTCCAGCGGCAACTGGCCGCCGGCGACCTGCTGCTCTGCGCCACCGAGCGCCAGCGTGATCTGTACCTGGGGGCGCTGATGGCCGCCGGACGGGTCACCCCGGCCCTTACCGACCGCGATCCGCTCGCGCGGACCCTGATTGACGTGTTGCCCTCCGGCTTGCCCGCCGAACCGCCCATGCGCAGCCGGCCGGCCCTGCGCGGCGTGGTAGCCGGCATTGGCCCTGATGACCCGCTCATCCTCTGGAGCGGCGGCCTCTGGGATTGGATGGACCCCCTGACGCTGGTGCGGGCGATGCGCGCCGTGATGGAGCAGCATCCCACGGCGCGCCTGGTCTTCCTGGCCGGACGGCACCCGGGCGCCACGGCCGATCCGCGGGCCGCAGTTCAGGCACGGGCGCTCGCCGCCGAACTGGGCCTGCTTGATCGCCACGTATTCTTCTTCGAGGAATGGGTCCCCTACCCCCAACGGGCCGACTTCCTGTGCGAGGCCACGGTTGTGGTATCATTGCACCGCCAGCACCTCGAAACCGCGTACGCCGCGCTCCGTTCGCGCTTCCTCGATTGCCTCTGGGCAGGTCTGCCGGTGGTGTGGAGCGATGGCGATGCCGCCGCCGCCCTGGTGCGCGAGCACGACTGTGGCCTGGTCGTCCCTTCCGAGGATCCGGCGGCCGTGGCCGCGGCTCTGGGAACCTTGCTGTCTGACGAAGTCCTGCGCGCCGGCAAGGCCGCGCAAGCCCGCGCGCTCGCTCCGCGTTTTGCCTGGCCGGACGTGATACGCCCGCTGCTGGAGTGGATCGCCGCCCCGCCCCCGCGCGCCCTGACGAGGATGCCCGAGCCCATGACCACGCCACCCGAACCGGCCGAGCCACCCACCGACGTCACCCTGGTTGAGCGCGGCGCCCTGACCCTGGCAACCCGCAACGCCGCCCTGCAGGCCCTCGATGCCACCTGGCGCCTCGATAACCTGAGCGGTCCCGCCTCGGGACGCTTCGCGGCCCTGCGCCGCCGGATGCTGGAGCGGGTGGTCTGGCCCGTGCTCTACCCCCTGCTCGCGCGGCAACAGGAACAGAACGCCGCGGTGATCCGCGCACTGTACGCCAGCGCCGAGCACGGCGACTACCTGGCGCAGAGCATCGCCCACCTGGCAAGACAGTTGGAGCTTATAACAAGACAGTTGGAGTTTACCGCCCAGGGCCTCGATCTTCGCCTGGAGCATCTGCGGGAAGGTTTGCTTGAACTGAACGGCCGGACGGTGCGTGAGCGCCACCTGTTGAGCCAGCAGGTGCGCGACTTTGCCCAGCAACTGGCGGGCCTGGAAGAGGCTGAGATGCAGGTGCGGGCCTTGCTCCGCGGTGAGACTCCTCCCGCCCCCGAGGACGAGGAGGTCCTATGAGCAGCGCCGTGCTGGTGTTGACCTGGAACGGCGGCGAGTCGGCCATGCGCTGCCTGGAGGCCGTGGCTGCGCTCGACCCGGCCCCGGGGCGTGTGCTGGTGGTTGACAACGCCTCGTCCGACGGCACCGCCGCGCAGGTGGCGGCGCGCTTTCCCGCCTTCGACCTGATCCGCAACCCGCGCAACCTGGGCTTCGCCGCGGGTATGAACGTCGGCATCAAGGCGCTGCTGCGCCTTGATGCGCCCCCTGAGAACATCGTCCTCCTGAATCAGGATACACTCGTTGATCCTGGCTGGCTCGCGGCGATCACCGCGCCACTGGCCGAAAACCCGCGCATCGCCGCAGTGGGCTGCAAGATCCGCTATGCCGATGGGCGCATCCAGCACGCCGGGGTGCGGCTGGACTGGCCACGGGCCGTGGCGCGCCACATCGGTTGGCACAAACCCGACACCGGCCAGCACGATGCGCCCTGCGAGGCGGAATACCTCACCGCTGCCGCCCTCGCGTTGCGCGCCGCGGCCCTCGTCGAGGTCGGGCTGTTCGATGAGGGCTTCTGGCCGGCCTATTTCGAGGACATTGACCTCTGCTGGCGCCTGCGCCGGGCCGGTTACCTGCTGCGCTACGAGCCACGCGCGACGCTGATCCACGCCGAGTCGCTCTCACTGCGCGACGCGCTGACCCGCAGTGCCTACTACAACCGCGGGCGGCTGCGCTTCGTGCTGAAGAGCTATCCCCTGGCCGATCTGGAAGGCCCCTTCGCCGCCGCAGAGCGCGCGTTCCTGGCCGAGCACGGACACAACCCCGAGGGCCGCGCCTTGCGCTACGCCTATAGTGAGAGCCTTGCCGCGCTGCCGGGCATCGTTGCCGCGCGCCTGGATCTGACGCCGGATCCGCACCCCGAGAGCGCCGAGCGCCTGCGCGACCTGTTGCTTTCACTGCGCCGGGAACTGGCCAGCGTGCTCCACCGGCGCGCCGCCGCCTGCGCCGCCGAACTCTACAACCTATGACAACTCCGGTTGCCTCCACGTTGCTTGCCGCTGACTATCACCTCGACGCGCCGCTGCCCGCCGGCCTGTACGCCGGCGAGGCGCTGATCGTCGAAGTGACCCTGCGGAACACCGGGCGCGCCCCCTGGCTGACCGGCGGGGCGCATCCCGTGCGCCTGGGTTATCGCTGGCTGAACCGGCGCGGCGAACCGGTGGTGGCCGACGGGGGCCGCGCCCTGCTCCCCGCGCCGGTGCCGCCGGGTATGGCGGCGCGCGCCGAAATTCGCGTCGAGTCCCCACCCGAACCTGGCAGCTACGCGCTGGAGGTTGAACTGCTCGAAGAAGGCGTCGCCTGGTTCAGCCAGCGCGGCGTGGCCCCGCTGCGCCTGGAGGTGGCGTTCGCCCCCTCCACTGCGCCCCGCGTGGCCATCCTCAACGGTAATGTCATTGCTCGCGACGCGGTCGGCGGCCATATTATCGCCCAGCTCGAGGCCCTGCGCTCCGCGGGCTACCACACGCTGGTGCTGACCGGCTTCGTTGATGGCCGCCTGCCCGCCGATCTGCGCCGCAGCATGGCCATGGTCAGTCTCGAACACCTGCGCGATCCGGCGAGCGCCTCGCCCGCCGCCGCCCACTTCCGCCAGGCCGACCTGGTGATTGTAAATTATTCCAACTACTACGACCTGGTCGAACTCATCCGCGAAGTGCGCCGCGGCATGGTCATCTTCGACTATCACGGCGTGACCCCGCCTGAACTGTGGGGGCCGGCGTGGCCCGGCTACCAGGACGTGGTGCGCGGGCGCGACAATCTGAACCTGGTGCGCTACGCCGATTATGCCATTGGTCATAGCCGCTTCACCTGCGATGAACTGATCGCCACCGGGTGTATCGCCGCCAGCCGCGTGCTGCTGATGCCCTATGCCGTGGTCGAGAACAGTTGCTACGCCGGGGCGCCCGACCCGGCGGTGGTTGAGCGTTTCGGCCTGGCCGGGCGTCACGTGCTGCTCTACGTGGGGCGCATCGCGCGGAACAAGCGCGTAAGCGACCTCGTGGAGGCGATGCCGGCGATCCTCGAGCGCCACCCCGCGACCGTGCTGCTGATCGTCGGCGATGACCAGGCGCCCGCCTACCGCGCCTATGCCGACGAGGTGCGCGCCCGCGCCGCCACCCTGGGCGTCGCCGAACATGTGCGCTTCACCGGCCAGGTCGACGACGCGACGCTGGAGGAGTTGTACCGCGCCTGCGCGATCTTCGTCACCGCCAGTGTCCACGAGGGCTTCGGCATGCCCCTGGTCGAGGCCATGGCCCACGGGCGACCGGCAGTGGCCGCCGATAGCACCGCCGTGCCGCATACCCTCGATGGCGCCGGGTTGCTCTTCCCTGCCGGCGATTGGACAGAACTGGCTGCGCAGGTCTGTCGCCTGCTCGACGATCTGCCCCCACCCGACGACCATCACGATCCTCTGGCTCTGCACCAGCTTCCCCCTGCCAGCGCGGCGGATATGGCAGCGCTACGCCGGGGTAAAATGGCCATCGTGACCCCGCGCTACGGCCCTCAGGTGCTTGGGGGCGCCGAAACAGGCCTGCGTAGCTGGGCCGAGCAACTGGCCGCCCGTGGCTATCAGGTGGAAGTTCTGACCACCTGCACCGTGGATATGGCCGACTGGAGCGATCACCTCCCCCCTGGCGTCGAACAACTCAACGGCGTGACGGTGCGACGCTTCAGCGCTACCCCGGTCGAGGCGCATGTCTTCCACCGCTTATTGCAGAAGGCCAACCGGGGCGAACGCCTGCGCTATGCCGAAGAGCGGCGTTTTATCGCCAATAGCCTGCGCAGCGCCGACCTGGAACGCTACGTGGCCGAGCACGCCGGAGAGTATCTCTGTTTCATCGCCGCGCCGTACCTCTTTGGCACCAGTTATTGGCCGGCGCTGAACGGTGCCGCCCCCTGGCTGCTGGCGCCCTGCCTGCACGATGAGCCGGTGGCCCACCTGTCGATTTTTCGCGAGTTGCTGGAACGCAGCGCCGCGCTGCTCTTCAACACCGCTGCCGAGAGCGACCTGGCTTCGCAGGGTCTGGGAGTGGCTAACCCCTATCGCGCCTGCCTTGGTTTTGGTTTCGCCGATGACCCACCCGCGGGCGACGCCACGCGCTTTCGCGCTCGAACGGGCCTCACCGGGCCGTTTATCCTCTATAGCGGGCGACTGGAGCCGGCCAAAAATGTGCCCCTTCTGCTGGAATGGTTCGCCGCCTACAAGGCTGAACGCCCCGGTTCTCTCGCCCTGGTGCTGACCGGTACAGGCAGTGTGGCACTGCCGGAACGCCCTGATGTGGTGAGCGTGGGCCACCTCGATGATAGCACGCTCCACGATGCTTACGCGGCCGCCACGGCCCTCTGCCAGCTTTCGTTGAACGAGAGTTTCTCGATCGTGCTGATGGAAGCCTGGCTCCAGGGCTGCCCGGCCATTGTCCACGCCAACTGCCCGGTCACGCGCGAGCACGTCGAGCGCAGCGGCGGCGGCTATGCGGTAGCGGCCTACCCCGAGTTTAGCGCCGCCCTGGACACGCTGCTGTCCGACGCGGAATATCGCGCCGCGCTGGGCGCGCGCGGACGGGCCTACGTGCGCGCCGAGTATAGCTGGAGCGTGCTTCTGCCGCGCATCGAGGAGGCGCTGGCGCGCTTGAGCCGTCCCCGCAGGCTATACGCGCGCCTGGCCCAGCGCGGTGTGGCCCGCGCGCTTGCCTTTACCCGCCAGCGTTTCACTGACGAATTGCTCACCCTCGTCGAGCGGGCCCTGGGAGAGTGGCCTGCCTCGTTCATTGCCGTGCGCCAGGAGGCGCTGCACCACGTGGCCCGCGTGGCGCGCCCCGACTACCAGGTGCGCTCACGTGCGCCCATCGTCGGGCCGCTCATCGCCTGGGTGCGCCGCCAGCTCACCGCGCATCTGAAGGAGCCATACCTCGACCCCGTGATCGCCAGCCAGGAGCGCTTCAACCGCGACCTGCTGGAGACCCTGCTGCCCGTGCTGGACGCCAGCCTGCGCGAACAACGCCTCCTGCGCGCCGAGGTCGAACGGTTGCGTGAGCGTCTGGAGGGGCACGGAGATACGTAGCCGGAGGCGAGCACAGGCCCTCCCCGGGACGGTCCGGGAGGGCCGCGCGCTCCCAGGAGAAAGCGCTCTCATCCCGCCGGGGGAGGGTCTGAGAGAGCGCAGCCCTCCCAGGAAAACCTGCTATGACCACGCAACCAGTAACACACCGAACCGCCGTCCGGCAGGATATTACCTCCTGGCGACGCTTGCTGGCAGCGCCTCTGGCGGTGCTGCTGGTGGTTGCGGCATGCTGCGGTTGGTACCTGAGCGCATCGCCGCTGGCCAGCCGTGAGATCCTCCGGCTGGGAGGCATGTCATCGTTGCGCCTGAGCGGGTTCTTTTCGGCTGAAACCAGCGATGAAGGCCGCGGCTTTCGCTGGACCGACGGGCAGGGAACGATCGCCCTGGACGCGCGGGGATCGGGGCCGCATCTGCTGGCCGTGACCCTGAGCGCGCCACGACCTCGGGGGCCGGACACCGTGCCGGTCACCATCGTTCTGAACGAGACGGCGCTGGCGCGGGTGGAGCAAGATAGCGTACCGCGGCGCTATCGGCTGCTGGTCGCCACCGATCAGATCCGCTGGCGCAACAACCAGTTGACCCTTGCCAGCCCCACCTTTGCCCCCAACCCTGTCGCGGGGCCGGCGGATCGGCGCGGCAGGCTGGGCCTGGCGGTCTTCGAAGTGACCTGGGAGAGCCTCGAAGCGCCGCGATGGCTGGCGCCCCTGCAGGCGCTGGTGATCGCCAGCGCAGCGATGCTGCTGATGCTGCTGCTCCAGCGGGCCGGGATACCGCTGCTGGCTGGTCTGATTGCCGTGTTCCTGTTTGTGGCGATCCAGTTGGCGATGCGCCACAGCGATCCGCGTTTCAGCTACCGCATTACTGCCGTGCTGCTCAGCGCCGGCCTGGCGGGGCTGGCCGCCCTCGCAGCGGCGCTGGCGCGCCCGCAGCCCGCCGATGGGCCGCTCCCCTGGCGCGACTGGTGGCGGGCGCACCGGGCGGCCCTCGCAGGCTTCGTGGCTTTGACCGCGTTGATGCACCTGCCCCTGCTCCTGCGTTTCCATACCCATATTCCCGGCCATCCAGGCGACGCCTTCGAGTACCTGTGGAAATTACAGATCTTCAGCGCCTACCTGGTTGATCGGCATCAGTCACCCACCTTTCTCCCTGAGTTGATGTACCCCGAGGGCCTTGAACTAGCCCTGAGCGAAATCACACCGGCCAACACGCTGCTGGGCCTGCCGATCACGCGGATGTTCGGGCCAATAGTGAGTTTCAACAGCCTGAACCTGGTCTCCTATGCGCTCTCGGGCTTCTGCACCTACCTGCTGGCCAGACGCCTGGGCGCCCGGCCCCTGGCCGCCTGGGTGTCCGGCATCATCTTTGCCTTTGCCCTGCGTCGCTACTTTCAGATGAGCGCAGGTCACCTGCCGCTCATGCCCACCCAGTACCTGCCCCTGGCACTCTACGGCTTGCACGGGCTGCTGACCCGCCAGCGCAACTGGGACGCCTTCGTGGCCGCCGTTGGTCTGGCCCTGGCGACATGGGCCTCGCTCTACTACGGAACCACCTTCGCGCTGTTCCTGGTCGGGTATGCGGTGTTACTTATCGGCCCGCGCAGGTTGCCCGCTCTCGCGCAGGTGACCTGGCGCCCGCTCCTGACCGGCGCGATAGTTCTTCTCGCCTTGCTTGCTCCCTTTACCCAACCGTATCTGGAAATACGGGCCCAGGGGGTAGATATGACCCACAGTATCGTCCACCTGCGGGTGCACGCGGCACGCCCCGGCGATTTCCTGCTCCCCAATCCTTACCACCCCGTCTGGGGCGGCTGGGCGGGGCAGTTCCAACGCTACGACGGGGGGGAGCACGTGGTCTTTCTCGGCTACAGCGTCATCCTGCTGATGCTGATCAGCATCTGGGCGCTGCGCCGTCAACGGCTGGCGCTTACGCTCGTCGCGCTCAGCGCGATCACCTTTGTGCTCACCCTTGGCCCCGAGTTGCGGCTGCCCGGCGGGGCGACGCTGCCGCTGCCTGCGCTGTTCATCTACGAGCACGTGCCGATCCTGAACGGCATCAGGATCTGGAACCGTGTGGCGCTCTACATCGTGCTCGCCGCGGCCCTGCTCACCGGTCTGGGCCTGAGCATACTGGCCCCGCGGCGCCGACTCTACCGCGCAGCGACCCTCACGGCCGCGTTGCTTCTAATAGTTGAACTGGCGGCGGTGTCACCCTTTACCACGGCTGAACCGCGCACGGTCGATCTGTGGTTGCGCGCGCAGCAGGGGCGGGGCGCAGTGATCGAACTGCCCATCGGCACGCCTGATTATCCCTTGCCCAGCGGGAGCAGCCTCTTCTACTCGCTCTTCTATCGCAAGCCGAGCAATATGTGGTACGGCACCTTCAACCCGCCGCTGTATGCCGAACACGTGCACGCCCTTCGCGAGTTTCCCGCGCCCCAGGCCTTGCGGGCGCTGCAGCGCCTCGAGACCGAGTACCTGATCGTGCATGCGCCCGCCCTGACCGCGATCTGGGCCGATTGGCAGCGGACGGTTGCCGCCATGCCTGAACTGGAGCGCGTGTATGACGATGGGTTCTACACCGTGTTTCACTTGCGCCAGCGCCATGGTTCATGATAAGATGCGATAACGGTCGATGGCTTGCGCTCCTTCAAACATAATTACCTTGATTGCTAGTTGACGACCATCGACACCTCAGGCATGATCGCGGTTGCTGAACCAACATCATCGCCAGGAGGAGCCGATGGACGCCACGTGGATTATAACCGCTTTTGTCGTGATTG
>Ga0308417_1000464_pt1 | contig 29440 bp, 22 predicted proteins | sample HotsprSampleOS65_FD_203528 | JGI IMG/M metagenome (GOLD analysis project Ga0308417, IMG submission 203528) | Hot spring phototrophic mat microbial communities from Octopus Spring, Yellowstone National Park, Wyoming, United States - 20090730_OS65 ...
AAGAAGCGCGGGAACCACGCGTAGCCGCCGGTCTCGCGCGCGAACGTGCGGAGCTGGTTGTCGGCTTGCAGAAAATCGAGCCGCGCAAGCGGCCCCAGCATGCCGCGCGAATCGTACCACTCGCGCAACGCCTGGAGCGTGCCGAGCGCGTAGATGGGCACACCGGCCGTCTGGAGCTTGCGCCGGCACTGGTCAAAGGTGATCTTCGAGAACGTGTCCATGCCGCTGCCGATGTAGAGGATCGCCTTGCGGCCCTCGATGCCGCTCATGCGGTCGGCCACTTCCGTAAGGGCGTCGTAGAGGTTCGATTCGGAGAAGCCGGGCACGCGCAGCCGCGCCAGGGCTTCGTAGGTCTCCTGGCGGTTGTTGGTGAAATCGGACAGGATTTCGGGACGGAGATCGAAGGCCACGACGGCCACCATGTCCTCCGGCTTCAGCGTCTGCACGAAGCCGTAGGTGGCGGTCAGCGTTTCCTGCCAGCCGTAAGACCAATACTGCTGGAACAGGCCGCTGAACTCGATCACCATCGCCAGCGTGATGGGCTGCTCGCCGGTGCCGAAACTGATCACGCGCTGCGGAACGCCGTCTTCCAGCACGCGGAAAGCCTGCTGCGGAATATTCGGAATGAAGCGGCCGCGGTTGTCGAGCACCGCCACGTCGACGTTCACCGTCCAGACGTCGGAGCGGAAGGTGGGGCCTTCCACCGGCCCCTCTTCAGCCTTCTTGCGGAGCTTCGAGGGGATCTTTTCGGCCTCCTGCTCCGGCTCGGCCTCTGCCGCGGCCTTCTTCTTCGGCCGGGCGACGGTGTCGCCGGTCTCCTTCTTCGGACCGGCCTGCGGGAACACGACCGCCGGCGCGACGAGAATCAGGGCCGCAAAGGCGGGCAACAAGAGGCGGAGCAGTCTCATCGATCTCGATCCCTCCCACTAAGAATATGACGCCGCCCGGCGCGGTCCGGGTTGCCCCGGACGCCTACTGGACGCCTTGGTCCCGGCTGCCGCCGCCGTGCTTTCTCAGATACACCTGGAATCGCTTCCTCGCCCGCTGGAGCTTCCATTCCTGATAGCGGCGCCGGACTGTCTCGGCAAGCCCCGCGCGGCGGGCGGCCGGCACGGGCCGTCCCCGGCGCCCGTAGATCCGCAGCCAGAGATAGCCGAACAGCAGGCCGCCGAGATGGGCGAAATGGCTGACGCCGCCGCCCGCATCCCCGATGGCGCTCAGAAACACGATCGCGCCAAGGATCAGCACGAACCAGCGGGCCTCGATCGGGAACATCAGGAAGAGATAAATAATCGCGCGGGGAAACAGGATGCCGAAGGCGACCAGAACCCCGAACACCGCGCCGGAAGCCCCGATGGTTCGCGTGTCCATCGAGCCGGTCAACGCGTTCAGCAGCACGACACAGATTCCCGCCCCGATGCCGCAGAAAAAGTAGAAGTGCAGAAAGCGCCGCGTGCCCCAAAGGTCCTCCAGCGGCCCGCCGAACATCCACAGGGAAAGCATATTGACGAGGATGTGGCCGAAGCCGAGCGGGCTGTGGAGAAACATGTACGTCACCAGCTGCCACAGCGCGAACTGCGTCAGCACGGCGCGCGGGGAGAGGGCCATCCAGGCGAACAGGCCGCCGAGCGCCGTGCGCGCAGCCAGAAAATACAGCACGAAACAGACGGCGTTGGCAATCAGCAGCCAGCGCACGCCGGGCGTGACGCGGAACATGGACGGCGGGCCGGGCGTCCGGCCGGGATACGGGTAGCCCATCGAAGAAGACGGTCTCTGCTTCAACCATACCACTGCCGCGCCGGGCGGCGGCTCCACGGGCCGCGGCGCGGCCGGCCCGGCTCAGCGTTGCAGCTCGAGCTCCGGCAGGCGCAATCCCTGATAGAGAAATCCGCGCACGCGCAGCCACCATTCCGGCCCTAGCGGGGCCGGCGCGCTCCCCTGGCAGAAGGATTCGCGGGAATCCCAGCCGCCCGCACGCCAGAGCTGCGGGACCGAGGCCGCGCGCTCGCGGCGGGCCAGCGCAAGGTCCTGGAGCGTGTTGCGCAGGATCACGGCGCGCAGGGAACCCAGGGTCTGCGCCTCCGGCCGGATGCCGCCGCACACGGCCGCGCGCAGGGCCAGCGCCGCAGTCTCGTCCGCGCGGGCGCCCACCGGCGCGAGCCGGCCCTCCAGCGGGACGGCGTCCGGCGCCACCGGCGCCATCGGCCGCATTTCCATGGGATAGATGGTCCATCGCCCTGCCGCGTGGAGCTGGATCTCCAGGCGGAAGCGCTCCACCGGCGCCGACGCCGGCAGGAACAGGTCGAGCAGGTAAGCCTGCGTGCGCTGGCCTTCGGAGAGCACGGCCTGCACGGGCTGCGGCACCGGCCTCAGGCGGTCCGGCGTCCACTCGCCCTCCACGTCCGCATACTCCAGCTGGTAGACGTCGGCCTTCGCGGTGTTGCCCGGGTTCTGTGCGATGTAAATCGTGTAGTAGTCGCCCGGCGGCGCCTCCACCGTGAACAGGAAGGACGCCCAACCGTTGCGGACCAGCGCGGGGGAGAGAATTTCGCGCCGCGAGGGGGCGCGGTCCGGGCGGCACACTTCCCCGTCCGGGCGCGGACGCTGAAACTCGCTGAAAACGACAATGCGTTGGCCGCGGGCGGCGCCCGCGGCCAGCAGCAGAACCAGGGGCAGGAGCCGGATCACGCTTCCAGCTTATGCCATGTCGAATTTCTCCGGATGCAGCAAGGGATCCGGCGTCACCACCACCGGGCGGCCGAGAATTTCCTCGAGCTCCTCGAGATAATCGTTGGAGGTCGATTTCAGTTCCCGCGCCACGTCCGGATGCACGCGGAGCACCACGGTGGGCGTGTCCACCACCTTCGCGTACTTGGCGGCCTCGGTCAGGACTTCGCCGATCACCGTGGTGACGCTCTTCACATAGCCGGCGCCCTCGCAGGTGGGGCACGGCGAGCACAGCGTGCGCTCAAGCGACTGCTTGACGCGCTTGCGGGTGATCGCAACCAGGCCGAAATCGTTGAACTGGAGGATCTTGTACGGCGCCTTGTCCTGGCGCATTGCCTCCTCGAGCGCCTGCATCACCTTCTGCCGGTTCTTGCGCTCCTCCATGTCGATGAAGTCGACGACGATGATGCCGCCGAGGTCGCGCAACCGGACCTGCCGCACGATTTCCTTCACCGCCTCGAGGTTCGTCTTGACGATCGTATCCTCCAGGCGGTTGGATTTGCCGACGAATTTCCCGGTATTGACGTCAATAGCGACCAGCGCTTCCGTCTGATTGATGACGATATAGCCGCCCGATTTCAGCCAGACTTTCGGCCGCAAGGCTTTTTCGAGCTCCTGCGTGATGCCGAAGGCGTCGAAAATCGGCTCCGGCCGCGTGTACAGCTTCACGCGGCTCAGCAGATCGGGCTGGAAGCGCTCGACGTTTTGCAGCACCTGCTCGTAGAGCTCCTCGCTGTCCACCCAGATGGCCTTGAAGCCCTCGGTGAGCTGGTCGCGGATGATGCGCTGCACGATTTCCACGTCGTGGTGGAGCAGCGCCGGCGCGCGCTTCTTCTCCGCCTTCTGTTTGATGTCCAGCCACAGCGCCGCCAGATGGCGCATGTCGGCGGCGATTTCCTCCTCGCTGCGGCCCTCGCCGGCGGTGCGCATGATGAAGCCGCCGGGAATGCCCTCCCGGTGCTTCTGGAGAATGCGCCGCAGGCGCTGGCGCTCCTCGTCGGTGGAGATGCGGCGGCTCACGCCGAGATGCTCCACCGTGGGCATGTAGACGACATACCGGCCCGGCAGAGCGATGTGCGAGGTGATCCGCGCGCCCTTCTGGCCGAGCGGTTCCTTGGCGATCTGGACGATGATCTCCTGGCCCTCCTTGAGGAGGTCCGTGATGGAGGGCTGCGGCGCGCGCTCGCGCTCGGCGCGTTCGGGTTCGCGCGGCTCGGGCGCGGGCTGGCGAATCTCCACCGGGGCTGCCGCCGCTTCGGGCCTCGGCTCGGCGGCGGTCTCCGATTGCGCGCCGGCGTTTCGGTCGCGTCCGCGCCGCCGGGATCGCCGGGTGATTCGGTGAGGAGCCTTCGCTCCCTGCGAACGCAAGGTGGCGGTGAGGCTGACAGGCATCCTGGCTGGCTCGACGCCCTCTTCGCCGGCCTCCGCCGCGGCAGCATCGCCGGCCTCGGCGTTTTCGGCAGGCCGGTCAGCCGCCTCCGGTCCGGACCCGGCGGCAACTTCTTCAGGCGGCAATTCCCCGGCCTCGGCAGCTACAGCAGCAGCCCCGGCCTCTTCCGCCTTGGCCGGCCCTTCGCCGAAGGCCGCAGCCTCGGGCTGCGCGGGGGCGCCCGCCTCCGCTTCCGTTGCCATTGCGGCCGCTGCCGCAGCCGTCTCTTCGGGTTCTTCTTCGCTCGGTGGCGCCTCCGCTTCAGCGGCGGCTTCCATTTCCGCGTTCTCCGCCTCCCCGCCTTCTTCGGCCTCTTCCGCCTCTGCTGCTTCCGCTTCGGCGCCTGCTTCCAGCGCTTCCTCCCAACGGATGCCGTGTTCAAGCGCCTCCACGCGCTCCAGGATCTCTTCGGCAGCTTCCTCGGCTGCTTCTTCCGCCTCCTCCTGGGTCAGCGGGGGCGCCGGCTCGCCTTTGGCGGCCTCTTCCTGGCGACGGCGGTACTTGGCAAGAGACTCGCCGGGCAGGAGAACCAGCTCTTCCGATGCCGGCTCTTCGGAGACCTCCTCCGCTGCGGCCCCGCCTTCAGCGGCTGTCTCCTCGAGCGAGGCGAACTTGGACTCGGGCAGCCCGCGCCCGCTCTTGCGCCGGCGGCGAGTTCGCCGCGAGCGGCGCTCGGAACGGTCGCGCGGCTCCGCAGCCGGCGCCGGTTCCAGCGCCGCAGCCGGCGAAGGAGGAGCTTCGGCTACGGCCGCCTCGCGCCCGCGGCCGCGGTCCCGGGCGCGGCGGTCCTCCGGCACCTTGTCGAACTCGTCGGCGTTTTCTTCGAAGAAATCCGAAACGTAGAGGAAGCAGTCGCGCTCCAGGCCCAGGTCGACGAAGGCCGACTGCATGCCCGGCAGCACGCGGGTGACGCGCCCCTTGTGGATACTGCCCGCCAGCGAGTATTCGTTGGCGCGCTGGAAGTAGATCTCGACCAGCTGGCCATCTTCGAGAATGGCCGCTTTGGTTTCGTGGCGGTTCTGTGTGACCACCAGCTCTTTGGATGGCATTGCCTGTTACCTCCGCTCCAGAGGCGTGAACAGCTGGAGGGGAGAGAGGAGGGATCAGATGTTCCGGCCAGCCCAGGCGGGAAGGGCCGCTTCGACAGGGGCTGCGCCCCGGATCGCGTCCTTCCGGTGCAAGAAACTTTTCACATACCGCCGCAAGCGCGCTGCGGGCGCCGCCATGGCGCCCCGGGACCGAATGCGCTCAACAGGCGGGAGGCATAGCCAAGCCTGCGAAAATCTGTTCTCAACGGTCACCTGCCGCCGGATCGGTTCACCTTTCCGGTCACGCTCTCTCTTTCCAGATCACGCTGCAAATCGCCGGAGCCTGACATTGTTGACCAGCCCCAGCATCATGAAAACCGACAACATGCTCGATCCCCCGTAGCTCATCAGGGGCAGCGGAATGCCGGTGACCGGCATCCGCCCTACCGCCATGCCCGCGTTCACGAGCAAATGAAACAGCAGCAGCGAGCAAATCCCCATGCAAATGAACATGCCTGCCCGGTCCGGCGCCGCCTGCGCATTCTGCACGATCTGCATCAACAGCAGGAAATACAGCCCGAACACGACCAGAATGCCGACAAAACCGTGCTCCTCGGCGAAGGCGGAAATGATGAAATCCGTGTGCGCCACCGGCAGAAAGCGGAGCTGCGTCTGCGAACCCCGCGTCACGCCGCGGCCCCAGATGCCGCCCGCGCCGACTGCAATCTTCGACTGGATCACCTGATACCCTTTTCCGGTCGGGTCTTTCATCGGATCCAGGAACGTCTCCAAACGAGCCTTCTGATAATCCTTCAGCAGGAACCAGCCGGCGGGCATCAGCAACGCCGCCGCGGCCACAATCAGCAACGCGTGCTGCCAGCGGATGCCGCCGAAAAACAGCCCCGCGAGCAACACCGGCAGATACGTGAGCGATGTGCCCAGGTCCGGCTGCGCCGCCACCAGACCGCATGGGATGCCTACCAGCAGGCCCAGTTTCAGCAAGTCCCGGCCCTCCAGCCGGTCTGCTCTCAGTTCGGCCAGATACCGGGCTACCAGTAATACTATCACCAGTTTGACAAATTCCGAAGGCTGGAACTTGAAACCGAACCCCAGCGGAATCCAGCGCCTGGACCCCCACACCAGCGAGCCGGCCAGCGGCGTCAGCACCAGCAGGGCAAGACCCGCCGCATAGAGCACCGGCACCTGCCCGAGCAGCGTGTGGTAGTCGATGCGCGTCATCACCCACATCAACACGAAGCCGGCGCACACATACAGCCCCTGCTTCCACCACGCGCCGCGCCAGGCGGTGTCGATCGTCGCGCTGTAAATTTGCAGAATGCCGAGGCCGGCAATGGCGACGGCAATGAGGATGAGCGCCCAGTCGAGGTTGCGAACCGAACGGTAGACCGCCATCAGCGAGCCTCCCGCGCCGCCGCCGGCCCGCCAAGCCAGGCGGAAGCCAGCGTCGCCGGCGGCTGGGCCAGTTTTTGCATGCGCGTCTTCTTGTCGAACCAGGCCTTGATCACATCGCGCGCGATGGGCGCCGCCATGTCGCCGTGCGCCCCGTTTTCCCAGAGGACCGCGACGACGATTTCCGGGTTTTCGCCCGGGGCGAAGCCCACAAACCACGCGTTGTCGTGCCAGTCCTCGCTGTTTTTCAGCTTCAGCAGATCATTCGACGCCAGCTGCGACGTGCCCGTCTTGCCGCACATCTCGATGCCCGGGATCCGCGATGCCGCGGCCGTGCCCCACCCGTTGACCACGGCGCACATGCCATCGACCACCTTGCGAATGTTCTCCGGCCGGAAGCCCGCCTTGCGCACCGGCTCCTCCGGCCGCTCCGGCTTGACCACGTGGGGCCGCATGAACACGCCGCCGTTGGCAATGCCGCCGTAGGCGTAGGCCAGCTGGAGAGGCGTCGCCGTCAGCGCGCCCTGCCCGATGGCCACCGAGATCGTCTCTCCCGCATACCACTTCTCGCGCTGCGTGCGGATCTTCCACTTCGACGAGGGAACCACGCCCTCCTTCTCGCCCGGCAGGTCGATGCCGGTCTTCGCACCGAGGCCCGCCAGCTCGGCATATTGCGCGATCGTGTCGATGCCCAGGCGGTTGCCGACGGCGTAGAAGAACACGTCGCAGCTTTGCGCGATGGCCGTCTTCAGATTCACCGTGCCGTGGCCGCCCTTGCGGTGGCACTTGAAATAGCGCCCGTACCAGGTGGCGCCCCCCGTGCAGTGCACGGTGAAGCTGTCGTCGATGGCGCCCGTCTCCAGCGCCGCCAGCGCCAGGATCGGCTTGAACGTCGACCCCGGGGCCAGTTGCGCCTGCAAGGCCCGGTTGAACAGCGGGCGGTAGGGATCCTGCACGAGCGCGGAAAATTCCCTCGCGCTGATGCGGCTGGCGAAGCGGTTCGGGTCGAACGCCGGGCGCGAGACGAGAGCCAGCACATCCCCGGTGCGCGGGTCGAGCGCCACCACGGCGCCGCGCTTGCCCTCCATGGCCAGCTCCGCCACCACCTGCAAATCCAGATCGATGGTCAGCTTCAGGTTCCGGCCCGGCACCGCCTCTTTGACGCCGAGCACTTCGCGCGTGTTCATCCGGTTGTCCACGCGCACCTGCCGCTGCCCGTCGATGCCGCTGAGCTGGTCGTTGTAGTAGCGCTCCACGCCGGCCTTGCCGATCAGGTCGCCCGGGTTGTGGTGCGCCCACTCGGGCGAATTCAGCTCCGCGTCGCTGATCTCGCCGACGTAGCCCAGCAGGTGCGCCGCCAGCCCGTCCTTTGGGTACACGCGGAATTGCGATTTGATCAGCTCCAGCTCGGGGAAGCCGTTGGGGCCGCGGAAGGCCTCGACAAAGGCCAGCTCGTCCGGGCTGAGCTCTTCCTTGAGCGGAATGGCGAACCAGGTGGGCTGGTTGTGGTAGCGCCGCACCTTGGCCTCAAGCTCCGCCGGGTCGATGTTCAGCCCCTGCGCAATCGGCCGCAGGTGCGCCGGACGGAGGTTGTCGCGCGAAAGGATCAGGCGGTAGGACTCGTGGTTGTCCACGATGACGCGGCCGTCGCGGTCGAGAATTTTGCCGCGCGGGGCGAGGATCGGCAGGCTCTTGATCTGGTTCTGCTGCGCTTTCTCGGAGTAGAACTCCTCGTTCAGCACTTGCAGGTCCCAGTAACCGAGCGCAAGAAACACGAAAACGGCGACGATGAAATACTGGAATACGGCGATCTTTCCGGCGGCGAATTTCGCCTCGTCCCGGAATAGCGGGCGCTCGGGGGCGGAGTCGGGTTCCCGTTCGGCTCGCAGGTATCGCACGGCAGTCGTCCGGCCCGTGACCGGGCCATATAGATCAGTGTAACGCCTGCCCCGGGGCAGCCCGCCATGGTTTCCGCGTGGCGCCGGACACGAGACGGCAGACGCGCCCGGCCCCGGCCTGCGCCAGCCCGGCGGGGCGGGCGTCCCATGCCACCGGCGACGGGCTCCGCACGGACGGGCGCATGATGTTGTTGCATCCGGCCGGCGAGGCGCGGCGGACGCAAAAGGCGGCGCGCCTCAGTCCTCGCGGCGGAACCGGTCAAGGAAGCCGAACAGCGCGGCGGCGATGACGGCGTTCAGAAACGCGTAGATCACCGTTTGCGGCACGGGGAAGTCCGTCTGCCGGCCAAGCAGGCCCCGGCCGAGCGACCAGAAGAAAAACTGGTGGAAAATATAAAAGAAAAAACTCAGAATAAACCGCAAAATGGAATTTTCGACGTCAAACCGCTGGCTGAGCGAGGCGGCGAAATAGCCGGCCAGCGTCTTGCTGATGCCGTTCATTCCCAGCGGCTGCGGCGAAAGCGCGTCCTGGGCCAGGCCGATCACGCATCCGGCCGCCGCGCCGGAGGCCGGCCGCCTCCGCATCAGCGCGAAATAGATAGTCACCAGCAGCGGCAGTTCCAGATACGACAGCGCCGGCAGGAAACGCGGCAGGTACACCTGAAGCAGGATCGCGCCGAGCGGGGCGAGAAGATATGCCGCGGGCGCATACCGGGCCGACTTGCCGCGAACCGCGAGGCCGGCATCCAGGCCTGGCTCGTACCGGCTCATGGGCGGGGCGGCTCCGTCTTTTTCGCCGCCGGGCTGTCGGCCGGCGCCGCCGCCCGGCCGCCGGCCGCGGGCGGGGCGGGCTCCCGCGTGAAATCCGGCACGCGGCCTTTGGTCCCGAGCTGCACGCCCTGCGCCTCGGCCGTCCGGCGGTAGCGCTCGGCGAGGCGGTCGGCATCGGTGAGCATCGCCCCGTTGGCGCCGCGCGCGGGCGCCTCGCTCTCCGCGCCGGGTTCCGGCGGCGGGGGAGGAAGCAGGCTGACGCCTTCGGCCGGCTGCGCCTCCGGCGGCGGAACCAGCATGTGCACGCCATCGAGCACGATCAGCATCTCCTCGAGCGGCGCCTTCAGCGCGCTCGGCTCCACCAGAATTTCCTTGCCGGAGCGGCCCTCGCGGATCATTTTCACCTGCCCCGCCGGCAAGCCGCGCGGGAACACGCGGTCGGCGCCGGAAGTGTAGAACCATTCGCCCGGCGCGAGCGGCGCCTCGTTGTCGAAGTGTTCCGCCACAACCAGGGCGGCGCCGGTGCCGCGCAGGGCGCCCCGCAGGCGGTGCGTTTGCGACACCACGCCGGCCACCGCGCCCGGGGCCGTGATCAATTGAACCAGCGAGGACATCGGCCAGGCGGCGATCACCTTGCCCACGATGCCCTCCGGCGTGATGGCCGCCATGCCCCGCATCACCCCGTCGGAAGCTCCGCGGTCGACGAACAGCGTGTGGCTGTCGGGGCCGGCGCCGGCGCCGATGACGCGCACGGCGAGCATCTTCGAAGGGATTTGCGCCCGGAACTGCATCAGCGCCTGGACCCTGTCGGCGGAGGCCAGCTCGGCGGCCAGCAGGTGGTTCTTCAGCTTCAGCTGGCCGAGCTCCCGTTTCAGCCGCTCGTTCTCCTCGCGGGCCTGCCGCCAGACGAAGTAATCGGAGAAGAAAGAGACGGCCGCCTGGCGGCCCGCTTCCACCGCCCGCGCCAGCGGCGTGACGGCGGCCACGGCCCAGACCCGGATCAGCGGCACGTCCTGCGCGGTCTTGACCTGGTAGGCCAGCAGCACGAGCTGGCCCACCACGAGCGTCAGCAACACGCTCAGGTTCCGGTAGCGGCCAAGAAAGCTGTCCATGGGCCTGGCAGTCCGGCTGCCCGCGTCGCGTTATTCGATGGCGATCCGCCGCAGCAGCTTGAAATCGGTCAACATGCGCCCGGTGCCGAGCACCACGCTGGCCAGCGGGTCCTCGGCGATGGAGACCGGCAGCCCCGTTTCTTCGCGGATGCGCTTGTCGAGGTTCTTCAGCAGCGCGCCGCCGCCGGTAAGAACGATGCCGCGGTCGCTGATGTCGGCGCTCAGCTCGGGCGGCGTGCGCTCGAGCGCCACCCGGATGGCGTTCATGATGGTGGCCACGCACTCCGACAGCGCCTCGCGGATCTCCTCGTCGTTGACCACGATGGTGCGGGGCACGCCTTCGATCAGGTTCCGCCCCTTGATCTCCATCGTGAGCGGCTTGTCCAGCGGGTAGGCGCTGCCGATCTGGATCTTGATCTGCTCGGCCGTGCGTTCGCCGATCAGGAGGTTGTACTTCTTCTTCAGGTACTCCATGATGGCGTTGTCCATCTCGTTGCCCGCCACGCGGACCGAGCGCGAGTAGACGATGCCGGACAGCGAGATGACGGCCACGTCCGTGGTGCCGCCGCCGATGTCGACCACCATGTTGCCGGCAGGCTCCGTGATGGGCAGCCCGGCGCCGATCGCCGCCACCATGGCCTGCTCCACCAGATGCACCTCGCTCGCCTTGGCCCGGTAGGCCGAGTCGATGACGGCGCGCTTTTCCACCTGCGTGATCTCGCTGGGCACCCCGATGACGATGCGCGGGTGCACGAACATCTTCCGCCCGTGCGCCTTCTGGATGAAGTAGTTCAACATCCGCTCGGTCACCTTGAAGTCGGCGATGACGCCGTCCTTCATGGGCCGGATGGCGACAATGTTGCCCGGCGTGCGGCCCAGCATCTCCTTGGCTTCCTTGCCGACCGCTTCCACTTCACCGGTCACCTTGTTGATGGCGACAATCGAAGGCTCGTTGACGACGATGCCCTTGCCCTTGGCGTAGACCAGCGTGTTGGCCGTGCCCAGATCAATGGCAAGGTCGGATGAAAACAGACTGAATAAAGACCGGATGTTCATGGGGAGGATTCACAACCCTGACGGCGCGCGGCCGCAGCGCGTGCGGGCGCCGTCAGCCGTGCGCCCGTTTCTTTTTGAGGGTACCATATGCCCGGAATTCCTTCGCCCGGTAATAGACCAGGTCCTTGAGCCTCTCGAACACCGTCTCCAGGGCCTGCCGGTGGACGGCGCGGTCGGTCAGATCGCGCTCCCGCAGCCAGGCGGCGATGCCTTCCACCGTCGAGACGATTTCCGGCATATAGCGCCGGACGGCCTTCTCGTAGCGCTCCAGCGCGGCCCACTCGCCCGGCTTCACGCCGAGCTTGACGTCGATCCACTCCGCGGCCAGGCGGGCCCGCGCGCAGCGGTCCTCCTCGGGCGGCGGCGCGGCGGTCTGCATCACGGGGATCGCCGCCTCCAGCCCCTCCAGCCAGTGGCGGCGGAATTCGATGCCGCGGCGGTCCAGCTCCTGGCGGATCAGCACGTGCTGCACGATGTCGCCGGTATGAATGGCAAGGCAGGAGTGGGGCCCGGGAACGAAAACCGGCGCGGGATAGCCTTGCGCGCGGATCCAGGCATGGCCGAACTCGTGCGCCAGCAGCGCTTCGGCATGCGGCTCCCATTCGGCTCTCCGCGCCCCGTTGAGAAGCACGAAGGCCACCTGAAGGCCCGGCAGGCGCTGAAAGACGGTGGTCGCGCGCATCAGGGCGAACTGCTGCTGAAAGTCGTCGCGCTCCAGCCAGGCCGAAAGCATGTCGGCGTGGGCCGTGTCCGGCGGCGCCGTGAAGCGGCCGGTCAGCGCGTCTCTCTGCACCTCGGCAATGACCAGCTCGACGCCGCGTTGCCCGATTTCGCCCTGCCATGCGAGCAGGGCCGCAGACAGCACGACGGCGGAAGCGAGCACGATACCCATTATGCCGCGCCGCCGCGCCCCGGGCGGCTGTGCCAAGATGAATGGTCGTGGACGAGCGGCTCTTCTACACCGAATCCCGGACGACGAAGCCCGCGCGCCTGAACTGCCCCTTTTGCCGCAGCGTGGAGGAATACGAGCTGGCCTGGCTCGTCCGCAGAAAAAAGGACCGGCTGCCGCCCGGGGCCGACGAACGCGACCGCGCGAAGTTCGCCAAGGCGCAGAGCTACATGGTGCTGATCGACGACAAGGTCCGCTGCAAAAATCCCCGCTGCGGCCGCACCATCGAAGTCTCCGGCATCAAGACGATGGCGTTTCTGTGATCTCGCGGCGGGCAATCCTGGGAGCGCTGGGCGGGGCGGCCGCGGCCTGCCGCCGAGGCCGGCCGGGCGGCTTCGCCGGCCGCGCGTTCGTCGCCTCCTGGCAGGAGTCCGTCCTCGGCGTTGTCGACCTGGCGCGCTTCGCCTTCGAGAGGTCCCTGCCGTTGCCCTCGCCGGCCACAACCCTGATGGCGGCGCGGGGGCGTGTTTATGCCTTGTGCCCGGAAGCGCGCTCGCTGCTCGCCTTTGACGCGCGCACGCTCGCCCCGGCCTCGCGCGCGCGCCTGCCAGGCGCCCCGGCCACCGCCATCCTGAAGCGAGGCCGGATCTGGTGCCTGATCACCGACCCGCCGCATCTGCTGCCCGTCGAGCCCGATCCGCTGCTGCCCCGCGCCGGCCTGGCCTTGCCCGGCCGGCCGGCCAGTTTCGATGTGGCGGACGCGCGTCCTCTGGCCTGCGTCGCGCTGGAGGGCGGATCGGCCGTCTTCCTCGACCTGGACGCCGGACTCGCGCTACCGCCGCGGATGCTCGAGGACCGCCTCGGCGCGGTGCGCTTCCGCTCCGACGGGCGCATGGCCATCGCCGCCGGGCTGAACGGCCGGCAGCTGATCTTCATCGACTCATCCACGCGCGACATCGTCGTGCAGCTGCCTCTCGCTGTTGTGCCGGAACGGTTCTGCTTCAGCGCCGACGGCGGGCAATTGTTCATCACCGGCGAAGGGAGCGATTCCGTCGTCATCGCCTACCCCTACCGCACCGAGATCGCACAGACTTCGTTGAGCGGCCGCCGGCCCGGCGAGATGGCCGCCTGCGCCGACCCCCCGCTGCTGTTCGTCTCCAACCCGGAGGCCGGTTCGGTGACGGCCTTCAGCATCGCCGAGCAGCGGGTGGTGGCCGTCATCGCCGTTGGCACCTCCCCCGGCGCCATTCTGACGACCCCGGATGAAGAGTTCGCGCTGGTGCTGAACCGCGGATCCGGAGACATGGCCCTCATCCGGATCCCGGCCGTCCCCGTCGACACGCGGCGGCGCAAGACGGCCCCGCTGTTCACCATGATTCCCGTCGGGCCGCAGCCCCGGACGGCCGTGATCGTGCCTGTCTGAGCGCGGGCTGCTTCAACCCAGCTCGATGACCGGCGCCGGAGGCTCTTTCGCCTCCACGTCCCTGTAGAGGAAGCTCAACACGGGCGGCGCAAGAATGGTGGTCATCACCGCCATGAAGACCGCCACGCCATAGACAGGCTGCGTGATCGCGCCCGCTTTCAGGCCCACCTGCGCCACCACCATGCCGACCTCGCCGCGCGGCACCATCCCGGCGCCGACCCGGGCGGCGTCTTTCCAGCCGTAGCTGAGCGCTCCGGCGCCGCAGCCGATCCACTTCGAAACCACCGCCGCGGCCAGGATCACCAGCCCGAGAACCACGGTCGAGCTGCTGCGGAATACCGTCAGGTCCATCTGAAGCCCGATCGAGGCGAGGAAAAACGGCACCATCAGCTCGCCCGCGCCGCGCACCAGCGTGTGCAGGTGTTCCGAGGCCGTCTCGGCGAGCGCCATCCCGGCCAGAAACGCGCCGATAATCGCCGCCACGCCGGAATAGGTGGCCAACAGCGCCATGACGAACAGAAAGGTGACCGCCACGGCGAACTCGGCCTCCTCCACCCGGAGGTTCTGCGTCAGCTTCGGCACCACGAAACCGGCCGTGCGCGCCCCGTACTTCACCACCGCCGCGACGAAGACGATGGAAACGGCCGTCGATGTGGCCAGCCCCGCCCAGTCCAGCCCGCCCGCGCGCGCCATCGACGACACCACCGCCAGCACCAGCAGCCCGAGCACGTCGTCGATCACCGCCGCCGCCAGGATCACCTGCGCCGTCCGGTGGCTCAGCACGCCCTTCGAGGCCAGCACCTGCGCGGTGATGCCGACGCTGGTGGCCACCATCGCCGCGCCCATGAAGATCGATTCGATCTGCGGATGCCCTGCCGCCAGCATGATGGCCCAGCCGGCCACGAACGGCAAGGCCACGCCGAGCACGGCCGAAACCAGCGCCACCTTGCCCACCCGGACCAGCTCCGAGGCGCGCACTTCCAGCCCGACCTGGAACAGCAGGAACATCACGCCGAACTCCGCCATCGCGTGCAGCAGCTCGTCATAGCGGATCCATCCGAACACGGAAGGGCCGATGAGCACGCCCGCCACAAGGCCGCCCACGATGCCGGGCATCCGCAACCGCTGCGCCACCTCGGCCAGGAATTTCGCGCAGCCGAAAACGATGAGCAGTTGCAAAGGCAGCCGGTCCACTTCGCCGGCCGCCAGCAGCGCCACAGGGAGATTCGCGAAGGGGTTCATGAGTCCTGCCGGGCCCGCCGCTCCGCAAGGCAGCCGGGGCCGCACAAAAAAGCGTGTGCGCCTCCCGCGTTCGCGGCGGCTCCAGTCTCTTCCACTGTAGCCGAACGGGCGCGGGCGTCAGGCGGCGCCATTCTCCCCATTGAATTTTTCACTGCACCCGAAAAGAAATTTCTGTTAGACGTGGCGGCCGGCTCTGTGTACCATCATCGGTAACGGCCCTTGTCGGGCGCGCCTTCAGCGCCGCCGCAGCGATCTCTGGCGGCGCATGCCTTCGCCCCAGTCCGGCGACTTCAGCCTTGGGTGAATCGGAACGCTGCAACCGGACGGATTCCGCGCGCCGGAGTCCGGTGCCGGAACTGCGCCCCGATTCCGCCTGCGGGGCCGGTTCGCGCCGCGGCCCTTGCCAAAGAAACGTTTCACCCGATGAATGGAAGGAAAATGAAGAAGTCCATACTGGCCGTTTTGATGTGCTCCGGCGCCTGGGCGGCGCCGGCGGAGGTTTCAGAAGCGGTGGAGTCCGTCCGCACGGCGGCCGCCGCCGCGCAATCCTCGGCGGACAACGCGTGGATGCTGGCCAGCTGCGCGCTGGTGTTGCTGATGACAGGCCCGGGGCTGGCCCTCTTCTACGGCGGGCTGGTGCGGCGGAAGAACGTGCTGGGCACGATGATGCACAGCTTCATTCTGATGGCTCTGGCCAGCATCCTGTGGGTCATCGCCGGCTACAGCCTGGCCTTCGCCGAAGGCAACGCCTTCCTCGGAGGCTTCCGGTTCCTGTTTCTCAAAGGCGTGGGCATGGAGCCGAACGCCGACTACGCCGCCACGCTGCCGCACCTGACGTTCATGGCGTTCCAGATGATGTTCGCCATCATCACGCCCGCGCTGATCTCGGGCGCCTACGCCGAGCGGATCAAATTCAGCGGCATGATGGTGTACACAGCGCTGTGGTTGTTCGTTGTTTACTTCCCGATGGCCCACATGGTGTGGGGCAAGGGCGGGCTGTTCAACGCGTTTTCAGGCGGGCTCATCCCGTGCCTGGATTTCGCGGGCGGCACGGTGGTGCACATCACCTCCGGCGTTTCCGCCCTCGTCGCGGCCCTGTATCTGAGGCCGCGGGCGGGATATCTGAAGGAACCCATGCGCCCGCATTCGCTGGTGCTGAGCTTCGCGGGGGCGTGCCTGCTGTGGTTCGGCTGGTTCGGCTTCAACGCCGGCTCGGCCCTGGGCGCCGGGCCGCTGGCCGCGTCAGCCTTTGTCGCAACGCACCTGGGCGCGGCCGGGGGGGTGGCCGGCTGGCTGGCGGCGGAATGGCTGCGGACCGGCAAGCCGTCGGTTCTGGGCGGCATATCGGGATGCGTGGCCGGGCTGGTGGCGATCACGCCGGCCTCGGGCTTCGTGCTGCCGATGCCGGCGCTGCTGATCGGCATTCTGGCCGGCGCCTTCTGCTACCTGATGGTGGCGGTGGTCAAAATGAGGCTCGGCTACGACGACTCGCTCGACGCTTTCGGCGTGCACGGCGCTGGCGGGACGCTCGGCGCGCTGCTCACCGGCGTATTTGCCACCAATGCGGTGAACGACGCGCTGAAGGATTCCGCCGGCAGGGCGCTTCCTCTCGGCCTGGTCGACGGAAACCCGATGCAGGTGCTCAACCAGGGGTTGGGCACGCTGGTGGCCATCGTGCTGGCGGCGGCGGGCAGCTTCGTGTGCCTGAAGATCGCCGACTGGACATGCGGCCTGCGGGCGGCGCCGGAGCATGAGACCGAAGGGCTCGACCTCGCCATGCACGGCGAAGAAGGCTACAGCTTTGAGGCGTGAGCGGAGAGAAACCCGATGAAGAAGATTGAAGCCATCATTCAGCCCTTCAAGCTCGAGGACGTCAAGGAGGCGCTCAAGCAGATCGGCATCGACGGCATGACCATCACCGACGTCCGGGGCCACGGCCGCCAGAAAGGCCACAAGGAGGTCTACCGCGGGCAGGAGTACCAGGTGGACCTGCTGCCGAAGATCCGGATCGAGATTTTCTGCCGTTCCGAGAGAGCCGACGAAATCGTGGAGACCATCGCCAGGGCCGCCCGCACCGGCAAGATCGGCGACGGCAAGATCTTCGTGCTGCCCGTGGAGCAGGCGGTGCGGATCCGCAACGACGACCGCGGCGAAGATGCCCTCTGAGCAGGTCTCGGGCGGCGCGCTTCTGTTGCCCTCGCCGGCGGAGGCGGCGGCTCTGCTGGCGGCGCGCACGGCGTCCGTCGATGGCGCCGTGCGGGCCGCCTGGGCAGAGCTGTTTCCCGGGTCCGGCAGCGTCCTGCTGGCGGTCGGCGGCTACGGCCGCGGGCGGTTGTTCCCGCATTCGGACGTCGACCTGCTGGTGATCGCAAGCCGCGACGTGCTGGCGCCCGCCGAGCGGGAGCGGCTGGCCGAGTTTCTGCGCCGCCTCTGGGATTCCGGCCTGCGGGCGTCGCATTCGGTGCGAACGGTGAAGGAGTGCTGCACTCTTCACCCGGGCAACGAGGAGCTCGCCATCTCCCTGCTGGATCACCGCCTGCTGGCGGGCGATGCGGCCCTGTTCGAAAAGTTCCGCTCGAGCTGGCGCGCGTTTCTCCACAGCCGCGGCGGCGAGATTGCGGATGCCATCTGCCGGATGTTCGCTTCCCGGAACGCCCGGTTCCGGAACACGATCTATCATCTCGAGCCGGATGTCAAGGAAGGCCCCGGCGGGCTGCGCGACCTGCAAACGGCCGAGTGGCTGGCCCTGCTGTCGAGCCAGCCTCCGCCGGCGGAGAGCGCGACGCTGCTGGCCGCGCTGGCGGCCGTGCGCATCTTCCTCCATTTCCGCCACGGGCGCGACAACAATTTGCTCGATTTCGACTCGCAGGACGCGGCCGCCGCCGGATCGTCGCCCCCCTGCGATGCCGCCACCTGGATGCGCAACTGGTACCAGACAGCCAGCGCCGTCCGCCGCCTCGCCGAACAGGCCGTCGAATCGCACGAGGGCGGCAAGCGCAGCCGGCTGTCTTCCCTGCTGGGCCGGTGGCGCGGACTGTCCACAGCGGACTTCACCGTCTCGCGCGGCCTCGTCTACTTCCGCAATCCCGGCCATCTGGAGGCCGACCCCGAGCTGCCGCTGCGGCTCTTCCTGTTCGTCGCCCGCCACGGCGCCAGGCCGGCGCGGGAAACCGGGGCGCGAATCGAGGCGCAATACGGGCGCTGGGCCTCGATCTACCGGCCGCGTCCGGCGGGTGCGGCCTTCTGGCGCGAGTTGCTGTCTCTGCCTTGCGCAGCCGCCGCGGTGCGCGCCATGCGCGACTCCCGGTTCCTGCCGGCGCTGCTCGCCGAATGGGAGCGAATTGAGCACCGGGTGGCCCCGGATTTCCGGCATGAATTCACCGTCGACGAACACACCAACGTCGCACTGGAGTCCCTGGAGGCGGCGGCCGGGCAGCAGGCCGGCTGGTGCAAGCCGTTCGCCGATCTGTGGACCGAGTGCGAACGCGACCAGTGGCGCCTGCGGCTGGCGCTGCTGCTCCACGATGCCGGCAAAGGCTCGGGCCGGGACCATGTGGAGGAATCGGAATCGATCGCGCGACGTTTTCTTGAACGCGAGGGGTTCGCCGCGCGCGACGCCAGCCTCGTGTTGTTCCTGATCCGCAACCACCTGCTTCTTTCCGCGGCGATGCAGGGCGAGGACGTCGCCGACCCGGCTGTCCAGGAACGGCTTGCCCGGAGCACGGAAAGCATCGAGCGGCTGCGGCTGCTCACGCTGATGACGTGGGCCGACATCAGTGCGGTCAGCCCGGGTCTGATGACCGAATGGCGGGCCGCCCGCCTGTTGAGCCTGTACCGCACGCTGTATGCCCGGCTCGAGGGCGCGCTGGAGGAGCCTTTCCGGAACGGGGACGCGGAGGCGAGCCTGCCGGGAGGCGAGGCGCAGGAGCTGCTCCTCGGTCTGCCGGGAGCCTGGCGCCGCAGCCGCACGCCGGAGCAGATGGAGCGGGACGCCCGCCTGCTGGAAACGGCGCGGCGGGGCGGCGCGGAAGCCGCCCTCGTGTTCGAGGACGGCGCATGGACCGCCGTGGTGGCCGCGCCGGACCGCCCCCGCCTGTTCGCCTCGCTGGCGGGCGCCATTTCCGCGCACGGGATGGAGATCCTCGAGTGCGAGGCCTACACGCACCGCGCGGGCCTCGCGCTGGACACGTTCCGCTTTGTGGACCCGCACCGCACGCTCGAGCTGAACCGGCCCGAACAGGAGCGCCTTGCGGAGACGCTGCGGCGCGCCGCCGAGGGGCGCATCTGTCCGCGCGAACTGCTGCGCCGCCGCCCTGTGCGGCGCGCGCCGGCGCGCATCCGCGGCGAGCCGCCGTCGATCACCTTCATGCCGGGCCTCTCCGGTGCGGCCACGGTGATCGAGGTGGTTGCGCCGGACCGCCCGGCGCTGCTCTACGACCTGGCGGAAGCCATCTCCGACGCCGGCTGTGACATTCGGCTCGTGCTGGTGGACACGCGCGCGCACAAGGCCATCGACGTCTTCCACGTCACCCGCGGCGGCCGCCCGCTGGACGACAGCGCCGCGGCGCTGCTGCGCGAGCGGCTGGCGGCAGCCTGCAAGCCGCGCCCGGCGAACTGACTCCCCTTGACAGCGGGCCAACCCGGGCCGATGGTATCATGCACGCCGAAGGAGATCGCCGTCATGCATCTGCGGGTCTTGTCATTCGTTCTTGCCGGAGGCAAAGGCACCCGGCTTTATCCGCTCACGAAGGAGCGCGCCAAGCCCGCGGTGCCGTTTGGAGGACAGTACCGGATCATCGACTTCGTTCTTTCCAACCTGGTCAATTCGGGGCTTCATTCCATTTATGTGCTGATCCAGTTCAAGAGCCAGTCGCTGTTGCAGCACCTGCGCGACGGCTGGGAATTCAGCGGCATTCTCAAGGACCGCTACATCATTCCCGTGCCGGCGCAGATGCGCTCGCCGGGGGAGACCTGGTACCGCGGCACGGCGGACGCCATTTTCCAGAACGTGAACCTGATCGAGCAGTCGGAGCCGCACCTGGTGGCCGTATTCGGCGCGGACCACGTCTACCGTATGAACGTGCGGGAAATGATCGAATACCACGAACAGAAACGCGCGCAGGCCACCGTGGCGGCGATCCCCGTCCCCAAAGAACAGGCGGCCGAATTCGGCGTGATCGAGGTCGCCCCGGACGGCCGCATCCTGGCTTTCCACGAAAAGAAAACCGACGCGCCGACGATCCCCGGAGACCCGTCGCGCGTGCTGGCCAGCATGGGAAATTACGTGTTTTCCACGCCGGCCCTGCTCAAATACCTGTACGAGGACGCGCGGGACGAGGAATCCACGCACGATTTCGGGCGCGATATTCTGCCGAAATGGGTGGCCCGGGGCGACGTTTTCGCGTACGATTTCAACACCAACCACATTCCCGGCGACCCGGTCGGCGCGCCCGTTTACTGGCGCGACGTCGGCACCATCGACGCCTATTATGACGCCAACATGGACCTGCGCGCCGTCAGCCCGGTGCTGAACCTTTACAACAGGCAGTGGCCGCTGCGCACGGCCGGCTACGACGACCCGCCCGCCAAGTTCACCTTCGACGAGGAAAACCGCCGCGGACAGGCGATCGATTCCATCGTCAGCTCCGGCTCGATCCTGTCCGGCGGCATGGTGCGGAATTCCGTGATCGGCCGGGGCGTGCGCGTGCACTCCGGCGCCGTGGTGGAAGATTCGATCATTTTCGACAATTGCGACATCGGACGCCGCGCCCGCATCCGCCGCGCGATCCTCGACAAGAACGTCATCGTGCCCGAGGACACGTATATCGGCTACGATCCGGAGGCCGACCGAAAGAAATACCACGTCACCGACAGCGGCATCGTGGTAGTCGAGGGGCGGCGTTCCCGCGTGCCTGTCTCCCCGCTGGAAATCTAGCCGGGGCCGCGGCGCCGCGCGGAGAGACGCAACGGGGCCGCAGGGCGGTTCAGCCGTTTTCCTGCGGCGCCTCCGGCGCAACAGGCTCGGCGGAAGCCGCCGGCTGCGGAGATGGCGCCGCAGCGGGGGCCTTCGCCTCGGCCGGCTTCTCCTTCTTTTGCGGCTCCTTCTTCACCGGCGTGATGATGATGTGGGCGAAGCGCCCTTCCAGGCGCGGCTGCCCTTCCACGGCGCCGTACTCGGCCAGGTCTCCGGCCAGGCGCATCAGCAGCTTCTTGCCAAGGTCGGCGTGCGAAATCTCTCGCCCGCGGAATTGCACCACCGCCTTCACGCGGTTGCCCTCGGCAAGGAAGCGGATGGCGTGTTTCAGCTTGAAATTGTAGTCGTGATCGTCGGTGTTGGGGCGGAATTTCAGCTCCTTCACCTGGATCACGTGCTGCTTTTTCTTCGCTTCCTGCTGCTTTTTCTTCTGTTCGTACTGCCACTGCCCGTAGTCCATCGCCTTGGCCACGGGCGGCTCGGCGGTCGGCGCCACCAGGATCAGGTCGAGCCCGAGTTCGCGGGCCCGCCGGATGGCCTGCTGGGTCGGCATGATTTCGACCGTCCCGTCCGGGAAGACGGCGCGCACTTCGCGTGCGCGGATGGCCTCGTTCACGTTTTCTCTGACTTTGACACGCGGGCGGGGGAATCTAGGATGCATGCAGTCTGTTCTTGAAGGAGTCGATCCGGAAGAATTCAGGGCTCCTGAAACGGAAAACGGGCGTGCGCTCCATGGCGGAGCTTGTGCGCGCCCGGCGTGGTGGAACTGCGGTTGTGCGGGGAAGCCTCAGATCTCGCTCCCTACCCCTCCAATATACACCGGGCGCAAAAGCCGCCGTCAATGTTTTTCCTCCCGGCCCGTCAGGTCCTCTTCGCGGAACACGGCCCGGCGGATCACCTTGCGCTCGTCGCTGGTGTAGACGACGTGGATGGCGCCGTCGGCCGTTTGCACGGCGCTCGGGTAGGCGAAGGAGTCTTTCCCTTCCGCCAGGTTCTTTCCCCATGGCCAGCTCTTGCCGCCGTCCTCGCTCAACGCGGCCGTCAGAGGGGTGCGGCCATGCATCACCGGATTGCAGACGAGCAGCAGCCGGCCGCTTCGGAGCCGGATGAGCTCGATCGCGGAATTGGGATTCGGCCACTCGGTGTCGCGGCCCTCGGTCCACGTCATTCCGCCGTCGAAGCTCTCCGCCGCGACGATGTAGCCGCGCTCGCCCGGCCCGTAGCCGCCCCCGCGGCGGCAGAAGGCAAGCAGTCGGCCGGGGGCGAGCTCGACCGGCGCGGGTTGCAGGTTCCCGTTCTTCGAGCGGATCCGGCCGCCCGGCGTCCACTGCCCGGTGGAGGGGTCGTGAATCAGAAACAGCGAGCTCGTTTCCGGCTCCACCCGCTCCCGGTTGCTGCCCACCTCGTAGTAGATCGGCAGGAGCCATTTGCCATTGCTCAGCACGATCGGCTTGCCGCGCACCATCCAGCCTTCTTCGAGGCTCAGCAGGCCGGGGTCGGACCACGTCTCGCCGCGGTCGCCGCTCACCTTGGCCGCGATCCGGGAAGCGGACCACGTCTCGCCGAAGCGGATCACGTAGAAGAGCCAGACGCGGCCGGACGGGTCCTGCCAGCAAACGCCGTTTCCGGTGGAGCGGAACGGGTCGCGGGCTATGGCGCGCGGCTCGCTCCACCGCGAGCCGCCGGCGCGCAGGCGGGAAAGGAACACCGCCGTGGAGCGCGCATACTCGCCTTCGCCGCCGTAATAGACCAGCAGCAGGTCGCCGTTGTCGAGCGCGCACAGGGAAGCCGGGTGCTTGTACGGCCCGGTCTTCACCTCGGGGCCGAAGATGCGTTCGGTCCGGATTTCCGCGGCCGCGGCGGCGGAAAACAGCAACAATGCAGCCAGCCCGCGCCTCATGACCGGATCAATCCTCCAGCGGACGGGTGGAATCAATGAAGGGCCAGCAGAAGGCCCCGAGGAAATACGCGCCCGCCATCGTGAAAAGGAACAGGTTCCAGTCATTGTTCGTGTGCGCCAGGATGTAGCCCCCGATGGAAGGCGCCAGGATGCCGGCGAGGTTGCCCATCATGTTCATCGAGCCGGACAGCGTTCCGGCGTACTTGCCGCCGATGTCCATGCACGCGCCCCAGGCGCCGGGCATGACGAGATCGTTGCAAAACGAGGCCAGCCCCATGGCGATCATCGCCGGCAACGGGTCCCGGGTCAGCGTCGAGACCAGCAGCAGGAGGCTCGCGCCGAGAAAGCCGACAGAGCCCATCCATTTCCTTGCCAGATTGACCGAGTTCAACCGCAGCGCCACATATTTTGCGATGAACCCGCCGAACATCGAGCCGAAGCCGCCGAACAGCAGCGGCAGAATCGCGTACTGCGCGCTCTCCCCCATGCTCATGTGGCGCGCCTCCTGCAAGTACGTCGGCAGCCACGTGATGTAGAAGTACCAGGGGTAAGTCAGCAGGAAGTACTGCGCCCACAACAGCCACACCGAGCCGCGGCGGATCATTTTGCCCCAGGGCACGTCGCCGTGGCCGGCCGCGGTTTTTTCCGCCCCTTCGAGCAGCGCGAGCTCCGCCGCGTTCACCGCAGGGTGGTCCTTCGGGTTGTCGCGGTACCAGCGGTAGAAAAAGAAGGCCCACACCAGGCCGATGAGCCCGAAGACATGGAACACATCCCGCCACCCCATGAAGCGGAACAGCAGCGCGAACAGCGGAGGCGTGAACGCGCCGCCCCAGCGGGCGAAGGACCACATGATGCCCTGCGCGCGCACGCGCTCATGCTGCGGCAGCCAGGTGGTGAACGCCTTGGTGAGGTTCGGGAAGCAGCCCGCCTCGCCCGCGCCGAACAGGAAGCGGATGATCCACATGGACGTGAAATTCCATGCCCATCCCGTGGCGGCGGTGAAGAAGGACCACCAGAGCACGATGCGCATCAGCACGCGCCGCGGCCCCATCCAGTCGCCCATCCACCCGCCGGGGATTTCAAACAGCGCGTAGGCGAGCGCGAAGGCCGAAAAGACATAGCCCATCTGCTGCTTGGAAAACCCCAGGTCCTCCATGATGGGCTTGGCGGCCTGGGAAATGGCCACGCGGTCGATGTAGGCGAGGATCGCCAGCGTGACGGCGAAGACGATGACCCAGTGGCGGGCGCGCGTGGGCGCTTGCGGCGCAGTCATGAGCCATTATCCCATCACAGGCCGTTGCCGCCCTGCAACGGCTCGCCGGTTTCCAGTTCGCGGTCCATCCATTCCAGATACGCCGCGCCGCCGTCGACGACGGGCGTCGCCAGGATCTCCGGCGCCTCGTAGGAGTGCAGCTCGCGCAGGCGCCGGCTGAGCCTGTCGAACAATCCGCGCCGGGTCTTGATCAGCAGCAGCAGCTCGCCGCTGTCTTCGACGGCGCCGCGCCACCGGTAGATGCTGCGCACCGCGGGCAGGATCTGCACGCAGGCCGCCAGCCGTTCCTCCACCAGGGCCCGGGCCAGGCGCAGGGCCTCCTCTTCGGCGGCGCAGGTGGTGCTGACAACGATTTTGTCCGTCATTCGACCTCCGGGGTATGGACAGCAGGAGCCAACCGGATTATAAACGAAAGGAAGGCTTTTTGTTTCGGCGATGAGCAGGAGCGTGCGCAACCTGGCGTTGTTTCTTGCAGGCGCCGGCTATGTGGCCGCGCTCGCCCTCGCTCTGCTGCGGCCGGGCGGCGTCCCGGCCGCGATGGACGCCTGGCGGAAGATGAAGGCGATGGAGAGCGAGGTCCGGAACCTCAGGGAAGACGTGCTCAAGCGCGAGCAGCGGGTGGAACGGCTCGAGAAAAGCGACATCCAGCGCAAGGGCGCGGTGCGCAAGCACCTGAACAAGGCGCAGCCGGGCGAGACGATCATCATCCTGCCGGAAACGCCCGCCCCGGCGCACGCGCCGCGGTAGCGCGCCGCCCGGGCGGGGCCGGAGGCCGCCGCTATTTGAGGGCGACGGCGCGGCCGGTGCGAATGCTTTCCTTCGCCGCGTCGATGATCTCCATCACGCCGACGTTGAGGTCGAGCGAGGTCATGCCCTCCGGTTCGGTCTTCGTCTCGATGCAGTGGATCATGTAGGCGATCGGCTCGCTGCGCTCGGGCGGCAGCGGCGGCGCCGGCACTTCGCGCGCCTCTCGGCCCGCGCGCAGCTCCACCTGCCGGCTGGTCATGTAGACGCTGCCCTTCCTGCCGAACACCTCGAGGTCCTGGAAGCTGCGCGGCAGGTCCCAGCTGGCTTCGAGCAAGGCGACCCCCTTCGGATAAGAAAGCACCAGCAGCGCCGTGTCCTCTACCCTGGGAAACTCATCCGGGCGCAGACGGTGCGCCACGGCATAGACCTTGGAAGGCCGGCCCAGATACATCAGGCTCCACAGCGCGTTGTAGCAGCCGAAGTCGACCAGCGCGCCGGCGCCGTTTTTCACCGGGTCGGTGAGCCACTCGAAGAAATACTTGTTCAGCCCCGTCGGCCCGCCCGGCCCGCCATGGCCGACGATGCCGCGAATGCGCCACACGTCGCCGAGCTCGCCCGAGGCCACCGCCTGCCGCGCGGCGTAGCTCGTCGGCCACCACGCCATCTGGTAATTGCACATCACGAAGATGCCGTGCTTGCGCGCCAGGTCGCGGATCGCCACGGAGTCCTTCCACGTGGATGCGAGGGGCTTTTCGAAGATCACGTGGATCCTGCGCGGGGCGCAATACTGGACAATCTCCAGGTGGCGGTTGTTCTCGACGAACGCCCAGACGATCTCCGGCTTGACGGCGTCGATCATCTTGCGCCAGTCGGAATGAAACAGTTCGCCGGCCACGCCGCGCTTTTTCGCCTCGGCCACCAGCTCGGGGGCGGTCTCGGCCACGCCGACCAGCCGCGCGGGCTTGCCCTGCACCATCTTGCCCAGGTGGCCCCAGACGTGCGAGTGCACCAGCCCGACCACGGCGATCGTGTGCTCCGCGGCGGAGGCGGACATCAGGAACAGAGACGGAATCAACCACAATGCTTTGCGCATGAGAACGGAAACAACCTCCAACGGACAGCATACGCCGCCTGCGCCCCTTGCATCCGGCTGCGATTTGCGGCATCCATCAATGAATAGCGGGGCTCCGGTGGGAGGGGCAGTGTTCTTTGGGAATTGCCGGCGCCGGATCTGTGATACAGTAATCGTCCAATCCAGCGCAGCAGCATCCGGGCTGGGAACCAATCGAGGTGGTCCATGACGCTGAACGGGATTGTCCGGGGCATTCTCTTCGGGGCTTGCATCGCCGCGCCGGCGGCGGAAGACCTGGCCAGGCAGGTGCGCGAGCTCGAGCTTCGCGGCGCTGTGGCCGAGGCGCGGCGCGCGCTCGAAACCGCCGTGAAAACGCAGCCCCGCAACGTGGAGGCGCTCAACCTTTACGCGTCGTTTCTCGACGAGCGGCGCGATCCGCAGGCGCTGTCTGTCTACCAGAAAGTGGCCGAGCTGGCGCCCGCAGGCAGCGCGGAGCGGACGCGGGCGCTCGGGCGCATTGTCGTTCTGAACCTTCTGCACGGCAACCAGGAGGCTGCGGCAGCGGGCCTCGAGGCGTGGCGCCGCGCCGGCGGCCAGGGATGGGAGCTGAAGACCGGCGCCGCGGCGCCGGCGCTGCCCATGGGCACGGTAACCATACCGGGGCCGCTCGAAAGCTTCGCCCGCATGGCAGCCTTCTCGCCCGAAATGCCGCCGCAGGAGATCCTGCTGGCGCTCGCGCGCAACGTCGTCACCAACGGCTACCAGGCGCTCGGCGGCAACGAGGGCATGGAGCAGACCGAGTACCTGAAGCTGGTGATCCGCTATCTGGGCCAGGCGCGTGAGCTGGAAAAGCTCGCGGGCCCGGAAAGGGTGATCCGCATCGAGGCCTGCGAATCGCCGCAGACCGCCGAGCTGCTCCGCATCCTCGGCTTTCGCATGCGCGGCGGCTGCGGCGGCGACGTGGTGCTGGAGACGGTGAACGCCACGCGCGCCTTCCTCTCGATGGACTCCGGCTTCCCGCTGGCTGCGCTGGAACAGGCCCTGCGCACCAACCGGCCGTTCGTTTACGACTACAAGCCGGCCACGGTCCCGGTCCTGTATTCGGCCGAATACTGGCTGTCGGCGCGCGAGAAGCAGTCCGGCGAGTTCATCGACATGTTCCTGAACGACCCCTCGCTGTGCCGGCTGTATCTGGGCCTCGCCAAGCTCGACCCGGAGACGGCCGAAGAGATCCGGAAAACGTTGCCCGCCTCGCGCGTGCGCGCCTTCGCCCACGTGTTTGATTTCTTCGGCGGCATGTTCCAGATCCGCAACGGGCGGGTGGCCGTGCCCGGGGGGAGCCGCGCCGCGGCCGCCTGGGCGGAGCTGGTCGGCGCGCCGCCGGAAAAGGGGGTGGAGTTCCTCGACAAGCTGGTCGCCAAAGACGATGGCTGGATGGCCAGCTATTTCGACGCCCTCTCGCGCATCGACGGGCCGACGCTCGAATACCTGACCGAACCCGGCCGGCTGAAGCGCTTTTACGCCGCCCTGCGCGGCCGCGTGACCTCGCCCGGCCCGGCGCGCCCGGTCTTCCGTTCCAACACCGACCTGATGCTGCTGACCACGCGGCTGCGGGTGGAAAACGGCCGCCCGGTGATCCCCGGCGGGCTGGAGGTGTGGAAGCGCCTCTTCACCGAGCACCCGAGCGGCAAATACGACGGCAAGCTGACCCGCGCCGCCGCCACCTGGAAGGAGCCCGACGATCTGATCGAGGCCCTGTTCGGACTGTCGCGCAAGGCGGTGGAAAACGAGCCGCTGCGGATTTTCCTCTCGATCAGCGATCTCGAGCGCAAGCGCGCGAAGCCGCTCGATGCGGCCACCGTGCAGCAGCTCGCTTTCCGCTGGAAGACCTACGGCTCGCAATACCCGCTGTTCAGCGAAACCGGCGCGCTGAGCGACGCGACCATTCTGCTCTTTCTGGACACAGCCGACCGCATCTCGCGCACCGGAAGCAACGAGCTGAAGGCCGACGTGGCCGGCGTCATGCAGGCGCTTGCCGGACTCTGGCAGGTGCTGGTGCGGCAGAAACTGATTCCGGAAGAGCGCGCCGACGAGTCGCTGGCGGCCATCCTGAAACCGTTCGGCTCGGTGAACAACAGCCAGTCGCTGTTTGACGCGGGCCGGGCGGGCGTCGAGCAGCTGCTGCGCGCCGCCGGGGTCGAGGATCTCGCCAACCCGCAGGACCGCATGCTGGACCTGCTGGCCGGCGCGCTGAAGCCGGCCGATGAGGAGACGCACCAGGCGCTGCTCGCCGATATGTTGCGCGCCTTCGAGGCGCAGCGGCTGGTCTCGCTGAAACTCCTCTTTGATCTCGACGACCACCTCGAGGCGCTGTCGAAAGGCGGGCAGCTCAACCCGCAACTGCTCGCGCGGCTGGCGGCGCGCGTCAGCGACCTGAACCTCCCCAAGGCGTCGCTGACCACCGCCGAGCGCAACTCGATGGCGTTCGGCTATTACTCCGAACGCCACATCGAGGCGCAGCGGAAGCTGAATCTGCGCGCCGTGGTGGCCCGCGCCGCCGGGCAGGCCGACAAGCTGAAGGAAGCGCGCGGGCTGCTGGCGCCGCTGCTGCGGGACACGCTGGTCGGGCTGCTTTATATCCACTACGCGCCTCCCGGCGCGCAACTGCTCTACACCAACCCGCTGTTCGCCCGCAGCCACGACTTCATCGGCATCCAGGGGACGAACCAGACGTGGAAACCGACCGAAGTGCTCGGCATGGGCTGGCCCTCCAGCGCCGGCGGGCGGCTGGTAGGCTCGCTCTCCAACCTGCCCTACGCGCTGGCCGAAGCCGAGCAGAACTTTCTGATCCCGACCCGCGAGCAGGCGCTGATCTGGGGCGATCTGGTTCCGCAGCTGCTCGTCAGCGCGCGGCTGCCCCGTTTCTGGCGGGTGACGCCGTTGCAGCTTCACTACGTGGGCCTCCACCTGCGGCTGGGAGAGACCGTGCTCGTGGAAGCGGCCCTGCAACCGGCCCTGCGGGAGCGCGCCATGCGGGAGCTGGAGCGGCTGGCGCCCCCGGCGCGCGTCGAGCTGGTCAGCCGCCTGCTCGCCGCCGGAAGGCCGTCGGAGGCGTTCGAGCTGATCATGCCGTCGGAACTGTACTTCCTCGGCGCGCGCGCCGTGGCCGAACGCTGGCAGACCACGGCCGGCTTCGCCGAAAAGATCCGGCTGCTGGCGGCCAGCGCCCCGGAGCAGTGCAACCCGAGGGCGGTGTCCGAGCTGTTTGGCACGCCGAAGCCCACGCTGGCCAACTCGCACCACCCGGAGCTGCTCCAGTTGCGCACGTTCCCCACCCTGATGGGCTATTCCAGCCGGATCCTGGCCGAGAGCTGGGAGTCGCACAACCTGTTCTTTGCTTCGCTGGCCGACGAGCTCGGCCTGCGGCCCTCGCAGCTGAATCTGCTGCTGCCCGAGTGGACGGTGAAAACCGTGGAAGCGATTTTCGCC
>Ga0308417_1000465_pt1 | contig 29426 bp, 30 predicted proteins | sample HotsprSampleOS65_FD_203528 | JGI IMG/M metagenome (GOLD analysis project Ga0308417, IMG submission 203528) | Hot spring phototrophic mat microbial communities from Octopus Spring, Yellowstone National Park, Wyoming, United States - 20090730_OS65 ...
TCTCGAGGACAGGGAGCGGGCGATCGCTGCCGACCTCGAGGCCGCGCGCAGGCTCAAGGCCGAGGCGGATGCGGCGATCGCCGAACAGGAGAAGGCGGCAGCGCGCGCCCGGGCCGAAGCCCAGGCCACGCTCCGCGCCGCGGTCGAGGCGGCGAAGGCGGAGGCAGCGAGGGCGGAGGCAGCGCTCCGCGAGCGTCTTGCTGCGGATCTCGCAGCCGCTGAACAGCGGATCGCCGCAGCCAAGGCCGCGGCGCTTGGCGCCATCCGTTCCGTCGCCGCAGAGGTCGCGGCAGAGGCGACGGCTAAGCTCGTCGGGCTCGTGCCTGATCCCGGCGCTGTGGCCGCAGCCGTCGACGACGCCCTCGCCTCCGGCAGGAGAAGCTGAGCGATGTTCGCCGATCCCAAGTTCTGGGTCGCCATCTCGTTCCTCCTGTTCCTGGCCGTTGCCTGGAAACCGGTGATCCTGCGGATCCTCGGCATGCTGGACGAGCGTGCGGCGAGGATACGCGCCGAGATAGACGAGGCGGGTAGGCTGCGCGCCGAGGCCGAGGACATGCTGAAGCGCGCCCAAGCCGCGCGCGCGGCCGCCGAGCAGGAGGCAGCGGCGCTGATCGCTCATGCGCGCGAAGAGGCGCGCCGCGTCGCCGAGACCTCGCGGGCGGAGCTCGAGACGGCGCTTCGGCGCCGCGAGAAGATGGCGCTCGATCGAATCGCCGCAGCCGAGGCGGAAGCGGCAGCGGCGGTGCGCAACAGGGCAGCCGAGATCGTTGTGGCGGCAGCGCAAAGGTTGATCGCCTCGGGCCTGACAGCCGATGGCCACGCGCGGCTGATCGACGCAGCGATCGCTGATATCCCGCAGAAGCTCCACTGACCGGCATAGCCGTCGAGAAGAGCACGGGGCGGCTTCTCCGCTCAGGGCAGCGAAGCGTGGTGCCGGCCGCGCCTTGGCTTCGCCTGCGCTGCACCGGAATCCACGGAAGCCGCCATCGGCCACCGCCTCTCTCCCGCCCGAGGGAAGTTCGCGGCGGATGACGTCCTGATGAGCGCGCACCGGCGCAGGCCGCCGCCTCTCTGCCGCCCGAGGCAAGGGCCGTCGGTGCGTCCCTACAGCGCCTTTTCGTAGGTGATCCACATCGTCCGGGTCGCCAGTCGATCATAGACTCCGCGACCGCGGTGGTTGTCGTCTGCGGTGATCCAGCGGATCACGGTCCAGCCGCGTTCGCGCCCGATCGCCGCCACCGCCTCGATCAGCGGATCGGCCACGCCGCGGCCGCGCAGCCTCGGGTCGACGAAGAGGTCGTCGAGGAAGCCGCCATGGGCAGCGCGGAGCGGCCGCGCGAAGGGCCGGTAGTGGGCGAGCCCGACCGGCTCTCCCGCCTTATCCAGCGCAACGAGGCCTTTGACCTCGTGCTCGGGGTCCATCAGCCAGCCCCAAACTCTCGCACGCATCGCCTCAGTCTGCTCGACCCCGTAGAACGCGGCGTAGCCGGCAGAGAGGCGCTCCCACGCCGCGCGGTGTCCGGGCGCGAGCGGAACGACCGTGACCGCGCCGGCGCTCATTCCGCCGCCTCTGCATAGGCCTCCATCGGCTCGCAGGTGCAGACGAGGTTGCGGTCGCCGTAGACGTTGTCGACTCGCTTCACGGGCGGCCAGTATTTCGCTGCCGCGACGAAGGGAAGCGGCATCGCCGCCACTTGGCGCGAGTAGGGGTGGGGCCACGACTCGGCGGTGACCTCCTCGGCCGTGTGCGGCGCGTTCTTGAGCGGGTTGTCGCCGATCGGCCAGCGCCTCTCCTCGATGGCGCGGATCTCGGCGCGAATCGCGATCATCGCGTCGCAGAAACGGTCGAGCTCTGCCTTCGATTCGCTCTCGGTCGGCTCAATCATCAGCGTCCCTGGCACCGGCCAGGACATGGTCGGCGCGTGGAAGCCGTAGTCCTGCAGGCGCTTGGCGATGTCCTCGACCATCACCCCGGCAGAGGCCTGGAAGCCGCGGCAGTCGATGATGCACTCGTGCGCGACGAAGCCCTGGGCACCGCGATAGAGGATCGGGTAGTGGGGCTTGAGGCGATGCGCGATGTAGTTGGCGTTGAGGATCGCGACCTCGGTCGCCTCGCGCAGCCCCTCCTCACCCATCATCGCGATGTAGGCGTACGGGATCGGCAGGATCCCCGCGCTGCCCCAGGGCGCGGAGGCGACTGGGCCGGGGCCGGTCGCCGGCCCCGCCTCGGGCACGAGCGGGTGGTTCGGCAGGAAGGGCGCGAGATGGGCAGCGACCGCGATCGGCCCCACACCAGGCCCGCCGCCTCCATGTGGGATACAGAAGGTCTTGTGCAGGTTGAGGTGGCACACGTCTGCGCCGATCGCCGCAGGGCTCGTCAGCCCGACCTGGGCGTTCATGTTCGCGCCGTCCATGTACACCTGCCCGCCGTGGCGGTGCACGATCGCGCAGATCTCGACGATCCCCTCCTCGAACACTCCATGCGTCGAGGGATAGGTGACCATCAGCGCCGCAAGCCTCGGGGCGTTCGCCTCCGCCTTGGCGCGCAGGTCGGCGAGGTCGACATTGCCGTCCCGGTCGCAGGCGACGGCGACGACGCGGAAGCCGGCCATCACCGCCGAGGCGGGGTTTGTTCCGTGCGCGGAAGTCGGGATCAGGCACACGTCGCGGTGGCCCTCTCCGCGGCTCTCGTGGAAGGCGCGGATCGCGAGCAGGCCCGCATACTCGCCGGCGCTGCCCGCGTTCGGCTGCAGCGAGACGGCAGCGAATCCGGTCACGGCAGAGAGCCAGGCCTCGAGCCGCGCGATCAGAGTGCGGTAGCCCTTCGCCTGGTCCGCCGGCGCGAAGGGGTGGATGGCTGCGAAGCCGGGGAGCGTGATCGGCATCATCTCCGCGGTCGCGTTCAGCTTCATGGTGCAGGAGCCGAGCGGGATCATGGAGCGGTTCAGCGCCACGTCCTTGTCCTCGAGCCGCTTGAGGTAGCGCAGCATCTCGTGCTCGGCGTGGTGGGCGTTGAACACCGCCTGGCGCAGATAGGGGCTCGTGCGCCGAAGCGCCGGAGGGATCGCGTCCGGAACGGTCTCTGGCAGCGGAGCGGGGCGGCCTGCGGCCTCGGCCAGCGCCGCAGCGAGCAAGTCGAGATCGGCACGGGTGACGGTCTCGTCCATAGCGCAAGCGACATCGGTGCCGCCAACGCGGCGGAGATTGAACCCGCGTGCGAGCGCGGCCTCCATCAGCGCGTCAGCGCGGTCGCCGCAGTCGAGCGTGACGGTATCGAAATAGTCTGCGTGGCGCGGCGCGAAGCCGGCCGCGCGTGCGGCAGCGGCGAACAGCCGCGCGGCGAGGTTGCAGCGCCGTGCGATTCGCGCAAGCCCCTCCGGCCCGTGCCACACCGCGTACATCCCCGCGATCACCGCGAGCAGCACCTGCGCGGTGCAGATGTTCGAGGTCGCCTTCTCGCGGCGAATGTGCTGTTCGCGCGTCTGCAGCGCGAGCCTCAGCGCCCGGCGCCCGGCGGCATCGACCGAGACGCCAACAAGCCGCCCAGGCATCTGCCGCTTGTAGGCGTCTCTGGTGGCGAAGAAGGCGGCATGCGGCCCGCCATAGCCGAACGGCACGCCGAAGCGCTGCGCGGAGCCGACGACGACGTCCGCCCCCATCTCGCCAGGCGGCGTCACAAGCGCGAGCGAAAGTAGGTCGGCGGCGACGATCGCCAGCGCGCCCGCGCCCTTGGCGGCGGCGATCATTGGCGAGAGGTCGCGGAGCTCACCCGTGGTCGAAGGGTTCTGCACGAGCACGCCGAAGGGTTTGCGCGCAGAGGCCTCGGCAAGGTCGGCCAACGCCACGCGTTCGACCGCGATGCCGAGCGGGCGGGCGCGGGTCTCGACCACTGCGAGCGTCTGCGGGTGACAGTCCTCTGCCACCAGGAACAGGCGGCTTGCCCCCTTCTGCGCATGCAGCGCGAGCGCCATGGCCTCGGCGGCCGCCGTGCCCTCGTCGAGCAGCGAGGCGTTGGCGATCTCCATGCCGGTGAGATCCGCCACCATGGTCTGGAAGTTGAGCAGGGCCTCGAGCCGCCCTTGCGCGATCTCTGCCTGGTAGGGCGTGTAGGCGGTGTACCAGCCCGGGTTCTCGAGCACGTTGCGGAGGATGACGGGCGGGGTGTGGGTGCCGTGGTAGCCGAGCCCGATCAGGCTCTTGATGTCGGGGCGGTTCGCCCGCGCAAGCTCGGCGAGTTCGGCGAGCACCTCCGCCTCGCTGCGCGCGGGGGGGATCGCCATGCGCCGATGTGTTCGGATCGATTCCGGAATGGTGCGCGCGATCAGCGCGGCGCGATCCGGCAGGCCGAGCGCGGCAAGCATCGCCGCCTGCTCGGACGCCGAGGGGCCGATATGGCGGGAGACGAACCCGTCCTGCGCGGCAAGTGCCTCGAACTCGAGCTGTGCGTCCATGCTCCGTCTCCTGTTCACAGCGTCTCGAGAAAGGCGGCGTAGGCGGTCTCGTCCATCAGCGCCTCGGCCTCAGCCGGGTTTGCGGGCTCGATCCTGAAGAACCACCCCTCCCCGGTCGGCTCGGCGTTGACGAGGCCGGGGTTGTCGGCGAGCGCCGTGTTCACCTCGACGATTCGTCCAGCCAGCGGTGCGTAGACGTCGGACGCGGCCTTGACGCTCTCCACCACCGCGCAGGCCTCGCCCGCCGACACCACCCGCCCCACCTCGGGCAGCTCGACGAACACGACATCGCCAAGCGCCGTCTGCGCATGGTCGGTGATGCCGACGGTCGCGACATCGCCGTCGAAGCGCACCCACTCGTGGTCCTTGGTGAAACGCAGTTCGCTCATGCCTCGGCTGCTCCTCGGGTCAACGCCTGTAGCGGTGCGGAACAAAGGGGATCGGGCAGACGCGCGCCGGCAGAGGCTTGCCGCGCACGAGAAGCTCGACGGCGGTGCCCTCGGCGGCGAAACCAGGGGGCACGTAGCCCATCGCCACGGGGGCGGAGAGAGTTGGGGAGAAGCCGCCTGAGGTGACCTCGCCGAGAGCGGTGCCATCCGCGGCGAGGATTGGCGTGCCTGCCCGGGCGGGCGCGCGGCCCTCGGGCCGCAGGCCCACGCGCAGCCGCCTCGGCCCCGACTCGAGCTCGGCGCGCACCCGCTCAGCGCCAGGGAAGTCCCACGCCGCGCGTCGGCGCTTGCCAATCGTCCAGACGAGCCCTGCCTCAACGGGGCTCGTCGTGCGGTCGATGTCGCTGCCGAAGAGGCAGAGCCCCGCCTCGAGACGGAGGCTGTCGCGGGCGCCCAAGCCCGCGGGGGCGACATCTGGGTCGGCGAGGATCGCGCGCGCCAGCGCCTCTGCCTCGCCTGCCGCGACCGAGATCTCGAACCCGTCCTCGCCGGTATAGCCGGAGCGGGAGACGGAAGCGGGGATTCCCGCGAGCGTCACGTCAGCCACCCCCATGAAGGGGAGCAACGCCGCCTCCGTGCCGCCGAGGCGTCTCATCACCGCCTCCGCAGCAGGGCCCTGCAGCGCGACCAAGGCGCGGTCGTCCAACCGCTCAAGCGCGACCGAGGCGGGCAGGTGCGCGGCGATATGGTCGAAGTCCGCCTCCTTGCAGACGGCGTTGACCACGAGGAAGAGGTGATCGCCTCGGTTGGCGACCATGAAGTCGTCGAGGATGCCGCCATCCGGCGCCGTGAGCAGGGCATATCTCTGTCGCCCGGGCTTCAGGGCCTGCACGTCGGCGGGGGTGAGGCGCTCGAGCGCAGCCGCCGCGCCTTCGCCGCGCAGAACGCCCTGGCCCATGTGGCTGACGTCGAACAGCGACGCCTTGGCACGGCAGTGGCGATGTTCGGAGACGATGCCGGCGGGATAGTGCAGCGGCATGGCGTAGCCGGCGAAGGCAACCATGCGCGCGCCGAGAGAACGGTGCAGCGACTCGAGCGGCGTCGTTTTCAGCGCGTCGGACAAGCAACCCCCTGGACGAATCGTCCGGCGGCTCTGTGCCGCCGGCGCGACCCCCCTCTGTCCCGTGACCTGAGAGATTCGGGAGCCGATGAGACGGCCGGCACCCTTACTCCGTCGGTGCAGCGCCCGAAGCGCGGGCGCCGGCTTTCCAGAGGTTCGTCTCCCCGAAGCGGTCCCTGGTGCCTGAGCGTTTCCGGGGGCCGGTTGCGCCTTCGGCGGCGAGGTGAGGCTTTCGCCCCTCCTGTCGCTCTCTCCCGCACGGGGGGGTTCGAACCCGTGCTTTGTGCACCAACGGCCGTGCCGGCGCAAGCGGCGGGGGCAAGGGACCGTTCAGCGCCGCGCGAGGCGCGCGCGGTTCAGCGCGAGTTCCTGTTCGGTGAGCTGGAACCCGACATGCACGGTGTAGCTTGCAGCCGGGCGCTCAGGGGTCACCGGGAGAAGGAGCCGGATCTCCTCCCCGCGCATGCGGGCGCGCTGCACGTTCTCGGGAAACTCGACGGCGAGGGTGTAGACCGCCTTGTCGAGCACCTCCTCGTTGGGTGCGCTGACGGCGACGAAGTAGGGGACCTCGACCGTCCGCCCCGGGGCAGCAGGGCCGCGCATCGCCTCAGCCCCCATCGCGACGGTCACCTGCACGGCCGAGTTCCGGCTGACCAGGGTGCAGGTGCCGCTGAGCGAGGTGATCCGCGCCGAGACGACGAGCTCCGTCAGGTCGCGGCTTTCGGGCGTGCGGAAGCGCACGAGATCCGCCGTGTCGGCGGGCGTTGCCACCCTCGGGCACTGCAGCGCCGCCTTCGTGACGCTCGAGGCTTCGTCCTTTCCTCCAGAGCCGAGCCCAAGCGTCTGGCAGGCGGAGAGCCAGGCGAGCGAGAGTGCCGCCAGAGCCCCCCCTGCCCGGAATGGTCGGCGGCTTCTGCCCGCGAGTCGCGGGCGCGTCTCCACGCTCGGTTCGGCCGAGGCGCCGCCCACCCTAGCCGGCATCGACGCCAAGCCGGTTGTGGCTGCCGTCGCAGAAGGGCTTGTCTCGGGTCGCCTTGCAGCCGCAGAGCCAGACGGTCTCGTCCTTCTCCGCCTTCCACATCACCGGCTTGATCCCGGTTCCCTTGTGGGCGCCGTCGCAGAAGGGCTGGGTGGCGGAGAGGCCGCAGGCGCACCACCAGTACTTCTCGCCTGCCTTCAAAGCCACCTCATAGGGCGCTGCCTGTGCCACGGCGGGCAGTTTCCGCGCCGTCTCGCCGCCCGTACGCTCTCCGTCAGCCATCGATCTTCCCTCGCTTGTGCACCGAGCGATCCGCGCGGCACTATGGAGAGGCAGCCCCTCACCGGCAACAACCGATGCGCGATCCCGGCCACGCCAAGCCCCTGCCTCCCCTGACCGTGCGTCTTGCCGGCCCGCGCGGCTTCTGCGCCGGTGTGGACCGCGCCATCAAGATCGTGGAGGAGGCGCTGAGGCGTTTCGGCCCTCCCGTCTATGTCCGTCACGAGATCGTGCACAACCGCTTCGTGGTCGAGAGCCTCGAGGCGAAGGGGGCTGTGTTCGTCGAGGAGCTCGACGAGGTGCCGGCGCGCGACCACCGCGAGCGCGTGCCGGTGGTGTTCTCCGCCCATGGCGTGCCGAAGACCGTGCCGGCCGAGGCTGAGGCGCGCGGCCTGTGGCAGATCGACGCCACCTGCCCGCTGGTGACGAAGGTGCACCGCGAGGCGGAGAAGCACTTCGCGCAGCGGCGCCACCTGATCCTGATCGGCCATGCCGGCCATCCCGAGGTGGTCGGCACGATCGGGCAGCTGCCGCCTGGCGCGGTGACTCTGGTCGAGGATGTCGCGGACGCGCGCACCGTGGCGGTCCCGGAAGACGTGCCGCTCGCCTACATCACCCAGACCACGCTCTCTGTCGACGACACGGCGGAGATCATCGCCGCGTTGCGCCAGCGCTTCCCGGGAATCGAAGGGCCGAGGCGAGAGGACATCTGCTACGCCACCACCAACCGCCAGGCGGCGGTGAAGGCGATCGCGCCCGGAGCCGACCTCGTGATCGTGATCGGTGCGCCGAACAGCTCCAACAGCCTGCGCCTCGTCGAGGTCGCCTCCCGCGCGGGCTGTCCGCGCGCGCTTCTGGTGCAGCGTGCGCGCGAGCTCGATCTCGGGCTGCTCGAGGGGGTCTCCGTGCTCGGCCTCACTGCTGGCGCCTCCGCGCCTGAGGCGCTGGTCGAGGAACTGATCGCCCATCTGCGAAAGGGCTTCGACGTCACTGTCGAGGAGGTCAGGGTGGCGGAGGAGGACATCGTCTTCCGCCTTCCCGCCGCTCTCGCCAGCGCCTGAGCAAGCCAGCATGGCGGTCTACACCGAGGTCTCGGACGAGGCGCTCGCCGCCTTCCTCGAGGCCTATGACATCGGCACGGCACTCTCCTTCAAGGGCATAGCGGAGGGCGTGGAGAACTCGAACTACCTCCTGATCACCACGGCCGGGCAGTTCGTGCTCACCCTCTATGAGAAGCGTGTCGACCCTGCCGACCTTCCCTACTTCCTCGGGCTGATGCGGCATCTCGCGGCCAATGGCCTCTCCTGCCCTGTGCCCGTGGCGGGCCGCGACGGTGCGCTGTTCCGAACGCTCTGCGGCAGGCCCGCGGCGGTCGCGACCTTCCTTCCGGGCGTCTGGCCGAGGCGGGTGCGGAACGAGCACTGCGCGGGCGTCGGCGCAGCGCTCGCGGGGCTGCATCACGCGGGCGAGGGCTTCGCGCTCTGCCGCGCCAACGCGCTCGGCCCCGACGGCTGGCGGCCGCTGTTCGAGCGCTCGGCGGAGCGGGCAGACGAGGTGCGGGCGGGCTTGCGCGACGAGATCGCCGAGGCGCTCGACTCCATCCTTGCAGCCTGGCCGAAGGGGCTGCCGCGTGGCCAGATCCACGCTGACCTCTTCCCCGACAACGTGTTCTTCCTCGGCGACCGCGTCTCCGGCCTGATCGATTTCTACTTCGCCTGCACCGACCTCTACGCCTATGACGTCGCGGTCTGCCTCAACGCCTGGTGCTTCGAGCCGGACGGCTCGTTCAACGTCACCAAGGCGCGGCTCCTGCTCCGCGCCTATGCGGCGGTGCGGCCGCTTTCGGAAGCGGAACGGCAGGCGCTTCCCGTGCTCTGTGCCGGCGCTGCGCTGCGCTTCCTGCTGACCCGACTCTACGATTGGCTGAACCACCCACCGGGCGCCTTCGTCACCCCCAAGGACCCGCTCGAATACGCGCGCAAGCTGCGTTTCCACCGCGCGGTGCGCAGTGCCAGGGACTACGGGCTTGACTGAGCACGCCCGCCCCGTCGTGGAAGCCTGGACGGACGGAGGCTGCAGGCCGAACCCGGGCCCTGGCGGCTGGGGCGCCATCCTGCGCTGGAAGGGCCACGAGAAGCAACTCTCCGGAGCGGAGGCGGAGACCACCAACAACCGGATGGAACTCACCGCAGCGATCGCCGTGCTCGAGGCGCTGAAGCGTCCCTCGCGCGTCATCATCCACACCGACAGCGAGTATTTGCGGAACGGCGTGACACGCTGGATCGCTGGCTGGGTGCGCAACAACTGGCGCAACGCGAGCCGCGACCCAGTGGCGAACATGGACCTCTGGAAGAGGTTGCTCGAGGCGGAGAAGCGGCACGAGGTGGAGTGGAGATGGGTGCGCGGCCATGCCGGCGACCCGATGAATGAACGCGCCGATGCGCTGGCCACGGCGGCGCGGGAGGGTCTGCAGGCGGGTCGGTCGACCGCTACCGAGTGAACCGGCGGTCAGCCCGCCTTCCCCCCTTCAGCACGTCCATCAGACGGGGCACGACCGTGATCTCGTCGAGCTTCCGGTGCGCGTCCTCGCGCAGCCGCGACAGCGGGCGGAACAGACCGCCGACCGCGAAGCTGTCGCTGGCCTTCCACATCAGAAGGATAAACCGGGTGCCGGAGAAGCCCGCATCGATGCCCCGCCAGCCCGCGGTCGCCGCAAGCGGCGTAAGCGTGGCCGCGAGACCGGGGCCGATGACGCGCAAGGCAGCCTCGCCATGCTCGGCCCGGAGCGAGAGGTGGCGCGAGAACGCGGCATCGGGCGCCGCGACGCGCGCGAAGCCGAGCTTGCCGAGGGTCGAGGCCGGGAGGCGCCAGTCGGCGAACCGGGGGATGCGCGGCCCGCGCACGAGGATGCGTGCCGGGATCGTTTCGGGCGTCTCCACGAGGAACAGCAGGCCCTCGAAGACGGTGCGCTCCTTGGTCGTGGTCGTGCGCTTGGTGCTGGTGCCTGCCGTCCGCGTGCTGCAGTTGAACAGCCTGATCTCGGCGAGGATGACGCCGGTGCCGTCATGGCGCCCGGCGAACGCGTCGTCCAGCGTATGGTGCGCGAAGGCAGCGACGGTGGGCAGGCTGCGCAGGCGGCCGAGCACCTCGTAGGCGGCACCGCTGTCGGGCTTGGTGCCGCCGATCGCCTCGCACGCGAGCGGGGTGACGGCATCGCGCAGGCGGGGCCGATAGAGGCCGGCGCAGTGGTGCGGCCCGACGCAGTGACGAGGAAGGCGACGAAGCCGAAGGCGCCGAGCTCGAACGCCTCGCCGGAGAGCATCAGCAGCGTAAGCAGCGCTGCGGCGGCGAGGCCGCCGCCCCAGCCGAGAAGGGTCTTTCCCCGCGCCTCGGCGAGTTGGGGGAGCACGGGACCGAGCCGTTGAGCGAGCAGCGCGTCGAGCCGCGCATGCCGCGCCCGCAGGCATCCCCCGGGGTCCCGGCGCTCGGGAGCACCCGTCATCGCAACAATCTGGCCCAACAACGAGGCGGGTGACGAGACGGCGGCCGCGCTACCGTGCCGCGAGACGCTTGGCGTTCGCCCTCACCGCGCGCCTCGCTGGGCCGATCGCCGCCAAGGCCACGCGCACAGGGCCGCCCCCGCGCAGCGCCTGAGCCTGTGCGGCCATCGCCCCGCGCGCTGCGGCGGCGAGCTTCTCTGTCACCATGCGCGCAGCCTCGCCTGCTCCAGCCGGGCGCGCGGAGAGGGCATCGGCGGCGATCCTCTGCAGCCTGAGCGGCACGACGATCGCCGCCTGCCAGGCCATCTGCGCGAACGCGCCCTGGAGCCTGAGAGCATCCACGGCCGTCCGCACGTGGCCGGCCCCGAACATCGGGTCAGAGCGCGGCGAGCACCGCCTCCGCCCTGCTGACCTCGTAGCCGCCCGGGGCCTCGACGGCGAGATGCGTCACCTTCCCGTCCTTCACCACCATGGCGTAGCGCTGGCTGCGCACGCCAAGGCCGCGCTCGACCAGGTCGAACTCGAGGCCGAGGGCCTTGGTGAAGGTGCCGGAACCGTCAGCCAGCATGACCACCTTGTCGCCCACACCCTGGTCCTTGGCCCAGGCATCCATCACGAACACGTCGTTGACGGCGACGCAGGCGATCAGGTCGACGCCCTTGGCCTTCAGCGCATCGTAGTTCTGCAGGAAGGAGGGCAGGTGCTTGGCACTGCAGGTCGGGGTGAAGGCGCCAGGCACGGCGAACAGCACCACCGTTTTGCCGGCGAAGAGCTCCCCGGTGTCGACCTCGCGCGGCCCCTCGGCTGTTGCCTGCATGAGCTTCACCGCCGGAATGGTGTCGCCAACCTTGATCGTCATCTCTCTGCTCCCCGTCGCTCGCGCCCCGTCGCGCGGAGGCGGGTATACCGCGATGACGCGGAAACGCCAGAGGGCGCCGTGGCTCAGCGAGGCTGCGGCTCGACCGTCACCTCCGCCTCGATGGCTGCATCGGCGTCTGCGATCGTCACGGCGAGACGCGTGCCGGGGGGAAGGAGCACGGCCTGGATGGGCAGGCGGAACTCTGCCTCGCGGCCGCCATTGTGGAGGGTGACGGCCGGCTTTGGCAGGTCTGGGCGACGCCTGCCCGGGCCGACCTGCCATTCGAGGAACAGATCAGGCGCGACGAAGGGGGCGGCGCTGCGTGCGGTCACGGCAAGCCCCTCCGGTCCAGAACGGGCGAGCACGGCGACACCGCTTGCCTCGGCCCTGGCGGGGACGCGCGCGAGAGCATGGGCGATCGGGGCCGCCGCTGAGGTCTGCGCCGCGTGGCCGGCATCGAGGTCGAGCGAGAGTTCCGCCTCGCCGGGCATGCAGACCTCGCGGCAGACGAGGTAGCGCCAAGTAAGGCGTAGCGCGACCGGCTCGCCCGGGCGTACCAGAGAGGCGGTGACGGGGAAAATCACCTCGCCCGTATAGCCGTAGCTCTGCAGGCCGAAGGCCTCGAAGCGGCGCGGCGCCGGCCAGTGCGGAATCGCGCCGGCGAGATTGCTGCTGCCCGTCCAGTCGAACTCCGGCGGCAGCCCCGCCGCACCCGGGGTCCGCCAATAGATCCGCCAGGCTTCGGCAAGCCGCAAATGCAGGCCGACAAGAATCCTGGCCTGCCCGGGCGGGACGGCCGAGACAGCGGAGACAAGCCGCAGCACGGCCTCGTCCGCAGCGACCCAGTCGCCGATACCCTGCTCAGCCACGGCGTCGCGGGCGAGACAGGCGAGGGCGGCAGCGGCGAGCAGTCGAGGGCGAAGTCCCGGCATGGGAGGGAGACTCGGGGCCAGGGCCTGCCGCCGCAAGGGGCCGGACGGTGCTCGCGCAGGAGTGAGAAGCTCGAGCAGCCGACGCACGCCGCTTCTCTCCTCGCTCTTGCCCCCGGGCGGCTCTGTGCCAACATTCTTTGGCATGGTTCGGCAGAAGACGGCAGGCGTGCACGACGGCGGAGAGGGGTATCTGACCGGGCAGCTCCTGGTCGCGATGCCTGGGATGCGCGACCCGCGCTTCGCCCAGACCGTGGTTTTCATGTGCGCCCACACAGCGGAAAGCGCCATGGGAATCGTGATCAACCGGCCGCTCGAGGGCCTCTCCTTCGAGTCGCTTCTGGAGCAGCTGAGTGTCGGCCCCACGCCGCCAGTACGTCGCATTCGGATGCATGCCGGTGGCCCGGTCGAGCCGGGCAAGGGCTTCGTCCTGCACACCACCGACTGGGTGCAGGAGGGTTCCTTGCGGGTGGACGAGCGTTTCGCGCTCACTTCCTCGATCGATGTGCTGAAAGCCATCGCGCGCGGCGAGGGGCCGCGCCGTGGGATTCTCGCTCTCGGCTATGCCGGCTGGGGCCCGGGACAGCTCGACGACGAGATCCTGCAGAACGCCTGGCTTTCGGTTCCGGCGGATGAGTCTTTCGTCTTCGCCGACGATCTCGCCTCCATGTGGCGCGGTGCGCTTTCGGCGCTGAAGGTCGATCCGCTGCTGCTCTCGGGCGCCGCAGGCCGGGCCTGACCCGGCCGCTACCCGGCGTCCCGGGCGGCGGCACGTCCGAGCCATAGGATCGCCTGGCAGATAGTCGCTGCGGCGACCATCAGGCCTGCCGTGGCAAGGCCCGAACCCTGCTCGACGGCAGCAACCGCCACGGTCGCGAGAGCACCGGCAGACATCTGGATCGCTCCGGCGAGGCCCGATGCGGCACCCGCCGCCTGGGGCCTGACGCTGACCGCGGCAGCCATCGCGTTCGCCTGCGCCACGCCGTTGCCGAGGGCCATCAGGATCGCAGGGCCGAACAGGTTGAGGAGGTGCGGCGGCCGCAGGCCGACGAGAAAGAGGGCGAGCAGGGCCGCCGCGAAGGTGATCGCCGTGCCGGCCGAGAGCAGCCTCAGCGCGCCGAGCCGGGTGGCGAGCCGGGCCGTGACGAAGTTTCCCAGGGCATAAGCCGCCGAGAGCACGAGAAAGCCGAGCGCATAGGCCTTGGGCTTGAGGCCCAGGCCCTCAACCACCACGAACGGCGCACCGCCGACGAAGGCGAAGAACACGGCCGAGGAGGCGGCGAAGCAGCCGGCATGGACGAGAAAGGCCGGGGTGCGCAAAAGGCCAAGACTCGTGGCCAGCATCGCCGCGAAGCCGCCATGGCCGAGGCCAGCCTCTCGCCGCAGGGTCTCGGGAAGCCGCGCGAGGACGGCCACGAGCAGAACAAGCCCGGCAAGCCCGGGCAGCACGAGCAGCGCCCGCCAGCCGAGCCAATCGTCGAAGAGAGCGCCGATGATCGGCGCCACCATCGGCGCAACCGTCATCCCCATGAACAGAAAGGCCATGACGCTCGCTGCCCTGTCGCGCGGATAGCAGTCGCGGATGATCGCGCGCGCGAGCACCATCCCGGAGCAGGCACCGACGGCCTGGGCCAGGCGCCCGGCCACCAGCCCGCCGATCGACCCGGAGAGAGCGGCAACCGCCGAGGCGGCGAGGAACACTGCAAGCCCTGCGATCGCCGTCGGCCGCCTGCCATGGCGGTCCGACACCGGGCCATAGAGGAGCTGTCCCGCAGCGACCCCGATCAGATAGGCGGTGAGGGTCAGCTGCGCCTCAGCCTGCGCGACGCCAAACCTCGCCGCAAGGCCCGGGATCGCGGGCACGAGGATCTGCATGCTGAACGGGCCGAGCGCGGTCATGAGCACGAGCAGCCAGGCTGGCGGGGCGGGCGGCACCTCTCCCTACCACCGGAAGGCGGGGAGAATGGCGTCGGGCGAAAGCCCCTCGGCGGCGGCGCGCGCCTCGGCCACGCCAGGCGGCGGCAACGCACCCTCGGCGAGGCCAAGCTCCTCTGCGTGGATTCCCCCCAGGATCCAGGCGGAGGCAATCCCCGCAGCCTTCGCGCCCGCTATGTCCGTGCGCAAAGAATCGCCGACCGCTATCACCCTCTCGGGCGGCAGGCCGAGCATGGCGAAGACGGAGGGGTAGATCGCCGGGTCGGGCTTGCCGAGGCTGCGGACCTCCCCGCCCATCGCGGCATAGCGCTGCGCCACGGCGCCAGCGCAGATCACCCGCACCCCGCCGCGGATCACCTCAAGGTCCGGGTTGGCGCAGACCATAGGCAGGCGCGCCTCGCGGCAGGCGGCAAGCAGAGCGGCGAAATCCTCCACCGTCTGGCCTTGCCGGTGGTCGTCGGGGCCGGTGTTGAGCACGAAGTCGGCCTCCGCCGGAGTGGGCACCAGCTCGAGCGGCAGCCCCTCGATCACGCTCCGGTCACGCTCCGGCCCGAGATGGAACACCCGGGGCCCGAGCGCCGCGAACCAGGGATCGCTCCGGTCGCGCAACGCGGCGTGCACCGCTTCGCCTGAGGTGAGGATGCCGTCGTAGAGATCGTCGGCGATTCCCATCGCGCGCATCGCCGCCTGCGCCACATGCGCGCGGCGCGGCGCGTTCGAGAGCAGCACGGAGCGCCTGCCGCTCGCCCTCAGCCGTGCGAGGCAGTCGACCGCTCCGGGATAAGGCTTCACCCCGTCATGCACCACGCCCCAGAGATCGAGCACGAAGCCGTCATATCGTTCGGCGAGCGGCGCGAAGCCCGCAAGCAGCTCAGCCATCGCCGCGCTCCCTGTCGAGCCCGACCGCTTCCTCGACGGAGCGGAAGCCGTCGCGCGCAAGGAGCGCTGCGATCTCGGCGAGGATTCGCGCAGGCAGCGCCGGCCCCGCATAGGCCAGCGCGGAGTAGAGCTGGACGAGAGTCGCGCCTGAACGGAGCTTGGCGTAGGCGTCGGCGCCGCTTGCGACGCCGCCCGCGCCGATCAGGGTGAGCCTGCCTGCGGCAAGCCTGGCGATTCGCCGCAGCAACGCGGTCGACGGCGCAAAAAGCGGCGCACCGGAAAGCCCGCCCAACTCATCGCGGTGGCGGCTGCGGAGATGTTCCGGTCTCGACACTGTCGTGTTCGAAACGATCAGCCCTGCGGCCCCGCCGGCGACCGCCGTCTCGACGATCGGCCCGAGCGCGTCGGCCTCGAGGTCGGGGGCGAGCTTGACGAGGATGGGGATCGTCCTGCCCGCCCTTGCGAGCCCCTGCCGCGAGGCCTCGAGCAGGGCGCAGAGCCTGTCCGCGGCCTGCAGGTCGCGCAGCCCCGGCGTGTTCGGCGAGGAGACGTTGAGGGTGACATAGTCCCCGCACCGCGCCGCGCCCTCGACGAGGAGGCTTATGTCGCGCACCGGGTCGTCGCTGTCCTTGTTGATCCCGACATTGACGCCGAGCGGCCCGGGCAGCGGGCCTTCCGCGCGCAACGCCGCGATCCGCGCCGAGACGGCCTCCCACCCCTCGTTGTTCATGCCCATGCGGTTGATCACCGCCCGGTCCTCGGCGAGGCGAAAGAGGCGCGGGCGCCGGTTGCCGGCCTGCGGCAAGGGCGTGATCGTGCCGACCTCGACGAAGCCGAAGCCGAGCGCGAAGAGCGGGCGCACAGCGACCGCGTTCTTGTCGAACCCGGCGGCGAGGCCGAGCGGATTGGGGAACCTAAGCCCCATCGCCTCGACCGGCAGGGCCGGGGCCTCGGCTCTGCCAGCGAGCCCGGCGCGAAGGGCCCAGAGCGCGAGGCCGTGCGCTGTCTCAGGGTCGATCAGGCGCAACAGCGGCACCAAGGAGGAGGCTAGGGAGGGGGTCATCAGCGAGTCTCCTATGCCAGCGCGATGACGCCTGCGCCACCCTCGGCGGCGCTTGTCGACGCTTCGCCGTGCGGGCATGACGGGCGCGCATGGGAAACGCCCGCACGCGCGCACGCCTCGCCGGCCCGGCTCTGATCCTGCTTGCGATCGCGCTGTTCTCCGCCAACGACGTGGCGATGAAGCTGCTCTCCGCCGGGTTCAGCGCCGCGCAGGTGATCGCCTGGCGGTGCTTTGTCGGGCTCGCACTTGTCGGTCCTGCGGCGTTGCGCGAGGCGATGCGTACGCGCGGCATTCCGCACGCGCGGCTGAGGCTGCAGCTTCTCCGCGCCGCGCTGATCCACTGCTCTGGCCTGACCTTCTTCGTCGCCTTCGCGCGGCTGCCGCTGTTCGACGCCTATGTCGTGTTCTTCACCGCGCCGTTCGTGACCCTCGCACTTGCCCGCGCGGTTCTCGGCGAACGGGTCGCGCGCGCGGCCTGGGCCTGGGGGGCGGTCGGCTTCGCCGGCGTGGGGCTCGCCCTAGCGCCCGGGCTTGCCGGCTCCGACCACGATGTGCGCGGCGATCCCCTCGGCTACCTCGCCGCTTTCGCAGGCACCTCTGCCTACGCGATGCTCATGGTTGTCACGCGCCGGCTCGGGCCGGAGGCGCGGCTTTCGGAGAGCATGGCGATCCCCGCGCTGGTCGGGCTCGCAGCGATCGGGCCCTGCGCGGCCGCTCGGTGGCGCCCGCCCGCCGCAGCCGACATGGCGCTTCTGTCGCTCACCGGCCTGTTCTGGGCGGCTGGCAACGTCTCGCTCACAGCGGCGATCAGGGCCGCCTCGCCGGCACGCCTCGCCCCTTATGACTTCACCGCGATGGTCTGGGCGATCGGCTACGATGCGCTTTTCTTCGCCACCTCCCCGGGCGGAATGGAGCTCGCAGGAGCGGCGTTGGTGGTCGCCGCCTGCCTCGGCCACGCCCGGTCGGATTCGCCGCCGGAGGCGCGGCGCGAGAGAGGGGTGTGACCTAGGCTCGTTCGATCAGTTCGATCTTGTAACCGTCAGGGTCCTCGACGAAGGCGATCACGGTGGTGCCGAACTTCACCGGGCCCGGCTCGCGCGTGATCTTCGCCCCAGCCTTCCTGAGCGCCTCGCAGGTGGCGTAGACATCCGGAACGCCGATCGCGAGGTGGCCGAAGCCCGTTCCGAGGTCGTATTTCTCGACGCCGTAATTGTAGGTGAGCTCGATCACCGCGTTCTCGCTCTCGTCGCCATAGCCGACGAAGGCGAGGGTGTATTTGCCCTCCGGAACGTCGCGGCGGCGCAGCTCCTTCATCCCGAGCAGCCGCGTGTAGAAGTCAACGGAGCGGTCGAGATCACCCACCCGGATCATCGTGTGCAGAAGGCGCGGCCCGGCCATCGCCGCCTCCCCTCACGCGGCCTTCGCCGAGGCGAGCGCGCGCCAGAGCCGCTCCGGCGTCACCGGCATGTCGATGTGCTTCACCCCGTCCTCAGCGAGCGCATCGACCACGGCGTTGATCACCGCAGGCGGGCTGCCGACAGCGCCTGCCTCGCCCGCGCCCTTCACGCCGAGCGGGTTGGTGGTGCAGGGGATCTCGATCAGGTCCACCTCGATGTCGGGCAGGTCGTCGGCGCGCGGCAGGCAGTAGTCCATGAAGGAGCCGGCGACGAGCTGGCCGCTCTCTGGGTCGTAGACCGTGTGCTCGAGCACCGCCTGGCCGATTCCCTGCGCCACGCCGCCATGCACCTGGCCGCGCACGATCAGCGGGTTGATCGCGTGGCCGACATCGTCGACGACGAGGTAGCGCACGATGTCGAGCGCCCCCGTCGCCGGGTCGATCTCCACCTCGGCGATGTGGCAGCCATTGGGGAAGGTGTGCGCCTTGATCTCTGCGACCTCTGCCGCATCAAGCAGGATCGCCTCCTCGCCGGCAGCGGCCTTCTCCCGCTGCATCGCCGCAAGCTCGAGAATGCCGATCCCGCGATCGGTGCCGACCACGCTGAAGCGGCCGTTTTCGAACACGATGTCGCCGGGGGAGGCCTCGAGCGCGTCGGAGGCTGCCCGCTTGCCCTTTTCGATCACCGTCGCCGCCGTGGCGAGGATCGCCTGACCCTCGGAGTAGAGGCTGCGCGCCCCGCCCGTGCCGCCGCCGCTCGGGGCGGCGTCGCTGTCGCCTTGCAGAACCCGAATCCGCTCATGCGGGATGCCGAGCTCTGCGGCTGTGAGCATGATATAGGCGGTCTCGTGCCCCTGTCCGGTCGATTGCGTCCCGACCAGCACCTCCACCATCCCGTCCTCGGCGAAGCGTATCTCCGCCCGCTCGGTCGGCGCACCACCGGTCGCCTCCAGATAATAGGCAAGCCCGATGCCGCGCTTCCTGCCGCGCCGCGCGGCCTCCTCTTTGCGCCGCGCCGCGCCGGACCAGTCGGCCTTCTTCAGCGCCGCGTCCAGAACGGCGGCGAAGTCACCGCTGTCGTAGATCGCGCCCATCGGCGTCTTCCACGGCATGGCTGTGGGCGGGACGAGGTTCCTGCGACGCAGCTCAACCCGATCGATGCCGAGCTCGCGCGCAGCGGTGTCGATCAGACGCTCGACGATGTAGTTCGCCTCCGGCCGGCCGGCGCCGCGATAGGCGTCGACCGGGGTGGTGTTGGTCAACACCCCGAGCACGTTCACATGGATCGCCCGGAACCCGTAGACGGAGGCGAGCACCTTCGAGCCGGCACCTGTCGGAATATAGGGCGCGAAGGTTGAAAGATAGGCACCCATGTTCGAGAGCGTGCGCGTGCGCAGGGCGAGGAAACGCCCCTCACCGTCGAGTGCGAGCTCGCCCGTGGTGATGTTGTCGCGCCCGTGCGTGTCGGACAGGAACGCCTCGGACCGTTCGCTCGCCCATTTCACCGGCCGGCCGAGCGCGCGCGCAGCGACGGTGACGAGCACGTGCTCCGGATAGAGGAACAGCTTCATGCCGAAGCCGCCCCCGACATCGGGGGTGATGACGCGGAAGCGCTCCTCCGGAAGCCGGAACACCTCGGTCGCGAGCAGGCGGCGGACGAGCCAGGAGCCCTGCGTGTTGGTGTGCAGCGTGAAGCGACCGCTTGCTTGGTCGTACTCGGCCACAGCGGCGCGGCTCTCCATCGAGGCGACGACGACCCGGTTGTTGACCACGGTCAGGCGAGAGACATGGGCTGCCTCAGCGAACAGCCGCTCCGTCTCCGCCTTGTCGCCCGTTTCCCAGTCGAAGCAGAGATTGCCAGGCACCTCGTCCCAGACGAGCGGCTGGCCCGGGTCGAGAGCGGTCGCGAGGTCGGTGGTCGCAGGCAGCACCTCGTAGTCGACGGCGAGCGCCTCGGCGCCGTCCTTCGCCGCCTTGACCGACTCGGCGACGACGAAGGCGACGGGGTCGCCGACATGCCGCACACGCCGCACGGCGAGAGCGGGTCGCGGCGTCTGCGCGCGGTCGGAGCCGTCGCGGTTCTTCAGCGGGATGGCGCAGGGAACGTCGCCGAGCCCCATCGCCTTGAGGTCCTCGCCTGTGAAGACGGCGAGCACCCCGGCTGTGGCAAGGGCCGGGGACTTGTCGATTCCCCTGATGCGCGCATGCGCGTGCGGGCTGCGCACGACGACGCCATAGGCCTGGCCGGGAAGCGAGATGTCGTCTGTGTATCTGCCGTTCCCCCGCAGCAGGCGCGGGTCTTCGACGCGGCGCATCGGCTGGCTCAGGCCGAATTTCATGGCAGCTCTCCCCGGGTCTGTGTCGGTCAGCACGCCAGCATGTGGCCGCTGAGGGGGCGTCGCCAAGCCCCGACCGCTCAGGACGGCAGGGCGCGGGCCCGCTCACGCGCCAGCGCCTCGACAACGACCTCGTCGGGCACGCCGATCGCGGCGAGTGCCCCGCCGGCCAGAGCGAGCGCAGCCTCGACCGTCTCCGGCACGGCTCGGGCGGCGCCGAGCTCCATCAGGCGGGCGGCATGGGCGGGGTCGCGCGCCCGCGCCACGACGGCGAGTTCCGGCCAGCCCTGCCGTGCGGTCGCGAGCGCGCGCTGCACGGCAGCGGCGTTGTCCATCGTCAAGACGAGCGCGCGCGCACGGTCGGCCCCGGCGCGGCGCAGCACCTCGGCCCGGCTCGCATCGGCATAGAACACGGGTCTGCCGGCAAGGCGGTGGCGGGCGACGGCTGCCGTGTCGAGGTCAAGCGCGAGCCATCGAGCCCCCTCCTCCTCGAGCACGCGGGCGAGCATCTCGCCGACCCGGCCGAAGCCAGCGATGATGACATGGCCGGAAAGCCCCTCCTCCGGCGCCTCCGGCGCCTCGGCTCCTTGCGCCATCATCGCCGCCGCCACCCGCCCGCCAATCGTGGCGAGCACCGGCGTCAGCGCCATCGTCAACGCCGCGACCAGCAGCATGAACTGGGCCGTCTCCTCCGGAACGAGCCCGAGCCGGTTGGCAAGCGCCACCACCACGAAGGCGAACTCGCCCGCCTGGCCGAGCAGCAGCGCCGCCTCAGCCGCGACAGGGCGCGGCAGGCCGAAGGCGAGCGAGAGCGGGAAGACGATCGCGGCCTTGACCACGATCAGCCCGACCGCGGTGGCCGGCAGAAGCACAGGCGCAGCAGCGATCGCGCCCGGATCGATCCGCATGCCGACGGACATGAAGAACATGCCGAGAAGCAGGCCCCTGAAGGGCTCGAGATCGGCCTCGACCTGGTGGCGATACTCCGTCTCGGCGATCAGAAGCCCCGCGAGAAAGGCGCCGAGGGCGGGAGACAGCCCCGCTTCCGCGGTCGCCCAGGCGGCGCCGAGCGCGGCAAGCAGCGTCACCGCCATGAACAGCTCAGGCCTGCGCCCGCCGCCGACCAGGCGGAACAGCGGCCCCACCGCACGCCGGCCGACCGTCCAGATCGTCGCGACCACAAGCCCCCCGGCCAGAAACGAGGCGAGCAGCACCGCAAGCGCGTCCTCGCCGACGCGGGCGCCGAGCACGCCGACGACGAACAGGATCGGCACCACAGCGAGGTCCTGCAGAAGCAGCACGGCGAAGGCGCTGCGGCCGAGCACGGTCGCCACCCGGCGCTGCTCGATCAGCACCTGCATCACGATCGCCGTCGAGGAGAGAGCAAGGCACGCGCCAAGCACCACCGCCGCCGCAGGGCTGTTGCCGAAGCCCCAGGCGATCAGCCCGATCACCCCGCCCGAGAGGAGGACCTGCGCGCCGCCGAGCCCGAACACAAGCCGTCGCATCGCCCAAAGTCTCGCGAAGGAGAGCTCGAGACCGATCGAGAACATCAGGAACAGCACGCCAACCTCGCCAAGCGGCGCGATCGCGCCCCACTCTGCGATCGAGACGAGGGCAAGCAGCGGCGCATGCTCGGCAAGCCTCGCCATCCCGTGCGGCCCGAGAAGGACGCCGGCGGCAAGCAAGCCGAGCACGGGGCTCAGGCGAAGCCTTTGCAAAAGCGGCACCATGATCCCTGCCGCCGCGAGGAACACCACGGGCTCGCGCAGGCTGATGATCGCGTCTTCTGCCATGGCCCGACCCTGACGCATCGGAGGCTCCCGCTCAACCGGGGGCATGGACAGGGCACGCTTCGGCGCGGTCTGATCGGTCGGCCCGGGCAGAGGAGGGAACGACAGGAGCGCGCATGGGGCCCCTGGACCAGGATCCGCCGCGCGAGGGCAGGGCAAGCCCGTTCGAGCAGGTGCTCGGCCTCGGCCTGCCGGTCCTGCTCCTGCTTGCCTGTCTCCTGATCGTTGCGCCGTTCATCCCTGCCCTTGTCTGGTCGGCGATCATCGTCGTCACGCTCTGGCGCCCGCTCGAGTGGCTCGCGGCGCGGCTCGGCGGGCGGCGCAGGCTGGTTGCGCTTCTGCTCGCTCTCGCCATGCTCGCGCTGGTGGTCGGCCCTGCGGTGTCGCTTGCCGAGACGGTGGCCTCCGGGCTGCCGCAGCTGCGCGGCATGGCCGGTGATCTGCTCGAGGCCGTGCCGCGCGAGCCTCCCAAGGCCCTGGTCGCGATTCCCCTCCTCGGCGAGAGGGTCGGCGAGACCTGGCGCACCCTTGCCGAGGATGCGGGCGCTGTCGCCGACCTCGCCGAACGGGTCGGGCCGGGGGTCGCCCGCTGGCTGCTCGCGAGGCTCGCAGGAATCGGCGAGACCGTGCTGCAGTTCCTGCTGGTCGCAGCGACAACAGCGGTGCTCTATGCGCAGGGCCGCCCGGCAGCTGAGATGGCGGAACGGCTCGCGCTTCGCCTCGGCGGTGCGGAGGGAAGGGAGGCGCTCGAGGTCGCCACCCGGGCGATCAGAGCCGTCTCCGCGGGCGTGGTCGGCACTGCCGCAGCGCAGGCAATCCTCGCGGCGGTCGGCTTCGCGGCTGCCGGCGTGCCGGGGGTGCCGCTGCTTGGGCTCGGCGTGCTCGTGTTCGGGATCATCCAGATCGGCCCCCTGCCGATCTGGGCGCCGGTGGTGCTCTGGCTCTACCACACGGGCGAGACGCTGACGGCGACGCTGCTGCTCGTGTGGAGCCTCGGCGTGGTCCAGACGGTGGACAACTTCCTGCGCCCGATGCTGATCAGCCGCGGCGCGCGTCTGCCGCTCCTGCTGATGCTGATCGGCGTGCTCGGCGGGCTTCTCGCGATCGGGCTGATCGGCGTCTTCCTCGGCCCGACTCTGCTCGGTGTTGGCTATGTCCTGCTGCGTCGCTGGCTCGGCATGGAGGTCCCAGGAATCGCCTCAGCGCCTGAGGCAAGGGGGCGATGAGCGCCCCCCGAGCCGCCTGCAAGCGCCGCCTCACGGAAGCCAAGGTCGCCCCCTATCCGAGAGCAGAGCGATGAGCGAAGCCCCCGCAACCCTGCCGGCCGGCCAGCCGACCTTCTCGATCGTCGTGCCGCTCTACAACGAGGAGGAGGTGGTCGAGCGGTTCCATGCGCGTCTCGTTCCGGTCATGGAGAGTCTCGGCGCGCCTTGGGAGGTGATCTACGTCAACGACGGCTCGCAGGACCGAAGCCTCGCCATCCTCGAGGCGATGCGCGCAGCCGACCCGCGCATCGGAATCGTCAATCTCAGCCGCAACTTCGGCAAGGAGATCGCGCTGACGGCGGGGCTCGACCATGCCCGCGGCGAGGCCGTGGTGGTGACGGACGTCGACCTCCAGGATCCGCCGGAGGTGATCCCCGACCTCGTCGCCGGTTGGCGCGAGGGGTTCGACATCGTCTATGGGCAAAGGCGCGTGCGCGAAGGCGAGACGCTGGTCAAGCGCAAGACGGCGGAGCTGTTCTACCGGCTGATGCAGCATGTCGGCGGGCGGGTGCGCATCCCCCCCAACACAGGCGACTTCAGGCTGATGAGTCGCCGGTCCGTCGATGCACTGCTGCGGTTGCGCGAGCAACACAGGTTCATGAAGGGCCTGTTCGCCTGGATCGGCTTTCCCGCGAAGGCGGTGCTCTACGACCGCGCGCCGCGCGCTGCCGGCACCACGAAGTGGAACTACTGGAAGCTCTGGAACCTCGCCCTCGAGGGCATCACCTCGTTCACGGTCATGCCGCTCAAGGTCGCGACCTATCTCGGGCTTGCGGTCGCGCTGTTCGCCCTGGCCTTCGGCGCGGTGATCGTCATCCGCACGCTGATCTTCGGCAACCCCGTGCCGGGCTACCCTTCCGTGATGGCGGTGATGTTGTTCCTGGGCGGAGTACAGCTGATGACGCTCGGTGTGATCGGCGAGTATCTGGGGCGGGTGTTCAACGAGGTGAAAGGGCGCCCGCTCTACCTCGTCGAGCGCTTCGTGCCGCCCGCTGCCGCGGCGGAGCACGCGCGGGCCGGCGCCCTGATCGCGCTCGACACGGGCCGCGCCGCGCGCGACGATCCCACCCGGAGGTGACCGATGACAGACGCATCGCCCGCCGGGCCCGGCGGCCCCCGCAGCGTCGACGCGCTCGTGATCGGCGCGGGCTTCGCAGGGCTCTACGCCCTGCATCTGTTGCGCGACCGGATGCGCCTTTGCGTCCGCGTGCTCGAGGCGGCGGACGGGGTGGGCGGCACCTGGTACTGGAACCGCTACCCCGGTGCGCGCTGCGATTCCGAGAGCTGGTCCTACTGCTTCCAGTTCGACGACGACCTCGTGCGCGAGTGGACCTGGAGCGAGCGCTATCCGAGCCAGCCCGAGATCCTGCGCTACCTCAACCACGTGGCCGACCGGTTCGACCTCCGGCGCGACATCTCCTTCGCCACGCGCGTCACGAAAGCGCGCTTCGACGAGGCGCAGAACCTCTGGCTTGCGACCACCGAGCGCGGCGAGACCTTCTCAGCGCCAGTGCTCGTCAGCGCCGTCGGCTGCCTCTCGGCCGCCAACGTGCCGGACATCCCAGGCCTCGAGAGCTTCGCCGGACGCTGGGTGCACACAGGCGAGTGGCCGGAGGAGGGGGTGGACTTCCGGGGCTTGCGCGTCGGCCTTGTCGGCACCGGCTCGACGGGGATCCAGGCGGCCCCGGTGATGGCTGCCGAGGCTGCACATCTGATCGTGTTCCAGCGCACGCCCAACTATTCCGTGCCGGCGCGCAACCACCCGCTCGACGACGCCTTCCGCGCCCGGATCCTCGACACTTGGCCGGAGTTGAAGGCGCTGATGCGCAGCAACACCAACGGCCACCCCTACCGGATCGCCGAGATCGGCACCTTCGAGGTCAGCGCAGAGGAGCGTCGCCGGCGCTACGAGGAGGCCTGGCAGAGGGGAGGCCTGTCCTTCCGCGCGACCTTCCGCGACATGATGATCGACCGGGCTGCCAACGACGAGGCCTCGGCCTTCATCCGCGAGAAGATCCGCGCCGTGGTGAGGGATCGGGCGACGGCAGCGGCGCTGACCGCCTTCGACCACCCCTTCGCCACCAAGCGCCCGCCGATCGACACGGGCTATTTCGAGACCTTCAACCGCGACAATGTCCGGCTAGTCGACATCAAGGCGAACCCGATCCTGCGAATCGTTCCGGAAGGAATCGAGACAAGCGCGGGCGTCGTGCCGCTCGATCTGATCGTCTTCGCCACCGGCTTCGACGCGATGACCGGCCCGCTCATCAGGCTCGGCCTCGAAGGCCGCGGCGGGAAGAGGCTTGCCGACGCCTGGGCGGAGGTGCCGCGCAGCTTTCTCGGCCTCGCCATCCCCGGATTCCCGAACCTCTTCACTGTCACCGGCCCTGGCAGCCCCTCGGTGCTGACCAACATGCCGGTGGCGATCGAGCAGCATGTCGAGTGGATCGCGGGCGCGATCGGCTGGATGCGCGCCAACGGCATCGCCCGCATGGAGGCCAAGGAGGAGGAGGCCGCGCGCTGGACGCGCCATGTGGACGAGGTCGCCCACACCACGCTCTACCCCATGGCGTCGAGCTCCTGGTATCTCGGCGCCAACATCCCCGGCAAGCCGCGAGTGTTCATGCCCTATCTCGGGGGCTTGGGCCGCTACCGGCAGATCTGCGACGAGGTGGCGGCTTCCGGCTATCGCGGTTTCGCGGCGACGCCGGTTGGGGGCGCTCAGGACCAGGCACCGAGGCTGCGCGCGAGCATGTAGAGCGCGACGGCTGCGATGATCCCCGCGAACACCTTCGTCAGGAGGCCGCGGCGCCGCGCAAGCCCGATCGCGGCACGCGCCCAGGCGAGGCTGCCGAGCACGCCTCCCGTGACGAACACAGCCGCGAGCGGCCAGTCCACAAGCCCCGAGGCGGCGTAGCTTCCTGCGGTGGCGAGGCCGAACGCCGTCACAGCGACGAGCGAGGTGCCGACTGCCTCGAGCATCGGCATGCCTGTGGTGAGGACGAGGCCCGGCACGATCAGGAACCCGCCGCCGATGCCGAAGAAGCCCGAGAGGGCCCTGATGCCGAGCCCCGCACCGGCCAGCGCCGGCGCGTTCTGGCGATTAAGCCGCACCCGGAGGTCCTCGGCCGGCTCGCGGCGCCGCAGCATCAGCACCGCGACCACGATCATCATCACCGCGAAGGCGGCGAGCAGCACCTGCCCGTCCACCATCTTGCCGAGCCTCGCGCCGCCAAGCGCGCCGGCCACGCCCGCAGCGGCGAACACCGCGGCGCAGGGCCAGCGCACGTTGCCCGCCCGGGCGTGATTGGCGAGGCTCGCCGCAGCGTTCGCCGCGACCGCAACGGCGCTCGTGCCGATCGCGAGATGCGGAAGCTCCACGCCGACGAGATGGACGAGCAGCGGCACCGCCAGGATCGAGCCGCCGCCGCCGACCAGGCCGAGCGAGAAGCCAACGAGCATGCCCGAGAGCGCCCCGAGCAGGCCCTTGATCAGGGACAGCATGAGCATCGCCCGCCTCTTGCGGCCACGGTGCGGTTAGGCCGACGCCAGCGCTCGGTTCCAGGGCATCAGCCGCAGCACGCGGGCAAGGCCACAGGAGCCGGTGACGCCGGCAAAGACAAGGCCCGCGCCAACAAAGGCGGCGATTCCGTGGAGCCAGGGCGAGACGGTGGCGCCGAGCACGACGCCCGTGAGCACCATCGCGCCGGCGGCGATCTGCACCTGGCGCGTCAGCTCGAGCGGCGCGCGCCTGTCCTCCGCCACCGGCAGGCCAGCGCGCTTCCACGCCTCGAGCCCGCCCTCAAGGACATAGGCCTCGCAGAGCCCGGCCTTGGCGGCGAGGCGCTCTGCGTTGCCTGCGGTGCGCGCGCCTGAGCGACAGTGGAACAGAACCGGGCGGCCCTCCCGCACCGCGAGCTCCGCCTCCTCGAGGCGCGAGAGCGGCAGGTTGGCGGCGCCCGGGATGCGCTCCCGCAAATGCTCGTCGGGCTCGCGCACGTCAATGAGGGTAGCGCCGCCCTCGCGCAGCATCGCCGCGGCCTTCTCTGGCGTGATTGTCCTGAGCATCGTGGGCTTCCTTCGCGTCGGTTCCGTTCAACAGGCGGGGGGGCAGTAGAGCTCGCGCAGCACGGCGAGCAGGCGCGCAACCTTCGGCTCGGCCAGCCGGTAGAACACCGCCTGCGCCTCGCGCCTCGTGGCGACGAGACCGTCCTCGCGGAGCAGCGCGAGATGCTGCGACAGAGCCGGCTGCGACAGGCCGACAGCCTCCGCCAGCGCGCCCACGCTCATCTCGCCCTCGCCGGCGAGGTGGCAGAGCACAAGCAGCCGGTTCTCATTCGCGAGCAGCCGAAGCAGCCTGGCCGCTTCCGCCGCTTTCTCCGCGAGGTCGTCGCGCAGTGCCGTCGCTTCGGTTGTCATCCCGACTCTTCCATAAGCTTGCGCTTATTAAGGGATCGCTTATATGCATTGCAACCCCTCACCGATGATCGAGGAGAGACACCGTGACCGCCCCCGCCATTCGCCCCTTCTTCGACGAACCGACCAACACGATCAGCTATCTCGTGTGGGACCCGCAGAGCCGCGACGGCGCGGTCATCGACCCCGTGCTCGACTGGGACAACCGCTCCGGCACCGCCGACACCGCCTTCGCGCACCGGATCCTCGCCGCCGCCGAAGAGGAGGGCGTGCGGATCCGCTACGTGCTCGAAACCCACGCCCACGCCGACCACCTGACCGCCGCCCCCTACATCAAGTCCCGCACCGGCGCGCCGATCGGCATCGGCGAGCACATCAAGGACGTCCAGCGTGTCTTCCGCCCGGTGTTCGACGCAGCCGACGTCAAGCCCGATGGCGGCGACTTCGACCTCCTGTTCCGCGACGGCGAGCGCTTCCCGCTCGGGACGCTCGAGGTCGAGGTGATGCATGTGCCGGGCCACACGCCGGCGGACATCGCCTACCGGATCGGCGATGACGTGTTCGTGGGCGACACGCTGTTCATGCACGACTACGGCACGGCGCGGGCGGATTTCCCGGGCGGCGATGCGCGCGCCCTCTACCGCTCGATCCGGCGCCTGCTCGCCCTGCCGCCCGAGACCCGGCTCTGGATGTGCCACGACTACAAGGCGCCCGGCCGCGACACCTATGCCTGGCAGAGCACGGTGGCGGACCAGCGCGCGCACAACCCGCATGTGAAGGACGGGGTGACGGAGGAGGAGTTCGTCGCCTTCCGCACCAGCCGCGACGCGACCCTCGCCGCGCCGCTGCTTCTGCTCCCCTCGATCCAGGTGAACATCCGCGCCGGCCGCTTCCCTGAGGCGGAGGCGAACGGCGTCCGCTACCTGAAGATCCCTGTGCGGCAGAAGCGGGCGGTCGCCTGAGCCGGGCAGGCGGCCCGGGCGCGGCGGGCGGCAGGCGAGAGAGCGGGAAGCAAGCCGGCACCGAGCCTGCTTGCCTACCCCGGGGCCTGACGCTTAAGAAGCGTCAGCAGCGTGGGTTCGCCCGGTTAGCACAGCGGCAGTGCAGCGGTTTTGTAAACCGAAGGCCGGGGGTTCAAATCCCTCACCGGGCACCGTCTCCAGCTGGGTTGGTTTTCCGCGTGCACCCCGCTCCAAGCGCGATTGGTGCGTGAACGGCGGCTTGGCGATCGGTCTCAAGAGCGGCTGAGCGCAAGTCTCACCTCCAGCCGAACGGACGACGGTCTGTGGCACGCGCTGACACGGACTGTTGCGGAAGCGCTAGAACGTTTGCTGCTAACATCTCGTTTCGCTCGGCAGAGGCATTGAAGATGGCAAATGGCATCAATCCCGAAATCAAGCCTACGCCACCCTCCAACGCACCCACCGTGGCGCCGACCCCCGAGGGCATCCTCGGGTTGCTCGTCCAGCTTGCCCCTACTGTAGCTAGGGTTGTCGTCATCGGCCTTGGTCTCGTCGCTGTCGCGGCAATCATTGGTCTGTGGAACATCGACCCGTTCTCGGGGTTGGCGATTGGCTTCGTGGTTGCTGTTGCCGGTTTCGCTGTTTGGCTCATGATTGACACCATCAAACGCCCGGCGGTCCGCTTCCTCGGTGTTGTTCTCTCGTACGCGATTTTTTTCAGCTGCTCGCCGTGGTGATTGCTCTCGCCCTTTTCTTCGTAGGCGCACTGCCCGCGGGAATGACCGACCGAATCGCGGTGCTTTGGAATGCGCCGTCACTCGCTTCGCCGGGCGATCCGTCGGCCGAACCTGTCAGCGTCTCCGGTAGAGTCCTGT
>Ga0308417_1000466_pt1 | contig 29417 bp, 18 predicted proteins | sample HotsprSampleOS65_FD_203528 | JGI IMG/M metagenome (GOLD analysis project Ga0308417, IMG submission 203528) | Hot spring phototrophic mat microbial communities from Octopus Spring, Yellowstone National Park, Wyoming, United States - 20090730_OS65 ...
CTGTGGCAGATAGCGAAATGCCCGTTGCCGCCACCACATTGGCAGGCTGATTTGACGCATCCTGCGCCTGCACCGTTACGCTGAACGGCTGACCCGCTACCGGCGACGCCGGACTGATGCTGACCACCGCCAATTTTGTGGCTGAACTTGGTGGTGCAGCACTTGCCACAATGGTAATATCATCAATAGCCAGACCGTGGTCATTCCCTGGTGAGTTAAAATCTGTCCAGCGAAGCATAATCTCTTGCGACGGACCAATTGAGACATTGAGAGTTTTGTTTTTTGTTGTACGGTTCGCTGATGCATTGCCATCCAGTGCATTTGCTGTACTTGCCTTTATAGGACCTACAAATGATAGGTCATCATCTGTCGTCCAAGTTCCACTTGTTAGGCTACTGACCGTGGCTCCAATTTGATAGGAAAAGTGCAGTGAATCATCATCTGTTCTGCCCCCATTGCGCCACTGTTCGCCAGTGTAGGTAATTTGTAAGGAAGTAATGGTTTGTGTGGTATTATTTTTTAAGCGAATCCCAAAAAAGATGCTGCCTGTTGTTCCAGATGCAATACTGCCCAGTGCTCTATCTGAGGCAGTACCCGTACCAAAGCTGTAGAGTGCCCCTGTAGTTGAACTCCCATCGCTTGCTCTGTATTCTGTGCGGGTGCTATACCACCCTGTTAGCGTCGTGTTATCCGACCAAGGATTGCTTGTTCCTGAGGTTGCCAGCGAGTTGAAATCTTGAGTAATCGTAGCTGGTAGCGAGTTAATGTTCACTTGTGCGTATGCGGTCGCAGATAGAAATAAGAAGCACAGCAAGAGTATCTTTTTGTTCATAAGTGGTGCAGATTTAGCGTGAAGATTGGCTGATGTGTTTGTTGCCTTTGTTGCGCATGCAAGATAAAAATTGTCTTTGTTGTGCGGGAAATTAAGTTTTTGTGAAGTCTTGCCCTTTCATTCGGGCGTGTTCATCACGCTTTGAGCATTTCTTTTGGCGACACGGTTACAATTTGGTTATTGCCGTTTTTCATCTTGCTGGTGTGGCAAGCCTTCTGGGCTTGCTTGTCTATAACTATCAACATCAAACTGTTTCTAATACATGAAAACACGCTTGTTTATTCTCTCTGCTGTGATTGTTCTTTTCTCCGAACAGCTTTGGGGTCAGAGCGAAGTGCCTGTGGAGATTGTCTCGTATAGTCTGCGCGAATCTGGGGTTGGCTCTATCATTGTGGTAGGAGAAGTTCGCAACACCTACCCTAATCCACTTTGCTTTGTGCAGATTGATATTGAATACCTCGACGACAAGGGCAGTCCGATTGGGGTTGACCGTTTTACGGCAAAGGATGCAGGCACAATGGCGATTGACCAAGTGATGGCTTCGCGTGGAGTTATTCCGCCCGGCGAAACCTCGCCTTTTGAGCGTGTTCGCGATATGGGGAAGATAAAAGGCGCTGTACGCTCATGCAAAATCACGGCGAAGGGCTTACGGCTCAAGGAGTCTAATGCTTCTGCGACCATTACAAATGTGGAAACAGCCCGCGATGGCAATGGTTTTCGCATTAAAGGCATCTTTAACGCCACAGGCAAAGCACCGTGCAAAAATCCAGTTGCCATTGTCGCAGGCTATGACAAAAACGGCAAAATTCAAGCAGTTACCACCCTTTCTCTTACCAACGACGGGACATTTCGGGGCACACCGCTCCGACAAGTCGATGCGGGCAAAAGTCAAGGCTTTAGCCTCTTGCTCCGAAATGAGACGGGCACCATTGAAAGTGTCAAAGTCTTTCCCTCATTTGAGTGCGATTAGTTTGCAGAGTTGTGTTACACTTGTTTGCTTGTAACTTGTCACCCTGCACCGAGCCGCTTGCATCTTCTGTGATGCAGGCGGTTTCATTTTTTAGCTGATGTTAGGTTGTGTTGACAATTAGAACTGGGTGATGCACGTTTTGAAAAAGATACGAATTGAACCGATGATACTCTGGTGTCTTGCAGGTGCACCGTCATGCTGAACGGAGCGCCAGCGCAGTGAAGCATCCATGCACTGGATTCCTCACTACCCCTCGGAATGACAAGGAAAGGGTGCTCGGAATGACAAGGAAAAGGTGCTCGGAATGACAGAAAAAAGCGTGCGGCATGTTCTACGCTGTCATGCTGAACGCAGTGAAGCATCCATGCACTGGATTCCTCGCTACCGCTCGGAATGACAAAAGACAAGTGCGGAACAGTGCCGCAAAACCTACACATTCAATGGGTCTTGCAATGCTTTGTGGCAAACTTCTGCTATGGCTTCAGCTTCAGATTTGGTTCGGGCTTCCACATAGAGGCGCACGAGCGGTTCTGTGTTGGATTGGCGCAGGTGTATCCACGCCTGCTCCAGCTCTAATTTGAATCCATCTTCGGTGATAACTTTTGCAGTTGGGTAGACGCTAAGTAATTTTGTTAGGGCATCGTTCAAGGCAAAGCCCTCTTTGTAGGTCAGCTTTTGCTTGAGCATGTAGTATTGCGGGAATGTGCGCTTAAAGTCTGACAATTTTTTTTGAGGATTGCTGGCTTGGTAGTCTGCAAATGCCTGCAAGAAGAGGGCAATGGCAACCAGTGCATCTCGTCCGTAATGCACATCGGGCAGAATCACGCCGCCGTTGCCTTCGCCGCCGATGCTGGCACGGACGCGTTTCATGAGCTCAATCACATTGGCTTCACCGACCTTTGCGCTGTAACAGGGTACACCATGGCGCTCTGCCACCTCACGCAGTGCCAAACTGCTTGAGAGATTATTGACCACTGCACCTTTCCTATGCTTCAAGTAAAAGTCGGCGCATGCCACCAGTGTATATTCTTCGCCGAAAAGTGAGCCATCTTCACAGATGAAACAGACTCTATCGACATCAGGGTCGACCACGATGCCCATATCGGCGCCGTGATAGGCGGTTAGCCCTTGCACTTCGACCAGATTTTCTTCAATCGGTTCAGGTGGTCGTGGGAAGAGTCCATTTCCAGCGCAGGCAATTTTGATAACTTCAGCGGCGCCCAAGCGCTCACACAGTTTTGGAATAATCTCTGAGCCGGCGCCGTTCACGGCATCTACCAAAATTTTGTAGCGTCTGGCGGCAATTTTGGCGGGTTCAATCACGGGCAGCGCAAGCACTTTTTGGATATGCATATCGGCATAAGTGGCATTCGGCACTGCCACACCAAACTTATTCCACGGTGCACGGACAAACTTGCGACTTGCCGCAATTTTTTTGACTTCTTCGCCTTGTGCAGCGGTTAGAAATTCGCCAAAATGATTGAGTAACTTGAGGGCGTTCCACTCCAGTGGGTTATGCGATGCCGAAATGATGATGCCGCCATCGGCTTGTTCTTCCAAGACGGCGACTTCTACCGTTGGCGTGGTTGCCACATCCAAATTGACCACCATGCAGCCCGACTGCACCAGTATCGATTGAACAAAATCCAAGATAGGGCGACCTGTTGGACGTGTGTCACGCCCGATGACCACTTTCGGCACGCCGACTTTTAGGTCAATGATACCGTTGCTTTTTTGCTCATAGAGCCATGTTGCGAAGGCTTGTGTGTAGGTCAAAAGGACATCTGGCGTGAGGCTTTCGCCCACAATGCCACGAATGCCCGAGACGCTCACCATTAAACTCATTTTTGCCGTGCGCATTTGGTTTTACAAACAAAAAAGGCAAGCTTGGTAGGCTTGCCTTTCTGGAGCTGTTCAAGTGAATTACTTCCCGCTTTGTTTTCTGATTTCACGTGTTCTCTTGACATCTTGCATCGTGCCCGTTGCGCGCAGTTCAATGCGGCGGTTTTGGGCACGGCCTTCCTCGGTGCTGTTATCTGCTACAGGCTCGGATTCACCAGCGCCTCTGACCGACAGGCGCCGTGCGCTAATGCCTTGCTTGATGAGATATTTACGCACAGCATCTGCCCGCCGGAGCGACAGGGCTTGGTTGGCTTTTTTACGCCGTTCTTCGAACTGCTTTACACGCTTCTCGTATGCTGCATCGGTCTCTTTCTTACCCTTTGGCGCCAATTTGCCGCCACCGGTGTTATCGGTATGACCAGAGATTTCGACGAGCAGAGTTGCCTTCTGCTTTAGCAGCTCTGTGGCTTCTGCCAACTTTGATTCTTCCGCACGCGGAATGACTGCACTTCCTGTTGGGAAGTTGATAGAAATGGCAATTTTGTCACCTACAGTAAAGTCGGTAACATTAATCGAGGTATTGGCACTTGCTTTGCCGCCCTTGCCGAAAGCCGTGAGCGTGTAGCTCAGCGTGCCTTTGGTCTTTCCTACAACTTCGTAGGTGCTTTTCGGCGGGAAAAGTCCGATGAGAGTATTGCCTTCACGGAGTTCTACATAATCTGCATTTTTGGCATCCCAAGAGAGTGTGGATTTTTCATCGGCTTTGATGCTCGCAGGATTAGCAGAAAATGCTACAGCTGGTGCTGGTGGTGGTGGCAGAACCGTTACACTGATTGGCATCTCCGTAACCATGCCTTCTTTGACAGCTCTGATTTTGTAGGTAACGGTTGAACTGGGCTGTAATGTCTTTGAGCCTTCAGCTTCTACAATTCCAATTTCACTAATTTCTACAGTATCTGCATCTTCTACTGCCCAAGATATCGTGGTAGATTTTCCCTCCTCAATAATGTTGTGTTTAGCCTCGAAAAGCTTGATGACTGGTCTCGGCGGTGCAACAGGGGCTGAGCTGCATGCGGCGCATCCTGCGACAATGGCACTCAGCGATGCATAGCAAAGAATGAGTGAAAAGAGTTTTCTGTAACTCATGTTGGTTTTGTGCTTTTGTAATTAACGGAGATGTGAAAACTGGTGTTTGGTTTTAATTACTGTTACCTCTAAAAGTTCCTGTATGACTGCATTTTGAACACCATTTGCAAATATAGACGATTTTGTTTGACTATTCAAAACTTCTTCTGCTTAAGTTTTGTATAAGGTAAGCTAATGCTTTCTTCGCCATATTGACGCCACATTCAGCCCCGACGCTCGCAGGAGCAGTAACAGCCCGATGAGCAGTACGACCACATTGCCCGACCACATTGCCACGAGCGGTGAAATCAGCCGCCTATCGGCCAACTTTTCTCCGCCAATTAAGAAGACCCAGTATAACAAAAAAAAGATTAACGATAGACCTGCTCCTACACCAAACCCACCGCGCTTTGTCAGCACACCAAGCGGCACACCGACCAGTACAAAGAAGAAGCAAGCAAAGGGTAGAGCGTATTTTTTGTGAACCTCTACCATGTAGGCGCTCATTGCATCTTGGTGATTATCCATCGTGTAGAGCGTGCTGGATGTTATCGTCATGTTGTTTCGCAGTATGGTAATGGCATAGTCTATGGCACGCTCACGGCGAGGTCCCTCTACGCGGTGGATGTATCCGACCGAATCTAACTCTATTGGAGAAGCTGGGCTCTGCGCCAGTCTTTCAAATAGCGAATCGGTCTCTGGACTAAACACCGCTGCCGTTCGAACTTGGAGACTTTGGCGCAGACTATCGCTGAGCATCATGGATTTTGGCAGTGCCAACTCGTGCAGGTGTTCTAAGAGACTTTTTTGGAAATTTTCCTCTACAATTATCATTTGCGCCATGATGCTATCACACAGAGCCAACATATCATCGGCAGATAGTTCACGGTCGCCGCGCGAGACACTGCCTTCTTCAGAACGCTCAAAACTATACCCAGTTGCCTCAAAGACCACACGATGCGCATAAAACCTTACGCGGCGGTAGCTGTTGTACGTATCACGGTCAATATCATGCATTTCACCTTGATAGAGCGTCATAATCAGGTGGTTGCCATCTCGGCTGAACTCCATCTCTGCCGAGTCCGCTGTGATGACAGCCGTGGTGGTCGGCTGCGAGTAATCGTAAATCGTTACGCCATAGAGCATGGATGTGGTATCCACTGTTTTTCTGGCAAGGATGGAGTAGCCATAAATCATGTCGGAGAACACATTATCCTTGATTGCAAAAGCTGGCTTCTGGCGAGAAATATCCATCATGAGCACTTTGGCTCGGTGGTTTGCTTCTGGTAGCACGACGTTTCCGAAACGTTCTGCCAGATACGTAAGAATCAAGCCGGCTCCCATGACGGGCATGAGCACACGCCACAGCGAAATACCGCCAGCACGAATAGCCGTCATTTCCAGTGTGCTGCTTAGATTTCCAAACGTCATCAGTGTGGCGACCAGTGAAGCCATCGGTGCCGCCAGCACGACCATCCACGCCATTTGTAAGACCACCAGTTCCGCAATTGTGCTGATGGAGAGCCCTTTGCCGACCAGCCTATCGAGAGTACGCGTCAGAAATTGTACTGTAAAAATGAAAATGACCGTAGAGAACGCAAAGAGAAAGGGCGGAATGTGTTGCTTTAGGATATATTTCGTGAGAATCTTCATCGCCGTGGCTCGAGTCTGATTCGTATGGCTTCGGCGTGTGCTTGCAGTTCTTCTGCGTCTGCAAAAGCGGCTATGCTTTTTGCGGTCTTCATCAAGCGTGCTTTAGAGTATTGAATGATAGAGGTTCGCTTGAGAAAGTCTCTTGTTGAGAGCGCCGAGAAAAAACGCGCCGTGCCACTGGTTGGTAGCGTATGATTTGGACCGGCAAAATAATCACCTACGGGTTCGCTTGAGTATTCGCCTAAGAAAATGGCGCCTGCATGTTTAAGTTTTGGCATTAACTCCCACGGGCTTGCGGTGTGGACTTCCAAGTGCTCTGGCGCCAGCAGGTTTACCACATTGCAGGCTTCATTCAAATCTTTGACCAGAATAATTGCCGAATGCCGTTCTACTGCGGCTTGAATGATGGCTTTGCGCTTCATTTTGGATATTCGTGCTACGGCTTCTTTCTGCACACTTTCTGCCAAGCGTTGCGAGGGCGTAATCAACACAGCCGAGGCATCTTCATCATGCTCAGCTTGCGAAAACAAATCCATGGTAATAAAGTGCGGGTTTGCTGTCTCGTCCGCAACCACGACAATCTCTGATGGTCCAGCGACAGCATCAATTGAGACTTCGCCGAAGACGAATCGCTTTGCCATCGCCACATATTTATTGCCCGGTCCTGTGATTTTATCAACTTTTGGAATGCTTTCTGTGCCGAAAGCAAAGGCCGCTACAGCTTGTGCGCCACCTAATTTGAAGACATCCTTTATGCCCACCACACTTGCCGCTGCTGCCACGTGCGGATGCACGGTTTGTGCTCGACCCACTGGTGAGGTCAAGAAAATTTCACTGACGCCAGCCACCTTTGCCGGAATGACATTCATCAACACAGACGAGGGATAAACTGCCTTTCCGCCCGGCACATAGCAGAGCGCACGCTCAATCGGCGTAACCTTCTGCCCGATAATTACGCCATCGCCATCATCGTAGAAGAAACTTTTCTCTAACTCATATTCATGAAACCGCCAGATGTTCTCTGCAGCTTTTTCCAAAATTCGCACCAGTGACCTTGATGCCCTCTTTGCAGCTTGATTAAGCTCTGCGTGTGTAGCACGAAAGGTTTTAAGCACGACCCCGTCAAATTGCTTGGTGTAGTGCCGTACAGCTGTATCCCCGTTCTTCCTTACTTCTTCTAAAATTTCTTTCACGCTTTGCTCGGTTTTCTGGTCAAAGACCATGCGCCGCGACAAAAACATGCGCAGCGACTGTGGGGAATCATAATGAATTAGGTTAAACACTTTTTTGAACTTCGTTTGAGGTTAATTTTTAAGGTCCAAGTGTAATAGATAGCATCGGCATTTTTTTCATGGACTCCAAAGCCTCAATTCCGCTTTGCTCCAAAAACTCCACTTTTCTCAACTTACCTCGCATGTAGGAGAGTTTTCCAATTCCCAACTGCGTCTCTACCCATAGCGTGCCTGTGATTTTTTGAAAGACCATACTTGCCATTGCTTGTGAGAGTGATTCATACTGACTTTCCTTTCGCTGCTGATTTCGTAGAGAAAAATCTTCTCTCTGCAGTGTATCTCGCGCAACTGAAACAGTTAGCTCTGCTGATAGCGTCTTTAGCGGTTCTTCTGCCGATGTGTCACTATGCCTTTCGTTCAGCACACTAATATATTGCTTCACCAGATTTTTAAGGTCGTTGACTGCAATAGGTTTGAACAGATATGCACTTGCCCCATGCATGAGCGCCTCCATGACCAATTCTTTTTGGTTAAGGCTACTAATCACGACCGTGAGCGGTAGGTTCATTTGAGGCATCTCTGAGATGGCATGCAGCATTTCCAGACCAGACATTTTAGGCATAGATACATCGAGCAAGACAAGGTCATAGTAATGCGCAGTGATTTTCCTTAGACCCTCATATCCATTCTGTGCATAATCTATCTGCAAGTCAAATGCTGATAGCGCATGAGTGTAATACTTCTGCATCGCACTATCGTCATCAATAATTAGAAGACTGGGTGACGTTGGTTGTTTCTGTTCTGCCATGTTGTAGAGCTTGTTCTGGTGAGCTTATGAGTTTGCTTTCTTTGTTGCCTACTGCAGGCAAGGTAATAAAGAAGGTCGTGCCCAAGCTCTCTCCTTTTGATTCAGCCCATACTTTGCCGCCATGCAGCTCAACCAGCTGCTTGACAATTGCAAGCCCCAATCCTGTTGAGCTCTCTCCGCCTGTTGGTCGAGCTGAAAGTTTTTGGAATTTACCAAAAAGTTTGGGCATATCTTCTGCGGATATACCTTGTCCTTCATCACGTACGGCGATTTCCACCAATTCTTGTGAAGGGAGCGGTTGCGCCCAATCTTCTTTGCGTCGCCAATGACTTTTTTCAAGTGCTACCTTTTGGACTGTAATCCAGATGTTTTTGCCTTCAGGTGAATACTTGATAGCATTTGAGATGAGGTTTTCGATGGCTTCACCAAAGCGGTTAGTGTCAATGCATGCATAGCATTCAGGCTGTGCGTTACAGTGAATTGTCTGATTTTTAAGTCGGGCTCGCTCACGGTTAAATTCCACAACCAGTTTGACCAGTTGGCTGACATCCACGACTTTGAGTTCGAGTTTGAGCTTGCCGGTTTCTGCCGCTGCGCTTTCTAAGAGTGCTTGAATGAGCGAGAGCATGTGTCGCGCAGCATCTTCGATTTTTGCGGCATAGTCTTCCGCACTTTTTTGCTCTTTCAGCAGCTGTGCATATCCGATGACGACTTGCAGTGGATTTTTCAGGTCATGTGCCGCCATGCCCAATAATTCCGTCTTAAATGCGCTGGCTTCTTCGGCAATTTTGCGCTGCTCTACGAGCTCATCGCGCTGGCGCTCTACGATGCTTAGGGCTTCAGCCAGACTGCGATTTGCTTCAAGGGCAATTTCACGCGCTCTTTCAGCTTCGTTGCGCTTTTCAGCTAAGTGTGCTAAGGCTTGCTCCAGTGCGGCATTTGCTTTTTCGAGCTCTTTGCGCTCTATGGCTAAATTAGCTTGTGCCAGTTCGGCTTCACTGCGCAGTTCAGCCTGCACACGCGCCATTTGCTCATAGACTCCGGCGCGTTTTTCAGCTTCTTCAGCTTCGCTCTTGCGGCGGCGCACCAGCACCAAGAGCAATCCGACCGCCAAGAGGCTGGTGCAAATCGCTATCGCCGACAGCGCTGAAATCGTTATGCGCAATTTTTCTTCGGCAGCCTTTTCGGCTTCAAGCGTTTTTACAGCTTGGTCTTTGCGCCTGCTTTCAAATTGCTGTTCAAGGTAGGCGATATTGCGCTCACGCTCTTCGGAGAGAATTTGGTCGCGCAGCAAGAGATATTGCTCTTGAAAGGCATACGCTTGTTTGAAGTCACCTTTGACAGCAGCAACTTCGGAGAGCAGTAAATATGCCTCTTTTTCTTCCTTCCTTGCTTGTATGCGGGTTGCCCTCTCAATTGCATATGAGGCATTTTTTAAGGCAAGTTCAAAATTGCCCTGCTTAAGAGCCATCTTGCCCAGACGGATAGACATTTCGGCAATAAATTTCATTACGCCCAGTTGCTCATAGAGTGCCTGTGCCTGTGTGTAGTAATGCTTAGCATTTTCTAACATGCCTTTTTTCATTTCCACGTCGCCTATCAGGCTTAGCGCCATCGCCTTATAGAACATATCACCAATTTTCTCGGCAAAAGCCAGTGCGAGGTTAGCGTGATAGGTCGCTTTAATGAGCTGATTGCTGTAGAAAAACGTCTGCGCTAGTCCATTATGTATGGAGGCTAAGCCCGGTTCATAATTTAGCTTTTCACATATCTGTAAAGCATGCTGCTGATACTGCAGTGCCAAGTCATATTTCATTTGGCTGCTGTAGACTTCTCCAATGCGATTGTATGACCAACTTACGTCTTGCAGGTTATTTAGTGAATCGCGCAGAGAGAGGGCTTTGAAGTGATACGAGAGCGCTGCATCAGGCATGCCCAAATAATCATAGATATTGCCCAAACTGTGGTAGCTCCAAGCCACTTTAGTTGGATTATTCAAGGATTGCCAAATTTGCAGGGCAGCTTGTCGGGTTGCCAGAGCCGTGTCGTATTTGGCTTGCCGCTCGTAGGCATAGCTTATGGCGTCGAAGGCTTCAGCTTCGGCTTTGCGGTCACCTTTGAGCGTTGCATATTGCTTGAGCAAGTTTGCATAGAACAGCACACTATCGATGTTGCGGCGCCAATGCAGACGCACGCGTGCCAGCAGCGTATCTTTTGGGAACTCTCCAGCCACTAAGGTTTCTACCCTTGAAGGTGTTTGCTTCACCTCCTGCATAGCTAACGCCAGTTGCCACAAAAGCAGTATCATGTAAACACTCACCCCTAACATTAGCACCACGTTTTTGCTACGATTTCTGGAGAGCTGGCTACTTCAGCCGAAGATTATTTTTGCCAAAAAAATTTCAATTCCTTAGCTTGCCGCACTTTTCTGAAAATAAGACTTTACTGTTTTGTTACCATTAAAAAACACTACGACCATGCAAGCACGGCTATTTCTAACACTTTTTGCCTGTCTTCTACTTTTTCCGCCACTTCTGTTTGGACAGACCGCCAAGCTGACCGGCACGGTCAAAGATGCGGCGACAGGCGAGGCGCTTGTGGGCGCCAGCGTCGGGATTCAGGGCACTCGCTTCGGCACAAGCGCCAAAGCTAATGGCACATTTGAAATTAGTGGTCTGCCTGAAGGCACCTACAAAGTGACGGCGCGCTACATTGGCTATCAGCCACAAACCCTTGAGGTGACGCTATCGGCGGGCAGCACAGCTCAGCTTGATTTTGCTCTGCGCGAATCGGTTCGCATTATTGATGAAGTGGTAGTTACCGCCTCAAAGGGTCGTACCGAAAAAAAGCTCGATGCTCCCGTTACGATTGAGACGGCAGACATTCAAGCCATGCGACAGAGTGCCAGTCCTTCTCCGCTTGGCGCGGTTGCCAAACTCAAGGGCATTGACTTTGTTGAGCGTGGCATCAATACCGTCGATATCACCTCGCGCGGGCTGAACACCCAGTTCAATACACGTATGCTCACGCTTATTGATGGGCGTCTGGCAACTTTACCCGGCTTGGGCTTACCGCAATTTATGCTTGCTCCTAATCCTGCCAGTGATTTAGCTGCTGTGGAGATTGTCGTCGGTCCTGCCGCCGCACTCTACGGTCCTAATGCACACGCGGGCGTCGTCAATATGCTGACCAAAAATCCATTTGACTACGCTGGCGCTGACCTTTCGGTGCGCGGCGGCACACAATCACTTTACGATATCAACCTGCGCTATGCAGACTATGTTGGCAACTTTGGTTGGAAAATTACGGGTCAATGGATGGATGCCAATCAATTTGAAAGCGGCAACATTTTCATGTTTGTTCCACCGACTTACATCGGTCAGAATCAAACCTTGCTCAATCCAGAGACACCTACGCCTCTGCGTATTTCACGCGCCACGCTCGATAACTTCTTCAATCTTGGCTATGCTTACCGTGAAACCGAAGTCTCTGCCATGCGTGCCGGACTGCGCAAATTAGATGGTGGACTTTACTATCGCACCGACAATGTGAACTTGCGCTTCATGGCTGGGCTTTCATCTTCGACTGGCTTTATTGGTAGCAACTTCGGTGTGTTGGAAGCCAACGACTATCAGATTCAGTATCAAAGCCTGCAAGGCAATGGGTCGTTTGACAAGTTAGGCTGGTTCTTCCAAGTTACACGCACGGCAAACGACGCAGGCAAATCCTTCCAATTACATGACCGTGCCGAGTGGTTTGCTCGCGAGGCGATTCGTCTGCGCTCTCAACCCGGTGGCGCAACCCTCACACGTGAGCAATTGCTTTCGCAAGTGCGCCGCGACTTTATTGATTCCGCCTCTTCGACCATTGACCAGTCTCAACTCTGGGACTCTGAACTGCAATTGCGCTACGACTTTGGCGGGCTTGAAGTTGTTGGCGGCTTCCAGTATCGCTTCTACAATCCGAAAGCCAGTTACCTCTCAAACAACCCTAATATCGTGCTGGCTAATGTCTCAAATTTCCTTGCTATTGACATTACGGCAACTGAAATTGGCGGCTACCTTCAACTCGACCAGCGGTTTTTTGACAACAAACTGCGCATCACGCTTGCCGCTCGCCTTGACGACCACACCTACTACAATCCACAATTTAGCCCTAAAGTGAGCTTAGGTTACGAGCTTGTCGAGAACCAAAATCTTCGCGCAGGTTTCAACCGCGCCTTCAAAGTCCCAGTGATTTTGGAAAACCATCTTTTCCTCTTCAACGGTGCGGCACGCGGTAATGTCGGTGGCTATACCGTGCGTGACGGCGCTCCTGATGCACAAGGCAATCCTACTGGCAATGTCATAGCAGTCTATGAGCCGCTTCGCCCCGAAGAAGTCAACACCTTCGAACTGGGCTACAAAGGGCTCTTTGAGCGAAAGCTATTTATTGACGCCGTTGTCTATTACTCACGCTATACAAATTTTATCAGTCCCGCCTTCCAAATCTCTGACGGGGTGCGCACCTTTGCGTATGACAATCGCACCAATCGCCGTGTCGGTGTTCTGGAAGATGCACAAGGTCGACCGCTTTTTCCCGGAGTTGCTGGACAGCTGACCACTTACTTCAACTACGGTGCCGCCACAATTATCGGCTTTGATTTAGGCGCATCGTACTACTTTAATGAAGATGTGCTCTTCGAAGGAAGTCTCTCTTACATGACACTTTCTAATGCTGACAATCCTTTTGAGGCACAAGGTATTCCGCTCTTGCTCAATGTGCCTAACTGGAAATTCAAAGGCACACTAACGCTGCGCAATCAGCTTATCGCCGGCACGTATGCTATCTTGCACGCTCGGCATATTCCCAGCTACACCTTCCGCGCCGGACGCTGGAACGGCCTCTTGAACGACCGCACCGTCGTCGACCTTACTCTTGGCTATGAGTGGAAAGATGTTGGGGTAACAATTCAAGGTAGCATTAACAACATTTTTGACAATCAAACACCTGATGTGCTTGGCTCGCCCATCATGCGTCGATTCTTTTCTGCACAAGTCTCTTACGCCATCGGTAGTCTGCTCAACCGTTGATAGACGCGACTCTTTCCATCCTTGACACAAGCGGCTTCTTTACTTCAAGAAGCCGCTTTTTACTTTTCAGGTGTATTGTAATTGATGATATGGACGCCTTCGGCAATTTTTTTCGTCTTGTAGCGAGAGACATTTGCCAAGTCGTTAATGCGTTCGGTTACGCGTCGGATGGTGTCATCGAAACGGCGAATTTCCTCTGGCGTGGCGCGGTTTTGCTCCAGCCTTGAGCGAATGAACAGCATGGTTTGCAAGCCATTAAAGACAATGTCGGTTACCGTAGTCATCGTATCACGCAGGGCTTGCAACTGGGCTTCCTCACGCACTTTCTCCACGTAGTTGGTGCTATTGAGCCACATCAGGTCTGAAATCGGCGTAACCGTAGTTACCTTGTAGCGCTTGCCGCTTTTTGAAACCAGCCGTGCTGCTGTGACATATACTTGCATTTCTGAACCATCTTTGCGGCGTACCCGCCATTCACCCGCACTTTCTGGGTCGCCTGCGATAAATGCATCATGGATTTGCTTGGCATGCTGGCGTGTCTCTTCGGGCAAAACCATCGTAAAGTGCTTGCCAATGAGCTCTTCTTCTTCGTAACCATATAGCTTGCAGTAGCTTTTATTTACCGACACGAAACTGCCCTGCTCATCCGTGATGCACATCCCGAGTCTTGAGGTTTCGTAGATGAGCTGGAGTAATTGCTCGCTATCATGCAAGAGACCCTCTAACGGCATAATGTGTAAGTTGATAGGTAGTGTAATCTACCTTGCTTTGCAGGATTTTCCTACTTCCTTTGTGCCAAAGGGTTTTTGTATATTTTTTACTCTATACGATTTCCTTTTACACTCAAATCTTCTCTTGCAAGATGTCGGAATCCGAATCGGTAGTGAAGGCGGAATCGGAAGCGCCAAGAAAAGTTATGGAAAAAATTGTCTCGCTCTGCAAGCGACGCGGGTTTGTTTTTCAATCGTCCGAGATTTACGGCGGGTTAGGCGCATGTTACGACTATGGTCCGCTTGGCGTTGAATTAAAGCGCCATATCAAAGATGCATGGTGGGATGCCATGACCAAAGCGCATGATCATATCGTCGGTATTGATGCCGCTATCATGATGCACCCACGCACGTGGGAAGCCTCTGGGCATGTCGAGAGCTTCAACGACCCGATGATTGACGACAAAACCAGCAAAAAGCGCTACCGTGCCGACCACTTGATTGAAGGCTATATTGCCTCACTTGAAAAGAAAGGCAAACACGAAGACGCCGAGCGCGTGCGCGCAGAATATCTCGCCGCACAACATGCCGCGAACATGCCACGCGCGCTCTATGAACTCATTCTCAAAGAGCAGATTAAATCCCCAGATTCCGGGGCATTTAACTGGACAGAGGTGCGCCAATTCAATCTCATGTTCAAAACCGAGCTTGGCGCCGTCTCGGATGAAACCGCTATCATCTACCTCCGCCCTGAAACTGCCCAAGGCATCTTCGTCAATTTTCACACGGTACGCGAATCGGCAAGAATGAAAATTCCCTTTGGCATTGCTCAAATCGGCAAAGCCTTTCGCAATGAGATTGTCAAAGGCAATTTCACTTTTCGCATGATTGAGTTTGAGCAAATGGAAATGCAGTATTTCGTCCGTCCGGGCGAACAGATGGCGGCTTTTGAGATGTGGCAAGAAGAGCGCATGAAGTGGTATGTTGACTGCTTAGGGTTCAAGAAAGAAAATTTGGTGTGGTATAAGCATGATAAACTTGCTCACTACGCCGATGCCGCCTACGACATCAAGTACAAGTTTCCGTTTGGCACAGAAGAAATCGAAGGCATTCACTCGCGCACGGATTTTGACCTGCGTCGTCATCAAGAGTATTCAGGCAAGAACATGGAATATGTTGAGTCTGACGGCAAGACGCGCTACATCCCGTATGTTGTAGAAACCTCGGCGGGTTGCGACCGCGTGTTCCTTGCGGCGCTCTGCGATGCTTACGACGAAGACGTTTTGGAAGATGAAGCTCGCACGGTGCTACGCTTTCATCCGCGTCTGGCACCGATTAAAGCCGGTGTTCTGCCACTTGTCAAAAAAGATGGCTTGCCCGAAGTCGCTGAAAAATTGTTCAAGGATTTGCAAAAGCACTTCAAGGTGCAGTATGATGATAGTGGCTCAATTGGTCGCCGTTATCGCCGCCAAGATGAAGTTGGTACGCCCTACTGCTTCACGATTGACCATGAGACGCTTCAAAACGATACGGTTACCGTGCGCGAGCGTGATAGCACCGCACAAGTGCGAATTCATATCAGCCAAGCAAAAGCGTATCTCACTGATAAACTTTCCACTTAACATAAATGGCAGGGCAAGGTTCTGCGGGCAATGTGCTGGCGGCACTGTGCAGCTTTTTCATTCCGGGGCTTGGTCAGTTGCTTCAGGGTAGGCTGCTTATGGCAATTGTGCATTTTGTGTCAGCCGCTCTGCTTTGGCTCATTTTTCTTGGTTGGATTATTCACCTCTGGTCGATCTTGGATGCGGCGCGCTGGTCACCACGGTAGGCTTTGTGTGCAAAGGCTTAGACTTCTTTTGGGAGTTTGACATGCACAGCGTCAATCATCTCGCGCAGATAGGACTTCTCTCGCCGCTGTTCGAACGCATTGCCGACCACGATGAAACTGGCACCTGCTTCGACTTTTTCACGCGCCTCAAGTGGGGAGCGAATGCCCCCGCCTACAATCACTGGAACTGATACCGCTTGCGACACGGCTTGAATCATCTCTTCAGGCACCGACTGCAACGCTCCGCTTCCGGCTTCCAAGTAGACTACCTTCATGCCGATATACTCTGCAGCCAACGCATGCGCTACGGCAATTTCTGGTTTATGGCGTGGAATGGGTATGCTTTGCGAGATAAAACTTGCCGCAGTGGTTGCCCCCGACTCAATGAACATGTATGCTGTGGAAATGGGCTCCAAGCCAAGATGATGCAGCGCCGGTGCCGCAATGACATGATTGCCAATCAGATACTCTGGATTTCGCCCACTGATGAGTGAGAGGTAAAGTATGGCATCGGCTTCCTTTGAAATTTGCATCACACTGCCCGGGAAAATAATCACCGGAAGTGTGACGGCGGCTTTGATAGAGCGAATATACTCATCCAAACGATAGGTTACCATCACGCTACCGCCGATGAGAATAGCATCGGCGCCGCAGTCTTCGGCATCGCAAGCCAAGCGGGTAACATCTTTGTCAGTGTATTTGTCAGGGTCTATGAGCAAGAGAAAGCCCGCACCCTTGCGCTCCTTTGCATGCAGCAATCGCTCAAAGGTTTTTTGAGAAATGCTCATTTAGCCGGTTTGACCATTTTTTAGCTTCAAAAATAGCAAAATTCACTCAATCGGCTTTGTCTTGGGCAGTTTTTGGTGAGAAGAAGGGCGGCGTTAGTGAGACAGCATAGTCCGACGACAGTTGGCGCGCCACATCTTGGGCACGCGACAGATGCTCGAAGACGCCAAAGACTGCTGACCCGCTACCTGACATCAATGCAAAATCAGCTCTGCAATCAAAATAAAGAATATTCTTCAATTTTTTGACTACTGGATACGCAGCAAAGACGGTGGGCTCAAAGTCGTTTTCAAATTTGCGCAGAATTTCCAAGTCGTGCGAGGCACACAAATTCAGCGTGAGGGCTTTGAGGTCAGGGGCGCTGCGTGGAAAGTTTAGTTTCAGATTTTTGTATGCCCACGCTGTTGAGACAGGCACATTTGGGTATGCAGTAACAATAGCCGCTGGAAATGCCACTTGCAAATCTGTCAGTTTGTCGCCAATGCCTGTGGCATAGACCAGCTCACTTTGCATGAGAAAGTACGGCACATCCGCTCCCAGCGATACGCCCAGTTCATGCAGTACCGAATCTGACAGGTCTAATTGCCAAAATTCATTGAGTATTCGGAGTGTCAGTGCTGCATCACTTGAACCGCCGCCCAGTCCAGCCCCGGCAGGGATATACTTTTCCAGATGAATTTTTGCGCCATCTTTTATGCCCGTATAGCGTTGCAGCGCCTGCGCTGCCTTCACGCATAGGTTGGTCTCATCGGTTGGAATATCAGGATTGGAACAAGTGAGCTCGAGCCTATCGGCGGCTTGCACCTCGAGTTCATCGAACCAGTTGATGGGTGCGAAGACCGTCTCAAGCGTGTGGTAACCGTTCGGCAAACGGTTTGTGATGAAGAGCGCCAGATTGATTTTTGCAAAAGCTTTCATGGCGCAAATTTAGGCAACGCCGCTTTTTTTCGCATGCGTTTTACTATCTTTGTGTCAGTTACAACTCTCTCACCCCTTCACCTGCTCATGAGCAAGGGTATACTTGTGGTAACCGTTTGCAAGGCAAATTTTCTTATCTTCGCTTTTTTAACGGCATTTTATTTACTGGCATAGCAACCATAACATCAAAACCTACATGTGCGGAATTGTCGGATACATCGGCGATAAAAATGCTGCCCCAATTTTGATTGAAGGCTTAAAGCGCTTGGAGTATCGCGGCTACGATTCAGCGGGGATTGCACTGCTCAATGGCAAGCTCGAGCTTCACAAGTGCAAAGGTAAAGTGGCTGACCTTGAGCAGCGTTTGCCCGCCAATTTGCTGTATGCCACGATTGGCATTGGGCACACTCGCTGGGCGACACACGGCGAGCCGAACGACATCAATGCTCATCCACACACCAGCGGCGATGGCACCATTGCTATCATTCACAATGGAATTATTGAGAACTATGCGGCCATTCGCACTGAACTTTTGCGCAAGGGGCATTGCTTCAAAGGCGAGACCGACACGGAAGTTTTAGCACACCTGATTGAAGAGGTTGCCGCTGAAGTTGGATGCGATTTAGAAACGGCTGTGCGATTAGCCCTCAAAGAAGTGGTTGGCACATATGGCTTGTGCGTCATTTCATCGCGTGAGCCTGACAAAATTATTGTGGCACGCAATGGCAGTCCGCTCCTTATTGGTATTGGGGAAGGCGAGTTCTTTGTCGGCTCCGATGCGTCGCCAATTGTTGGGCATACACGCAAGGTGGTCTATCTCTCTGATGGTGAAATTGCAACGCTTACCCGCAATGGTTACAGTGTCAAAACTATCGAAAACATTGAGCTTCCGAAGCAAATTGAGGAACTGACATTCAGCATTGCTGAAATTGAGAAAGGTGGCTATGAGCACTTCATGCTCAAAGAAATTTATGAACAGCCCGATTCCATTCTCAACTGTTTGCGTGGTCGAGTCTTGCGTGAGGAAAATTCCGTGCGTTTGGGTGGCATTCGTGAGCACCTTGAGACCTTGCGCACCGCAAAGCGCATCATCATTTGCGCCTGTGGCACCAGCTGGCATGCCGGGCTTGTGGGCGAGCGGCTCATTGAAGACCTTGCTCGCATTCCTGTCGAGGTGGAGTATGCGTCTGAATTTCGTTACCGCAATCCGATTATTGGCGAGGGCGATGTGGTGATTGTGATTTCTCAATCGGGTGAAACTGCCGATACACTGGCGGCGCTGCGTGAAGCCAAATTGCGCGGGGCATTGGTGATGGGCGTCTGTAATGTGGTGGGCTCCAGCATTGCGCGCGAGACGCATTGCGGGGTCTATACGCACGCCGGTCCTGAAATTGGTGTGGCATCTACGAAAGCCTTCACGGCGCAGGTGACGGTGTTAGCGTTGATTGCGCTTTCGCTGGGCTACCGTCGCACGCTCTCTGACGCAGAGGTGAAAACCTTCATCCACGAGCTGTATCTTTTGCCTGAAAAAGTCCAGCACATTTTATCTCAAAATGAGCTTATCATTCAGATTGCCCAAACATTCAAAGATGCGCGCAATTTTCTCTACTTGGGGCGTGGCTATAACTTCCCTGTCGCCCTTGAAGGTGCGCTCAAGCTCAAAGAAATCTCCTACATTCATGCCGAAGGGTATCCCGCTGCCGAAATGAAACACGGTCCGATTGCGCTCATTGATGAAAACATGCCCGTGGTGTTTATTGCCACAAAAGACGCTATTTATCACAAAGTCATTAGCAATATCGAGGAAGTGCGCAGTCGCAAAGGTCGTGTGATTGCTATTGCAACAGAGGGCGATGAAGCCATCAACGGCTTGGCTGAATTTGTCATTCGTGTGCCCGAAACACTGGATGCACTGTTGCCAATTCTGACGGTGGTGCCGCTCCAGCTTCTGGCTTATCACATTGCGGTGATGCGCGGGTGCAATGTCGATCAGCCGCGTAATCTTGCCAAATCGGTAACGGTGGAGTAACCCACGACGCGCAATGGAAAAGGTACTTCCACTTCGGCTCACACAGTTTGCCAAACCGCTTGGTGCGGTTGTTGCTGCCTTTGCTGTTGGCGCTCTCTTTATTGGGCTTATTGGACAAAACCCGCTTGAGATTTATGAGAAGATGCTGACTCGAACTGTGGGCACAGGCTATGGGTTGGGGCAGATTCTTTTTCGTGCCACGCCGCTTGTGCTAACGGGTCTTGCTGTGGCAATTCCATACAAAGCTGGGCTGTTCAACATTGGCGGGGAGGGACAAGCATTGCTTGGTACGTTTTTTTGCGCACTTGTTGGCACTGTGCTTTCGCCTGCATTGCCCCCTTGGTTAGCCGTGCTAATTTGTCTATCCACAGCGGCGGCAGTCGGTGGCGCTTGGGGCGCTTTAGCTGGAGCTTTGCGTGCACATTTTGGTATCAATGAAGTGATTTCCACGATTATGCTCAATTTCATTGCGCTTGCCCTTGTGAGCTATTGGCTAACGCAAGTGGCGGTCAGCGGCACCGTGCGCACCGCTCAAATTGTGCCTGCTGCATATCTCCCTCCACTTACCTTTCTTGACTTGACGGCGAAATCTCCACTTAATTCGGCGATATTTCTCTCGCTCTTGATTGCGGTGCTGACTCATCTGCTACTTACTCGCAGCCGCTTTGGCTATGAGCTACGTGCTGTCGGATTCAATAGAGATGCGGCAAAGTATGCGGGCATTCATGCAGAGTTTCACATCCTTGTATCCATGGCTTTCGGTGGGGCTTGTGCTGGACTTGTGGCGGCAAATTATGTCTTGGGATACCGTCATTACTACGAAGCTCAAGGTATCAGTGGCGTAGGCTTTCTCGGTATTGCTGTGGCGATGCTGGCCAATGCCAATCCTTTAGGCATTTTGCTTTCATCATTGCTGTTTGGGCTACTGGATTACGGCGGTCTTACCATCAATGCCGATGTCCCAAAAGAAATTTTTCTTATCCTGCAGGCGGTGGTTATTCTTTTCATTCTTGCCGTTCAAGCCCCAGCTAAGTCTTCTTAGGTTACAATCAAGATTGAGCGAATGTATGGATTCCTCGCTCTGCTTGGAATGACCGAAAGAAGGTGTGCCCAACATCGGTGTTCTGCGATAGCATGAAAAGACAAGCGCAGAACGATACGGCAAGCCTACATATTCATTTGCCAACACTACATCGTGTGCTCTAATTGCCAATGCCGATGCGGAAGTTGAAGCCAATATCTTGACGCACAGATTCAAAAATCTGTCCGCCGCTGGCTTTTGGCGTAATGCGTGTATAACGCCAGAAAAAACTGGCATTGACACGTGAGCTTAGGGCATAGCCGATGCGCGGCTCGAAGTTGAAGCGTGTAGTGCCTACGCCCTGATTGACACGCGGCTCTTGCGCTCCTGCAGGAAAGGTAATCTGCTGACGCTCTTCATCGGCTAATGTAAGGTTAAAACTTAGGTCTAAGGTGTTTTCTAAGATGGCGCCGTTAAAGGGCCAGAATTCTAACGGGATTTTCAAGCCCTGCTTTTGAAAATTCATGGTGATAGATAGTGAGGTGCTCGTACTCTGGTCTAAGGTGTTGTTTGCCAGCAGCAAACTGAACGAGCGCGATGTGCCGTATGCAATGGTCATGGACATGCCAAATTTCCACTGCACGGTCAAACCAATCAGTGGCGAGAGCTGCTCATTGATGGTTGCGTTTAAGACCTGCTGTTCATTGCCGGTGGGCTGGGTGTAATTTTTCGTGAAGGTAGCCGTGTAGCTATGCTCGAGCACAGCTGACGCAAAGAGGTCTTTGAAGAAGAAAAAGTTCTCGAGCCCCGTCCAGCTGATTCTCCAATTAGGCAAGGGAAAACGCGACTGGGCAAGGTCACTTAGTCCAAGTATGCTGCCGACACTGCGCCCCAGTGAGAAGGTTTCAAATCCGCGTTGAAAGGCGCTGGACAATCTGGCATTATCGCTTAAAAATCCACCCGCTGAATCACGTGGAATCTGACTGGCAAAGCTACTTACGTCTTTGAAGAGCGAGACAAATGTCAGCGACTGCGTGCCTGAAAAATCATCTTGTGTAACAAGACCAGTAGAGCTATTGATGATGCGGTTCTGATTGTCCGTCCAGTTGGATTGGAAATTGATGTCCATGCGGAGGTTATCGGTCAGGTTCCATGCTGTTTGAGTGGTGATAGCAGTTGTTTTGCTTAATGCATCTGGGAAGGTGAGTACGGTATTTCCGACCGCTTCAAGGCGCAGGCGTTCGCCGGGGTCAGTGCTAAGACCCAATTGGTAAGCCAGTGAGGGCGGAGCGGGAATATCTCCGCGCTGCCCCAGATTAAATGGAAAGAAATTGAAAAAGCCTATACCGCCAGCTACGCCAGTATTGCGTGCGCTGTTGGTTTGCGAGTAGCGAATAGAAATTTGGTCGAAGTTGGTAAAGACTTTTAGCAAACTGCTTATGCTCGAGAGCAATGCGGCAAGCGATACTGATGCTGAATCTTGCCCCAGCGAATCGGCTACGGCTGTGGGTTGCCCAAATGGATTTTGATAATAACCGCCCGAGCGTGAGCCACCGAGTCTGCTGATTAAGCCACGGATGTTCAGTGTGGCACTGACACCAAAATTACCTGTGTTTGCTGTGGCATTGCCCAGCGGTTGTATGGCATCTGGCTGTGGATTTTGCCACGTGTATTGTGCTGCGTAGTTCAAGCTAAGATTTATCCAGTCCAACCATTCAATCAGCTTGGGTCGCCAGTCGAAGGTGATGTTTTGGTTGTAGGTTTGGTCGCGCCCCAATGTGAAGCGTGAGAGGTCTTGCAAGATGCGGGTCCACACTTCCGAGTCGCTGCGCTCGCTGGTATCTGCCACGTTAAACACGGTTGAAAAAAGGTTTGAGCCGATGCTGGATGAGTAGCGCATGCCGAAGGTTTCGGTAATTTTGCCGTAGTCAATCGTGAGGTTGCGTGTGGCATTGAACAGGGCGTTGGGCGTGGTCGGCGGCTGACCACGGTTTTGAAATTGCGAGCGAGAGCGTTGCAATGATAGTGACATTCCGACGGCTTGAGGCAGGTAGTAGAACTTCCAATTTTTGTAGATGTTCAGCACGGGGACTTTTTCGAGAAAGCCGAAGGGTTCAATGAAGAAATTGCCTTCTGCGGCAATTGGTAACGTGTACTCGACATTTGCACCCCAAGACCATGCATTATTGAATTCCTGCACTGCTGAACGTGAGTTAGAATAGCTTGCATTGTAGCCCACCGCCAGACGGTCAATGGTGAGGCGTGCCAGCCAAAAGTCAGAGGGTTGGCTTTTTTGCACACGTGGGATGCTGAACTGTGTGACGGTTGAAAGTGTCTGTGCTTGTCTGCGAAGGGTTTCGCCGAAGGCTGTGGCTTGTTCTTGACTGGCTCCTTTTGCCAGTGTGTCCGCCACGGCGCGGTCAATTGCCGCTTGAAGTTGAATATCGAACTGCCCCGGTTGAAACTTTGGTTCTGCAAACTGTTCTGCACGTGTATAGGAGATTGGCACAGACCACCCGGCTTCAGCGGGCAGGAATTTGTGCAGATTTACCGTTGCGCTCAGTGACCAGTCTAATGTATTGTTCTGTGCCGCCAATTGATTCAGTCGCACATCAATGGCATGAAAATCGGCTGTGCGGCGGGATAGTGTGGCGCTAAGTGATGCAAAGTCTGCCAGCTTGAGTGTAGCATTGGCGCGCACTGCCCAGCCAGCTTCCTGGTTGTAGCCTGACACACGCAGTTCATTTATCCAAATGACCGCAGAGTCAATCGTTACTGGCGCTGGGTTGCGAATGCCCACTAAGAAAAATCGCACGTTGCCCAGCGTTGGATTTCCCTGAATGATGATTTCATGCCCATTTGGCAATCGCTCTTTGATTTGGCGCGTCAGCGTGTCGCGGGCTCGCAATTTGAGTGCGGCCAAGGCTTGCAGGTCAATATCCAGTTCGTTTTCACGTGGCCACACAAGGCGTGCCACAGCTTCGTAGTCAGATGAATTGAGCTCTGGCACAATCACATTTGGCGATGGTTTGATGGGTAGCCGATACTCGTAGTAGTTCTGCTCAATGTCATCACCAAAGCGGATAATGGCTTGTGTGTTGTTGGGGTCTGTTGGGCTATTCGGATTGTAGATGATGCCACGTGCATCGGCATGTAAGAAGGCACGCAATCGGCGATAGGGATTGAGATTGAAGCCCGAGCCTTGTCCGCCTAAGGCGAAGTTGCGAAATCCACTGCGTATGGCACCGGGCTCAATGTTTCGCCCGATGATGACTAAGGATTGCTCATTGGCTAAGATGTTTTGGTCTGGGCGTTGCAGATTGCGTGCGCGTTGCGCGCCCGGTGGAATGGCATAGACGGTGCTGTTTTCTTCGACATTGATGGAGGCAATGGCAGATAGTGAATCGGTGCGCCGCCACTGCGAGCCCACAAAATCAAAGGTTGCAAATCCAAACCGTGCGGCTTGACGAAAGCCATCGACCCACACTCGAGCGTATGCAATGTTGCGGAAATCGCCAACGTCGCCTATCCTGTTGGTAAAAGCCAGCAAGGGAATGCGAAATTGTACCCAGCCGCCATTACGCTCTCCGCCACCGACCACAAACCTGCCTCGCCCTTGTCGCAATTCCGCTGGATTGATGGGAATCGTATATCGGTAAAAACTATTCTGCCTATCTACAGCCTGATTACCGTTAAGGTCTTCCGTGTCAGGCAAAATTTTCGTGCCGACCAATGCGCCCTGTGCGCTACTATTGCCTTCGGTGTTTGCCACACGGTCTAACACGCGAATATCTGTGCCCAAAAAGTTATCTGATGCAGGGTCGCTCTGCAGACGCAAGAACTCTGGATTGGTTGCGCCTAAGATGGTGCGTGCGCCATCGATAAACGCACTGTGAATTTGCCGTTCCAGCACGTCAGAGACGCCATCCAAACCGACATCTTCAGTGCCTACATCTCCAGTATTGACCACGCCGTTCACTCGTGCTGGGCTTGTGTTTATCAAAAAGCGCCCATATCCATCGCGACCAATATCGTTTGGGTTATCATTTTGCCCATTTGGGTCAGATGAAATCGGCATACCGTCTTCGGTATTGAGCCGCCCATTTGGAATCACATCTTCGCTGATGATACCCAAGTCGAGATGCAGGTTTCCTATATCGTTGCCAGTGCCTGTGCCTATTGCATCGTATTTGAACCAGAACTCAATAAACTCCACGTTGGCATCCTGAATGTTGCGGACAAATTGCGGGAAGAATCGCATGACGCCTGCCCATGCACTATCAGGTCGTGTCAGTTGGGCTTGGCGTAGAAAGTCAAGTGAAAAGTTATACTGCCCTCTTTGGCGTGGAAAGTATTCAAGGTAGAAGGGTCGTTGTTGAATTTCTTCGCGTGCGGCACGGCGATTTGGGAAAATGACGGCTGTGGGCACATTGCGCGGGTCACCTTGTGGCAATCGATACCACGAGAGATAGGCACGCTGTGCATGTCGCACGGAATCTTGGAAGAGTGTTGGACTGGGGTCGTTTGCTGGCGGTGAAGCTAATGTCCAGAGATTGCTCTCCAAGCCCAGCGTCAGATTTTGCCGAGAGCCCTCGAAGTCATCAATGAAACTGACGCCGTCAGGGTCAAGCACGGTTTGTAGTTCAGTCGGGGTGCCGGGCAAGACTTGTGCAAACTCTGCATTGAGATTTAGCTCCGATGGCTCTCTTGTGCTGATAAGTGGCAGTTCATCGATGAGTCGTGTCAGCCACGGCATATCTGACTTGAACTGCATATCAAAGCCATAGATGCGGTTAAAAATGGGTTCATCGCCGACGCGCACTTTATCGGCAAGCGGTCGTTCTGCATACTGCAAAAATGTGCCGCCGATTTTGAAGTTTTCGCTGAACGTATATTCTGCGCGTGAGCCCAGTATAGTTCGTGCCGCCAAAAGCACAATATCATTGCGCTCGTAATCCACACGCAGGTTAGCGCCCGGCGCCAGCAGTTCAGGGCGCAAAATTTGCACCTGCCCGAGTTGATAATCGACGGTGTAATCCAGACCTTCAGTCAGCGGTTGTCCGTTACTTGAGACGCGCACGCTGCCTTGTGCCACATTGAAGCCAATTTGCAGCGGGTTTTGAATTCCACCGCTGAACTTTGCCCGAATGATATATCGATTCTTTGTGCCTGCATCGCTGGCAGTTGGACGCTGCTGATTGAAATAAATTTCCTGATAGACAAAATTGCTATCACTTGGGTTGATGAAGTTGCCGTTGGCATCCAATCGTCCCAAGCGTCGCAATTCATTTCGGATTTGTTTATCGAACGGTCGCAGATACGGAAAAATAATGAGCCCACGCTGTGGGTCTATGGTCAAGCCCGAAATAAAATCGAAGAGTTGGTCAGGTGGCGGCACATTGTTCGGATTGAAGCGGTCTAACCCTAACAGCGAAATGAGAAAGCCACTTCCCGCAATAGGCAAATTTTCTTGTTCAGGCGGGACATTGCCCGGCACGGAATAAAGAATTTTCAGACTAAAATTTTCAGGCGAGATGTTTTGCGTGCGTAGGCTGTAGATATTCTTGAGCATGAGTAGCCACGCCCCTTGGTTAGAGCTGGTGAGTTGGGCAGGCTTGATGAGCTTGAGCACCAGTCGCCGACGCGGCGGGTCGTTTGAAAAATCCCCAATTTGCACCGGTGGCACCCCCTGCCGCACAAATTGATACGCCACCGCAATCGCATCACCATCATTGACCGGACTGCGAAATGAGATATAGCCCAAACGCCGATCGACCGTGTAATCTTCACCTTCTTTGAGCAAGACAAACTCGCCAACTACACCTTGTGTAACGGGTAAGGTCTCTACGGTATCGGCGTTGCGAAACCGATTGAGCACGGCATCGCTTTGGGTTTCTGGCACATCGTAGTAGCGTGGTCGTGGAAAAGCAAAGCCGACACCGTCTTCCAATTTCCGCGGGTCATAAGGTTCATCACCATAGTTGAAGAGCGCGACAGCGGCGCGGCGTTCGGGAAATTGCTGTGCACCTTGTTCTGGCAATCGCCAGACTTCAATCCTGCCAAGTTGTCGCCCGTCTTGGTCTTGCGGCACATTGATTTGGGGCAATTGTGCAGAAAAGGCTCTATCCCAGTTCGTTGCATAGAAATTGCTGATGAGAAAGTGCCGCAGAATATCATATTCCCACGCTTGTAAGTTGATAGTGATCTCTTGCGTGCCGCCTGAAATGCTTAGCGCATCCGAGCGTCCGCGTTGCTGCGAGGCTACGGCTGTTAGTCCCAGTCCCGCCAATTGGGCTTTGGCTTTAATGCCAAACAGGGCTTGGCTACTTGCAATCAGAGACGTTGGTAAGGTCAGCGCCACATTGCCGGCTTCAATCGACTGCACAATATCATCTTCATAGCCGCGGTAGCCGAGTTTAAGTTGGTTTTCAAACTCAAACGGACGCTGTGTATTCCAGTCTGCCGCAAGATTGAGCTTATCGCCAATCAGACCGGAAAGGTTAAATTGCACTTGTTGGTCGAAGCGAGGGTCAGCACGCCGCCCTGCCCCAATGGCAATGCGCTGAGGGTCTTTGCTATCTTCTAATTCCACCCCCGCACGAATGTCAATGTTCCCTGCCACTTGCAAACTCACCGTTGGCGGACCAAACAGCGTCGCAAAAAATGAACTCTCTCCGCCCGGCACCAAAATCTGCAGCTTGGTAATTTTGCCTAACACATCCGAAAACGCATCTTGTGACTGCATCTTAAACTGGCGATTTGAAATCTCGCGAAAATTCTGCTTGAGCATCTCTTCAAACCGCAGCTTTTGATACAGTTCAAAAGGAACGCGCACTTCTGGCTTCACGCTGTATCCATCTATCTTCTCTGAAATGGTAATAAACTGACCCGTGGAGTCTAAAGAGACCTCGCGCCGTGGTGTCATGGCTGGCAAAAAAAGTGGCGACAGAAAAGGCTCACGCACATGCAAGGCTGGCGAATCATAACGCCGATAGCGGAACTGCTCTATGCGTGCTGTTGAATCGAAGGGCGTAGCCAGTAGGGAATCAATCACACTTGCATATACGCTATCGCGCCGCACTGAATCTGCGCTCGCCCCTGCATTACCCCGTATGGAATCAGGCATGAATAGGTTTTGCTGCGCAGAATCAGGTGCACCTGTCGGTTCAGGCGGCAAGGTATCTACGACTGCACTCGTCTGGTTTGTGCCGTGTCCAAAAGTGGACATTCGTGCAGAACGATTTGCTACAGGCTTTTTTGATTTGTGCCGCCACGCCGCTTTTGCCTTACCGACATCTCTCCAGTGTGGTAACCATGCCGTAAACCCTTCAGCTTCTGTTTGCACAACCAACTGTTCCTCTATGAGCGGCATTGCCACAGCACCTATCACAATAGTCAGCACGCTCACAAGAGCCAGCGCACTCGTGCATGCCGAGAATCTATGAGCAATATCTTTTCCCTTGCAAAGGTATTGCTTCATCGGATAAATAGGTCTGAACTCTGACAGTTTGTTTCTGCACCTTACTTTCAGCCTGCGTTTTCTGCTTTGCCATGAGCGCCGAAAATACAGTTAGGTGTCTATGGCTTCAATAGACAAATCTGTCGCTCAGCATGAGCTGGCGCTCCGTGCAGCAAAAGGCTCACAGGGTGCGGCTAAGTTTGGCGTGTCAGTGTTGCATGCACTGGCTGGATTGATTGGTGAAGAGATGATTTACCCCATTAGTGCAATTGCTCATCAATGTAGGCAATCATTTTTTTAGCTTGACTTAGGCGCAAGCGGTCGCTGGCAATCAGTATTGGGCATTGCTGCACTGCCTCAAACGCTTTGCGTGCCTCCCTAAGACGATTGTTCTCCATATACAGCATCCCCAATTCATAGTGATGTCGCATGGTCTTCGGTGATAGTTCAATAGCTTTCTGAAGTGCCTTTTCAGCCTCGCTAAACCCTCCCTCTGGCAGACCGCCCAGAAACACATTTGCTACTTGACGCTCAAACCACCCTACGCTTGCCAACGAGCGATAAAACGAACCCAGAATCGAGTATGCCACATCATCCTTTTCATTGAGTGCAATAGCTTTGTCTAGGGCTTGCTTAATTTCCGACACCAGCTGCACTTTTGCGCCGCCGCCATAATACATTGCCAGATTTCCCAATGCTGCCGCCAGCCATGTATAGGCTTCTCCCTTGTTGGGGTCGGCTCTGATAGCACACCGTGCATAGTTTTCAGCTTTGCGATAAAAACTTTCTTTCTCTGCAAACGGCATGACATCTCCCTGACACACATAGACGCGTGCCAGTCGCCACAGCAGGTCGGCATGATTCGGTGACTTTTCAAGCGCTGACTCATAGAGTGCAATAGCACTTGGGTAATCAATTTTTAGAAAGGCTTCATCGCCCGCTGAAATAGATTGTTGCAGTGGGAGACAACCAATGAGATAGAAGTATGCCAAGAGGCGCATAACGCCGTGTTTAGTTATCACGCCCTATTCTACACAAAATACTCGGAACGGCAAAAAAGATGTGCGAAATGCCACTGCTCTGTCATGCTGAACGAAGCGAAGCATCCATGCTGGATTCCTCACTGCGCTCG
>Ga0308417_1000467_pt1 | contig 29415 bp, 25 predicted proteins | sample HotsprSampleOS65_FD_203528 | JGI IMG/M metagenome (GOLD analysis project Ga0308417, IMG submission 203528) | Hot spring phototrophic mat microbial communities from Octopus Spring, Yellowstone National Park, Wyoming, United States - 20090730_OS65 ...
TCCTGTCTGTTAGCGTTACCGCTTACAGACTATGCCCAAAACAGCGTGCAGGGTCAACAGGGAAATCTCACGACACGGGACTGCGGAAGCTCAGATCAGTTGGGGCTGGAAAGTGCGAAAGTCCACTTTTTGATGTCGGCCATTTTTATGACGGATCGCCTACAACGAAAGCCCGTAGGGTTTGTTTGCCAGCGTCAACCCGTTCGCAAGAATCTCCTAGAGCTGAGGCCGTAGATGATATCCCCCTTGAGCGTAGGAGGGAAGAGGTATTTCCCTCTCCCGTAGGTATGGGCCCCTGGGGGGATCGTACGATGCGTCGCTCCATAGCGGGCCTCCACCACGCGGGTAAAACCACTGGGCTCCCGTGCCTGCCAGGACCCCAAAAACTCCGAGCCATTGTCCGTCTGATCGTCACCGTGCTGAAGTCCAACCCACAAGCCGCAAACTGCATTAGAATCCGCTTCATAAAGAGTTCAGAATAAATTAACGATCGATCCTCCGCATAGGCCACAAACACCAAGCCGCTGACCAACCCCACGGGCCGTGCATGGACAGCGGGACAACCGCAGATGAGTCATGGCCGGTCAGTCCTCGGGAATGTCGAACAGGTTTTGGTATCCACTTGCCACTGCTGAAACAGCCACCACGGTGGCGTGACGGCCTGCCGATCCCGCTTGACCCGACGCCGGCGGCGGAGTCGTTCGATCGGTTGTGCTGACGCCACAGGCACCTAATGGCCTTGGCAGAACAGAGCCGATCAAAATCCCGGCGCAGCCGCTCGGCTACCCAGGTGGGTCGCTTCCGCTTCGGCCATCAAAACGCCGCACCCACTTGCGCGCCGTCCGCGCGATCTGGCCGAAGGCGCGCGCCGCCGGATGCGCACCAGGGGGATACCATGTTTCTTCCGTGTTCCACCGCGCGTTCGTATTTCTCCTTGACGATCCGAAAACTTTCCTCGGCCTGGCCCACCGATTTTTCCGTTGCGCGCACTCGTTCCCGCGCGGCCGCAGTGTCCGTCCGGGCACTTTCGACTTGGGAGCGAATTTGCCGTTCCAACCGGCGCAAGCGTTCTCTGGCGCTCCGCCGTAGCGCGGCCCAGGCGTACTGAAGCGCCGTGCGAATGCTTCCTTCCCGAATCTGCCGCTCGTACAGCGCGGCCCGCCGGACATAGGCCCTCAACAGGTCTACGCGGGCGGCTTTCTCGGCAGCCACCATGGACTGACCCGTGAGTTCCTGCTCCCCCATGGCCCGCAGCGCCGTTTCCAGGGATCGCAACACCTTTTCGTGGGCCAGCAAGTCATAAAAGTGTCCGATGACCTGAAAAACGAGGGATTCACGCGTCCGAACGAATTGCTCCGCCGCAGCTCGGCGAGTCCAGACCGCTGTCTCAGTCTCCACCGTGACGCGGCCGCCGATGTAAAGCGGTAGGGTGGCCACCGGCTCGGCCCCGAAAATCTGTTCGCCGAAAACCCCGGCTTCGCCATTGCGCGTGGCCGCCAGCAGTCGCTGGCCTTCCGAACAGTAGTCACAAGTTCCCCGAGCCTTGACGGTCAATCGGCACGCCCCTTGGGCGGCCCGCAGCCACGCATCGACTTCCGCCATGCGGCTTTCCGCATCGGCCACGTCCGAATTCTGCTTCAGATCAAGCACCGCTGCGTCCTCCAGCGAAAGCATGCGGAAGGCATAGTTGGCTTGAGCGTGCAGCGAACATGCGCACGCGCAAAGGCTCAGCAGTCCGATGGGGACACGCGTCTTCATGCTACGAGGGCGCCAAAGAGTATGCCGGTGAGGGTCGCCATGACGACAACCAGTCCGATGTAGGTCAGAGTTTTTTTCGGGCCCAAAATCGAGTTGATGACCAGCATATTCGGCAGCGAAAGCGCCGGGCCGGCCAGAAGCAGCGCCAGCGCCGGTCCCTGACCCATGCCGCTGTCGAGCAGGCCTCTCAAGATGGGCACCTCGGTGAGGGTCGCAAAGTACATTAGAGCGCCCGTCACCGAAGCGACGAAATTGGTCCAAACCGGCCAGAGCCCCGCCATCCAGCGGGGCGCTTCAGCTCCCGGACCGCGCACGAGAGACATGAACGCGTTGGGCGAGTCTCCCACGAGGGACTGAACCCAGATGTTCGGTACAAGGCCCGCATCCTTTCCTTCAGGGCTACCCAGAAAGAAACCGGCCACCAGCACGCCGCCGAACAGCAGGGGCAGAATCTGCTTGGCGAACCCCCAGGTCTGGTTGCGCCACTCCCTGAGTTCCGTTCCCCCCTCGAATGTCAGACCGACCAGTCCCACTGAGCCGGCCGTAAACGCGGCCACCGGATACGCCGGAAGGGCGAATGCCAGCAGGACCGGCGGAAGCGCGGCGAGGATGACCCAAGCCGGCCGCACGCTGAAGAAGCGCCATAGCGTAAAGCCAAGGAGAATGCCGAACAGGGAGGTGATTGTCCATTTGGCTTGGAAGAGGGTATACCAGAGACCGGCCGGGTCCAGGGGTTTGCCCCAGTTGGCAAACACCAGGATACCCATCATCGAAAAGAAGTACAGCGCCACCTGCCAGAGGGGGCGGCTGACGTTCTCGTCTCCGCCGATATACACATCCTGCGCCTGCGCCGCCTTGGCCCGCTCTTCCTTCAGAAAGAGGAGGTGCATCAGAAGTCCGATGATCACGCTGAAGACGACGGCTCCAACGGCCCGCGCTACGCCGAGTGGCCACCCGAGAACACGAGCGGTCAGGATGATCGCCAGCACATTGATGGCCGGGCCGGAGTACAGAAAGGCGATGGCGGGGCCGAGGCCGGCGCCGCGCATGTAGATACCGCCGAAGAGGGGAAGGACGGTGCAGGAACAGACGGCGAGGATGGTGCCGGAGACGGAGGCCACGGAATAAGCGAGCCACTTTGGGGCCTTTGGGCCGACATATTTCATGACGGCATTTTGACTGACGAAGACGCCGATGGCCCCGGCGATGAAGAAGGCGGGAATTAAACAGAGGAGGACGTGTTCCCGCGCATACCACTTGGCCAGTTTGAACGCTTCGACTACGGCGCCTTGAAAGCGCGTGGATTCAACGGGAAGGTGATTCACCACCAAAAAGAGGGCGATCAACCCTCCGAGGAGTTTCAGTTCCCGGCGCGTATCGTCGTTCATGGGTCAGCGGCCTTTTCTGATTTGCTCTTGTAGCTCCATCCTACCGAAAGTTGCACAATAATGCAACAAAACCTGCCGGGGGGGTGAAAAAAGGAGGACAGTCCTGGCGCCGATGTCCCATACTCGCGCCGTGCGAACAGGACTTTTCAGAGAGGGGGGAGCCGGCCGCCCCCGGCAACGGGCCTTCCTATGGATTCCCGAATTCTGGGAACAGCGCCGTCATTGCTTGCGCCCCCGCGTACGGATGCTCCTGCTGGCCCTTCTGGTGGTCTTTCTGGCGGGAGTTTCGGCCATGGTGTTTTACATCCTTTGCGACGGGGCCGCCCATGCCGCCTTGGACGGTTTGGCCGGCTGCCGTCCGCTTTATCCGTCCGGCGAACCGCCCCTATGGCCGGCGACCGCGCAACCCTTGCGTCCGTGGCTGTTGCTTCTGCTGCCGGCCGTTGGCGGCCTGATCACCGGTCGGCTTGTGTTCCTTCTGGCGCCCGAAGCCGAGGGACACGGCACCGATGCCGCCATTGCCACGTTTCATAATCAGGAAGGACGGGTCCGTCTGCGCGCCTCGCTTGTGAAAAAGATCGCCAGCCCTGTGACCCTCGGGACGGGGGGTTCGGGCGGGCGTGAAGGTCCCATGTCGCAGATTGGCGCCGGTCTCGGTTCCTGGGTCGGCCGCTTGTTTCACTGCCGGCCCGCCGAGGTCCGGGCCCTGATGGCCGCGGGCATGGGGGCGGGGGTCGCAGCGATCTTCCGAACCCCGCTTGCCGGAGCGCTCTTTGCCGGCGAAATCCTCTATCGGTCCGCCGAATATTGAAGGCTCGGTGATCGTTCCCGCGGCACTGGCCGGCACCATGGCCTATTGCCTCTTCGGCATGAGGTTCGGCTGGACTCCTTTCCTTGCGCTGCTGTCGGGGGTGGAGACGTTAATCTTCCACGATTTCCGCCACTTGGCGGTCAATTCCATGCTGGCCTTCGAGATGATTCTCCAGGCGGCGGTGTTCAAACGGACCTTTTATGGCATTATGGCGCCCTTTCGGCAGTGGGCTATTCCCCCCACATCAAACCGGCGGTGGGTGTGGCTCTCTATTTTCTGTTCGTCGAAGAGGTTCTGGGAATCCTGGTCACCGGTTATGGCGCTCTCCAGTCCGCTATGACAGGGGCCGGAACGGGATCGGCCGACCTCGTTTTGGCGCCGATGCTTCTGGCGATTGCGCCGAGCAAGATCCTCACGACCTCCAGGACGATCGGCAGCGGAGGATCGGCCGGGGTGTTCGGGCTTTCCATGGTGATTGGGGCATGCGGGGGATCGGCGCTGGGCCTTTGGTTTCACCGTTGGTGGCCCGAGCCCATGCCCCATCTCACCAGTTTCGCCATTCTCCGCATGGCGGGTTTTTTCGGAAGCAGCCAAGGTCCCAATTTCTTCGCTGGCCTTTGTCGTCGAGATGACGGGCGGTTTTGGGCTAGTGCTGCCCACCCTCTGGGTGAGCGTTTTGGCCTTTCTCTTCTCCGATCGCCAATCCCTTTTTCATTCCCAGGTGGAACGCCGTGTCCATTCCCCGGCTCCTGAGGGCTCCGAGATTCAGGCCGGAACATGGCAATGGTCTTGAAAGTCTGTCTCAACAATTTCTAACGCATCACTGATGCTTTGCTCGCGCTCGTATGGGAGGGTAGTAATCAGAGCAAAGGGTGGTATTCCTTTGTTCGTGTCGTTTGTAACCCCATCCATAGGAAAACGAGTCATGAGGCACGGAATGAGGATCAGCACAGGCGTAGCGATGGCGGCGGTTATAGCGGCCGCCAATGCCCAGGTGAAGGTCGACGAGGCGCTACCGGTCTACAAACCGGTCCAAGGGATATCGGGCAGCATCAAGAGCGTGGGTTCGGATACCCTGAATAATCTGATGACGCTTTGGGCCGAAGGGTTCAAAAACTTTTACCCGAACGTCACCATCGAAATCGAGGGTAAAGGGTCCTCTACCGCCCCGCCGGCTCTGATCGCTGGGACCGCGACCTTCGGACCGATGAGCCGCGAGATGAAAAAGGTGGAAATGGACGAGTTCGAAGCGAAGTTCGGGTACAAACCGACGGCGCTCCCTACCAGCATTGACATGCTGGCGGTGTATGTCAATAAAGACAATCCCATCAAGGGATTGACGCTGGCCCAGGTGGACGCCATCTTTTCAAAGACCCGAAAGCTCGGGCATCCCGTCGATATCACGAATTGGGGCCAACTGGGACTGGAAGGGGAGTGGAAAAATCGGCCGATTAGCCTCTATGGCCGAAATGCTGCGTCAGGAACCTATGGCTACTTCAAGGAACATGCCCTTGGGAAGGGCGATTACAAAGATTCGGTCAAAGAGCAGCCGGGAAGTTCAGCCGTCGTCCAGGGCGTCGCGTCGGACAAGGGCGGCATCGGGTACAGCGGCATCGGGTACAAGACGGCCGATGTCCGCGCGGTGGCTTTGGCCGGTGCCGATGGCAAAATGATCGAGGCGACCCCGGAAAATGCCTATACGGGCGAGTATCCTCTGGCGCGGTTTCTGTATGTGTATGTGAATGCCAAGCCGGGCGTTCCCCTTGATCCGCTGCGTCGGGAGTTCATTCGATACATTTTCAGCCGGCAGGGTCAGCAGGATGTGGTCAAGGATGGATACTTCCCTATTACGGCCAATATTGCCCGCGAGACCTTGAAAAAGGTCGGCATTACCCCTGATTTCTAAAATCCACCAAAAAGAAATGCCCAGTGACGGCGGGGGCACAAACCGCCCAGCGGGGAGAGCCCGTGGGGTTATCGGGGAGACATCCATGCCCATCCCCGGCGCGGTGATTGGACGACCAAGAAACAAGAAGACCGCCTGGACAGTCCGCGCCGGGGATGTGCTTTCCCGGTGGATCATTACGATTGGTGGAATCGGCACCTTGATAGCCGTTTCCACCGTTTTTCTCTATCTGTTGTGGGTTGTGGCGCCTCTCTTGAAGCCTTCCCGACTCTGGGATCCCCTTATCTTGACCCTTGAAAAGACGGGCGCGCCGCTTCATCTGGCCATGGACGAGTATCAACGGATGGCGTGGCGATACGAGCCGAACAACCGTCTTGTCGTCTTTGACGTTCACAACGGCGCTACCCTTGCCCAACCGGAGCTGACGCTGGGAGAAACCGTGACGGCCGCCTATTTTTCGCATGGAGGGACTGAGAGTGTGCTCGGACTAGCGGATGGTTCGATCATCTTGGCCGATTTCGGCTTCGCGACCGACTTTGCGTCAGAAACGGATGCGCCCGAAGCCGTGCGGACGCTGAAGGTGGGGGAACACGGCCAGAGCGACGGTCGGATTTGGACCCGCTTGCCTTCCGGACAGTTGAGGTCGCAACGGTTTGTGTTTCATATGGACGCGCCAATCCCAGCGGAAACAACCAGCCGGGTCTTGCGGGTTGCACGCGTGGAGAGGGCCGGAGCGACGTATGTGGCCAGTCTTCATGCCAACGGCGAGGCGTATGTGTGGCGCCTGACACGCCGCCGAAATCTGCTCACGGGGAAGGAGACCGTCGCTCGGACGAGCCGGCGTGTTCCTCTTCGCCCCCACGCCGCGGACCTTCCACCGGTATTTTTGGGATTATCCGGTCTGGCCGATACGCTGATCCTGTTGTTCGAAGACGGCTTATTGGAGCGTTATGATCTGCGCGACTTTGAACAACCTGTCTTCATCGACGAGACCCGGACTCTGGAAAGTCCGGATCGCCGTGTGACGGCATGCCGCTATTTGCTTGGGCGTTCGACGCTTCTCATGGGCGATTCTCATGGCCGGGTTCGGGCGTGGTTTCCGGTGAATGTAGCCCCGCAGGGAGACGGGACGCGGAGTCGCACGCGCCTGGTGGCGGCCCAGACCCTTGAAGGCCGCCCCCATGCGGTCACGGCCTTGGCCACGTCGCAACGCATCCGGATGTGTGCCGCCGGGTACGCCGATGGCACGGTACGGCTTTTTCATGTGACCAGTGGAAAAAAGCTGGGCGAGATTCACCCCGTGGACGAGAATAAAGCCGTGAGCGCGATCGCGGTCAGTCCGAAAGACGACGGACTGGCCTTCATGGTGGGCGACCGTCTGGTTCGATGGCGTCTGGACGTGCGTCATCCTGAAGCGACCTTGAAATCTCTGTTTGCCCCCGTGTGGTACGAAGGAGCCTCGCGACCGGCTCATGTCTGGCAATCGTCCTCCGGGACCGATGACTTCGAGCCGAAATTCGGGCTTGTGCCCTTAATTTTTGGGACGCTTAAAGCGACCGTCTATTCGTTAATCTTTGGTGTTCCCATTGCCCTCCTGGCAGCGATCTTTACGAGCGAATTCTTGTCGCCTCAGGCGCGGACTGTCATCAAGCCGCTGGTCGAGATGATGAGCAGTTTGCCCAGCGTGGTGCTGGGTTTTCTGGCGGCGTTGGTCTTCGCCCCGCTGGTGGCCGGAATTCTGCCCGCCGTGTTGGCCGCGTTTGTCTTTATTCCAGGCTTTTTTCTGCTGGGTGCGTATCTTTGGCAGTTGATTCCGTATCGGATGAGCTTGGGGTTGCAGCGCTGGCGATTGATTTTCGTGGGACTGACCGTCCCTCTAGCCCTGCGGGTGGCCTCGACGGCGGGGCCTCTCCTGGAGCGCGTCTGCTTTGCCGGAGATATCATGCGCTGGCTGGATGGACAGGTGGGTGGAGCTGCCGGGGGGTGGGCGGTCTTTCTCTACCCCCTGGCCGTCGGACTCACCGCGTGGGGGTTCCGTCTGACCGTGAGCCGGTGGATCCGTCACCGGAGCCGTTCCTGGAGTCGCACACGATGTGCCGTTGTTGACGCGCTGGCGTTTGTGGCTGCGGCGTTGCTGACCGTACCGGTGACGATGGCACTCGGCCATGGGCTTGCGTGGGCCGGCCTCGATCCCAGGGGTCCCATGGTCGGTACGTATGTCCAACGCAACGCGCTGGTCGTCGGATTCATGATGGGGTTTGCCATAATTCCCATCATCTATACGTTGGCGGAGGACGCGTTGACGGCGGTGCCTGACCATCTCCGTTCCGCGTCGCTGGCGGCGGGCGCGACGCCGTGGCAGACGGCCATACGCATTGTCATTCCCACCGCGATGAGCGGGCTGTTTTCGGCGGTGATGATCGGCCTGGGGCGGGCGGTCGGCGAGACGATGATCGTCCTGATGGCCGCTGGAAATACGCCGGTTATGAGCTGGAATCCTTTCGACGGCTTTCGGACCCTTTCGGCGAATATTGCCGTGGAGCTGCCGGAGGCCGTTCGCAACAGCACCCACTACCGAACGCTTTTCCTCGCGGCGCTGGTTCTGTTTGTCATGACCTTTGTCCTCAATACTCTCGCAGAACTCGTGCGGAGCCGCTATCGCCGAAAGGCCATCGAACTATGACCGATCTCCATCCACGCCGTACGGCCCGGAGAGCTCAGAGTTCGCTTCTGGGACAGGGGGAACCCATGGTGTGGCTGACCGGCGGCGGGCTGGTAATCGCCCTGCTGATGATCGTCGGCTTGTTGGCGCTGATTGTGGTGCAGGGTGTGACCACCCTGTGGCCGCGGCCGGTGGTGCGGCTGACGTTGGACGACGGGCGGGTTGTGATGGGGGAGATCACCCGGGAGGAGTCGTACCGGCCGACGTCGGTTCAATTGGATGCCCTGTCCCCGACATCGGCTCGCCGAGCACGGGCGGAGATGGAGGCCAACGCCGGGATGCTTCACCGTCGGCTGGTCCGCGTGGGAAACTTCGAGTTGACCGGCGATCACTTTCAGTGGGTGGACCATGTGAACGTCGTGCTCGAAGAACGCCCCGAATGGGCGGTGGTGTTCGAACGGGTGGCCTGGGGCCGTTTTTATGGAATTCCGAAGGCTTTTCTGGAGAACGGCCAGCCTGTCGCGGAAACGGCCGAGGAGGTTTGGCGGCGGTTCATGGCCTTACACTCGACGGTTGTCGCTCGCCGCGCCCAGCGGCGTCGCCTTGAAACCCGAGCGATCGGGGCGATCAACGCACGGCTGGAGTCGGCGCGGCTGGCTATGCGGGCGGCTGAAATTCGCAGCGGGACGGCGTCGGTCGAGTATGAGACGCGACGACGCGAGTACGAACAGACGGCCCGCGAGGTGTCCCATGAGTTCGCGCGGATTTCCGGCGAAATTGCGGCTCTGAACGCCGAGAATGCAAAGGCCCAACTGGTCGTCCAGACCGGTGACGGACGCGACGTGACGCTGGGGTTAGGTGACATTGTCCGCGCCTATCCGGCCAACCGTTTGACGGCGATGGGCCGGCTGGCGGTCTATCTTTCGCGTTGGTGGGAATTCTTGGCCGATGAACCGCGCGAGGCCAACAGCGAGGGCGGCGTCTTCCCGGCCCTCTTCGGGACGGCTGTTATGACGCTTCTCATGTCCTTGGCGGTCGTTCCGTTCGGGGTCATGGCGGCCCTGTATCTGCGCGAGTACGCTTGTGGGGGACCGTTGCTCAGTGCCGTTCGTATTGCCATCAACAACCTGGCGGGAGTTCCGAGCATTGTGTTCGGTGTTTTTGGGCTTGGGTTTTTCTGCTATCTGGTCGGAGCGTCCCTCGACGAACTGTTCTTCGCCGCCAAGCTTCCCAATCCGACCTTCGGCAAAGGAGGGCTATTATGGGCCTCGTTGACGCTGGCGCTTCTGACATTGCCCGTGGTGATCGTGGCTACGGAAGAGGCCTTGGCGGCGGTGCCCAACTCCATGCGCGAAGGATCCTATGCCTGCGGCGCAAGCCGATGGCAGACCATCAAGCGGATTGTTCTGCCACGTGCGATGCCGGGGATCATGACGGGGATGATTCTGGCCATGGCTCGGGGCGCCGGCGAAGTCGCGCCCCTGATGCTGGTCGGTGCGGTTAAATTGGCTCCGGAACTCCCGATAGACGGCTCGTTTCCCTTTCTCCACCTCCACCGCTCGTTCATGCATCTGGGGTTCCATATTTACGATCTTGGCTTTCAGAGCCAAAACAGCGAAGCGGCCAAGCCCATGGTCTATACCACGACGCTGTTGTTGATCGTCCTCATATTTGTGCTGAATGTCATTGCCGTCCAACTGCGGACCCGCTTGCGGCGAAAGTTCGCGTCGGCGGTGTTCTGAGGAGGCCTTCATCGCGATGCACTCGGTGACTCATATTCCGGCCGGCCCACGCGGCGACACCTTTGACGAAACAACGACCAACCGGCTGGCGATCGTGGCCGCAGGAGGCCGCGTCCCCACCGAAACCCACCCGGCCATTGCGGCCGAGCCGATTGTACTGGAAATTGATCATTTCAATCTGTATTACGGCACCAAGCAGGCGTTGTTCGATGTGACCATGAACATCGCCCGCGGAAAGGTGACGGCGCTGATCGGGCCATCCGGGTGCGGAAAATCCACGCTTCTTCGATCGGTGAATCGGATCAACGATCTGATCAGCTCCGTCCGGATCGCAGGGGATATGCGTCTTAATGGGATGAGCCTCTACGCTCCAGGCGTGGATGTCATTGAGTTGCGAAAGCGAATGGGGATGGTATTTCAGAAGCCGAATCCGTTTCCCATGAGCATTTATGAAAATGTCGTCTATCCGCTTCGTATTGATGGCGAGACTAACCGGGGCGTGTTGGATGAGGTTTGCGAGCGAAGCCTGCGCGGGGCCGCACTCTGGGAGGAGGTCAAGGATCGCCTGCAGGAGAACGCCCTGACACTCTCGGGAGGGCAGCAGCAGAGGCTCTGCATTGCACGGGCCATCGCCGCGGAACCGGAGGTGTTGCTCATGGATGAGCCGTGTTCAGCACTCGACCCGATCGCCACGACGAAAATCGAAAACTTGATCGCGCAGCTTCGCGGAGAGTATACCATCCTGATCGTGACGCACAACATGCAACAGGCCGCCCGTATCAGCGACTACACCGCTTTTCTCTACCTGGGACGACTCCTTGAGTACGGGCCGACCGAAACCATTTTCCAGAGTCCGCGCTTGTCTGAAACGCTGGACTATGTGACAGGGCGGTTCGGATAAGGGGGACGAACAAGGACAGAGCGATAGAGGATACGAACGAGAGGGGCCGGGCGAGGTCATGGACAAACGTATTGAACTAGGTGTGAGAAGGCGACGGATATCATGAAAGTGCATTTTCAGAACGATATTGACGCGTTGAACCGGCAGATCCGCGAGCTGGCCGATCAGGTTTTGGCTCAAGTTCGTCGGGCGGCGCATGCGGCGCTGACGGGGGATCGCGAGGCCGCCGACGCCGCGGCCAAGGGGGATGCGGAGGTGGACCGGCAGGAGGTCCGAATCGAAGAGGAGTGTTTGAAAATCATGGCTCTCCACGCTCCGGTGGCCGATGAGCTGCGCTATGTGTTTGGGGTGACCAAGGTCAACCACGAACTGGAACGCATCGGGGATTTGGCCAAAAAGATCGGTCTTCAGGCGGGACCTCTGGTCGTTGCGGCGATCCCATCGGCGGCCGGCGATCTGGCACGACTGGCCGATCTGGCCGTGACGGCCGTGGAGCGGGCGATGGAGGCCTTTCTGGCGCAAAATGCCGATGAAGCCCGCCAGGTATGGGAAAACGACGTCCCTCTTGACGCCATCCATGATCGGTTATTGGCCGCCACGGAACAGGCGCTCGAACAGCCGGAGGGCCGCGTCCGACGCCTTCTGGCCCTTCGCGCCATCGTGTCGAGCCTCGAACGGATTGGCGATCATGCCAGCCGTATCGCTCAGATCGTGTTGTACATGCGACACGGATTGATTGTGCGGCATCGGGGAAAGCCTCCTCTCCGGCGGCGCGTACTTTTCATCTGTGTCCACAACAGCGCGCGCAGCCAGATCGCGGAAGCTTGGTTGAAGCGCCTTTACGGTGACCGCTTTGAGGTGGAGAGTGCCGGCCTGGAGCCGGGCACGATCAACCCCCTGGCGATCGAGGTCATGCGAGAAGTCGGCGTGGATCTTTCGCATAACCGCACGCAAAGTGTCTTTGATCTTGTCAAAGCCGGGCGGCTTTATGCTTATGTCATTACGGTATGCGACGAGGCCAATGCTGAGCGTTGTCCGATCTTCGCCGGGATCACGCGGCGGGAGCACTGGTCCTTTCCCGACCCGGCCTCGTTTACGGGGTCTCCGGAGGAGCGGCTGGTGCAGATGCGCGCGCTTCGTGAGGCCATTCGCATGAAGATCGAGGAGTGGGTGCGCCATCTGCCACCGGAGGGGCTCGAGCCCGCCTCCCCCTAGAGCGCCGACAGACGCAGGAAAAGGATAGACAGGTCGATCGTAACCCACCTTTGGTGAGTGATGAAGAGATTCTGGCGGCGCACATGGCTGAGGGTCAAGAGAGCGCCAAAAGGCGATGGCGGGATGAATATTGGGGTTGAGCTCGATGAGGATTTGCAGAGGCGTGTTAGCATCCTGGTGGCGGTTTGGATGGATGATGATGACGGAGTACTAGGTGAGCGTGTGTAGGCTATGACCGGGATGTCGTGAGGACGAGACCCGAATACGCGGGCCATATCGATGGCGGCAGGTATCACGCCTGGGCCCAGCCTTTGGCGTTAACCCGTTCGGACGGAACGGTCGAGGCCGTTCCGGGCCTATGCACGATTCCGCATGCGCTTCCTCTGCCGACGATCGAGCCAGCCGCCTGGCTGGAGTATCGTCTGCCTCCGCGCCTCTTTACCCGATTTCGGTGCGACGTGGGGCTGATGGCGGGCATCCATCCGCAAGCCGCGGCGACCTTCGAAATACAGCTCGACGGCCGATGCCTCGTTCGCACGGATCTGCTTTCACCGCAACGTCCTGCAGTCCCCTTGGACGCGGATATCCGGAAGGGACGGATTCTGCGACTCGTTGTCCGATCGGATGGCAGCACGGATAAGTTGGCCTTCGCCGTCTGGGGAAGGCCGCGGCTTGAGAAGGAGGCATCCTTCGCCTGAGGGGCGTGTGGCGTAGTCGCTCCCCGGCCCGCACAGAAAAGGTTTAGACGGCTAAAGGGCGCAGGACCTGTTTCAGCACCTCCGCACAGGTGGTGCACTCCTCGCAGTGGCGATCGCAGGTGCTCGTCCGGAGAAACCAATCCGCTGGAAAGCGACGGTTATCGAGCACATAGGGCGCAAAGGCCGGCCCATACCCCGGCTCCAGCAAATCGAGCAAATTCCCGTCATAACGGCCGCGCGCGTAGGCACCGATGACGACATGCGGCCGCTCATGCAGGCGTGTGGCCAGCTTCACTTGGGCGACCAGTCCTTCATACATCCCCAGATCCTCCAGGCGGATCCACGTTCCCTGGAGCACGAGACGCCAATTCGCAGGATCGCGCAGCAGGCGCCAGCAGACCGTGGGCACAAAGCCGGGCAGAGGATCCAACCGTGCGCCGTCCGCTTCGTGGGCGACCAGGTTATCATGGAACGTTTGCCCTGAACAATGGCGTAGGCATCCGCTGTTCACCAGAAGGTGAAGCCGCTTGCCGGCACCGTCCGCCCACCGTTTGAGACGTCGCCACTGGTCGAGATCGCGGTTGACGTCGCGGCTGACGCAATAGCTATCGAATACCTCCGCGAGGTACTGCATCCCTTCCACCGTTCCGATGCGCATGTTGACCGAGGCCCGCACCTCCACCTCCGGACGGTGTTGTTTGACAATGAAGGCAATGGCCGGCGAGGCGGTGGTGACGGTCTCGATGCCGCCGACCAGCGTGTCCAGCCGGGACAACCGCGCGATGACCTCCCGTTCGAGGTCGCGGCTGATCGCTCGAGCGCCGTAGCAGTTCGCGTTGAGAAGCAGGTTCAGGCGCACGCCCAGCGCACGCATAGCCACGAGATCTGATTCCAATTGTTTGACGGCGTGGAGATCGAGTGGCGTCCCCGTTCTTCCGATCGGGGGGCGGCCGGAGGGGGCCCCGACCCAGGGGAAGTAGACTTCGGTGACCGCCGCCCGGAACTCGCGAACGGTTTCGACGAACGACTCCTCGCCCGCCTCCGCCAGTTGATAGCCCACCGACAAATGCATGGTTGCTCCCGGGGTATATTCGCTCCGTTTGGAGATGGGCGCGGCCGTTCCTTCCCGTTTGTGCCAGCGCCTAATCGGCTTCGTTTTTCGGCGGGGTGGAGGCCGCCTGTTCCTTCGTGCCCTCTCCGAGCGCCTGATCCCAGTCCACCCGCCAGGGGAGACGCCGCCGGAAGGGTTGTTCGAAACGGTTTCCCACCGCGCCCCGGGATTCCAGGGCGATCATGCAGGCCCGTGTGCAACCGCGCGCACCGCAGATGGCCTGGCCGGAGTTATACAGATTGCGCGGTTTTTTCACGAAGGGACTCCACCAACCGGGTTGCCGGCGCTGGCCATTGACGGGCTCGGTGTAGTCCGGGCGGCCGTCCTCCTGGGTCTTGATCTGAGCGCCCGTGAAGCAAAGGGCGCAGCGGTCCACATCAATGTCGGCCCACTCCACCTCGTACCCCGCCAGGGTCACTTTTACCGGCCGTCTGGCGGGAATGGCGCCGGCCGGACATTCCCGCACGCACGCCAGGCAGCGGTTGCAGAGGGTGCCGGGCTTGAGGATCGGGTCGGGTTCGAGCGCGGCCTCTGTAATGACAATGCCGATGCGTTGGCGCGGGCCGAACTGTGGCGTCAGCAACATCTTGCTCCAGCCGATCTCGCCCAATCCTGCCAAGAATGCGGCGATCCGGAGGTGAACGGCCACGTCGGGGGCGGCGCGCCCCGGCGCCACGGGCACACTGAAGTTGGGGCGTCGTTCTCCGTGGTGATCAATCGCCCGCCAGTCGCTCTGATGGCCGTACGGGATGGCTTCGTATCCATGGTCCTCGATGAATTTGGCCAGGTTGATCACGGTCAGCGGGATGTAGAGATAGGTCAGACCGCCGTAGCCCATGGCCGAGTAATTGCTGAAGAAGGTGCCTTCTTCAATGCCGCGCAGGGATCCCCGCATGACGCGGAACGCCATGGCGATGATGGATCTGGCCTCGGGCATGATCTGGCGAGGGTCTTGCTGGATCGGGGCGCCTTCCCAGCGTTCGATGTTGCCGATGGCGACGGCGTCGGCGCCGAGCAGGCGCGCCTGGTGTTTGACGGTTTCGGCGGTCAGCATGGAAGTCTCCGTGTTGGGTTGCGTGGTCAAGGGCTTAATTCCCGGGCGGCCTGCAGGATCATCGCGATGGCTTGGGCGCGGGCCGCGGTGGGACCCCTCGCCGCTGGCCACGATAGGCCGATGGCCGCCACCAGTTCCTGGGTGTTCGAAAATACCGGCGCGGCGACGCGAAACAGTCCTCGAGGAGCGGTGGGCGGCCGGGCATAGCCGCAGCGTCGAACCTGGGACAGAAATTGTTCCAGCCGCGAGAGTCGGCCCCACAGCGCGGCGCCGTACTCCTCGAACGGGTATCGGCGCCGAAAGGCCTGGCGCGTCTCCTCGTTCCAGAAAGCTTGAAATACCAGCGCGGAGGCGCTGCTGTAGGGGCCCAAGCGGTCCTGCCGTGGCTGTTCGATGACGCCCGGCCGCTCAGGGGAGAGGCGCATCACGATCCGCACCTCCCCGCTGGTCGCTTCGGCGAGCACGAGGGTGGCCTCCGGCCACTCGGTCTGGATTCGGCGGAGCAGGGTGGCGGCCTGATTGTGCCACGTCGGTTCCGTGCGTGTTCCCGCCAGGGTCTGGAGGGCGGGACCTACCCAATACCGCACGGGGGAGGGGGTCTTGCGCAGGTACTGCGCCCCGACAAGGGTCTGGGCCAAATGATGGACGGTGGTGGGCTTGAGTCCCAGCGACCGTGCGAGGTCCTGCAGCCCAATGCCCTCCTTCGCACGGGCCACGGTCTCCAGCAGACGGAGGGCGCGCATAACCGATTGAACGGGTTGGCTTCCCGGCATTTCCAGTGTTCCATCAATGCTGAAATGACATTCCTAATTGATGGAAACATAAGGCATGGACAATGTCAAGCATTGTTCTCTAGTCGAGGGGGTCAGGTTCTTCGGGTGTGTGAAAAGGCTTGTCTTGGGGGTGGCAAAGCCTTATGCTATCTTGCTTTTGGGTCGTGGGCCGCTAGCTCAGTTGGTAGAGCACATGACTTTTAATCATGTGGTCGCGGGTTCGATTCCCGCGCGGCTCACCAATCATTTTCCGGGGGCATGCTCCCTCGTGTCCCCATCGCCTTCGCTCGTTTCAGCACGACCCAAGGTAAGGTGTGTAGGCTACAGCGCCAGGAGAGATGAGGACCATGAAAGGTCTATGGCCGTGGCTTGGAATAGGGGTGATGATGCTTGCCCCGAGAACGGTCGGATGGGCCGATCCGCTCGTCCACTTCGATCTGGATGGCGGCGGCGGATGGCTTTCAGGAGAGGAGACGTACCGAATCGGCGGCGCGGTGACCCTGGCCGACGGGCGGAGGGCCCAACTTCATTTTCCCGTCAGCGAGCTCCGGTTTCCATACCATGGCCCGATGGGAATTCTTCGAGCGACCCTCGATGTTCCGTCCGCAGCCCGCCTCGTGGGAACTGTTCAGGGTTCCCTGACGCCGGCGAGCGGCTGCGTGGAGGATCGGGATTGGGTGAAACCCGGTTGGCTGACCATTTCGTCCGAGTCGGACAACGAAACCACGATCCTCATCGCCGAGCTGCTTCTCCAGATGCCGCTCGACCGGCTGCGCCAAAACTCTTTCGATCGTCCGCCATCCCTGACGGTTCTGTTTCTGGCCGGATATCGGCATCAGTCGTTTGATCACGAGGTGAGTCATCTCCGGCAGTGGTATCCTGCCCGTCCGGAGTTGGGGGTCGAGGAGGAACGAGGACTCGTGGCGACCTACGCAACGCGGTATCATATCCCCTGGCTAGGATTCGGCCTGGAATGGGTTGGCCGCCATCTCGGCGACCGGATCTCCATCCCGCTTTACGTTTATGGATATGCCGGAGGAGCGGGAGTATTCCTGAGCGATGAAGACCGCCACCTGCTGCGGGAGAAAATTTCGGAAAGCGAAAACGTTGGGCTTGGGCTGTTGGCCGGCGTCGAACTCCGCGCGGTTGTGATGGAGCGGTTTGTGCTTGCGGCCGGCGGCGAGTACTGGCGGGCCGAAACAACGGGGCGGCAGCAACAGTATTGGGATCGCGGCGGCCGCCGCGAATGGATTGGCGAGGTGGATTCGGAAAGCGAACAGGAACACTGGACCGTGTCTGGCCGCGTGGGGCTGCGGTTTTGAAAGGAGTGCGATGACGGTGCCCATCACCCGAAACGAACGCCAGAGGCTTCAGGACCTGGCACAACAGGTTGCCGAACGGGCGGGAACCGACGCTATGAAGTCGCGGATCGGCCGCTGGTATGCCCACAATACGGGTCATTCCCGTGATCCGATGATGGTGTTCGAACTGGGAGGATTTTCTGAGGAGTTTCTGGCGCCGTATCCCCTCCGGTGCATTCATCCGCTGGCCCGCGAGGTGGAAGCGAACCTCCTGACCCGTCTTGCGAACGAGGACGACGTGGGGGACGACAAGGTGATCACCGCCGATTATCCGGTGCCTATCCCCATCGGTTTTCGGCTCTTCCGCATGGACTTTTCCTTCGAACGTGTGCCGGATGCGCTGGGGCGGCCGCTGGGGTATCGGCAGACGTCCTTTCCCGTTCAGGACTTGCCCCGCGAATTGCCCCGCCTTCCGCGCTCCGCCTTCTGGGCGGACCGGCCCTCAGCCGAAGCTAGACGCCGTCAGATCGAGGATTGGATCGGCGAGTGGCTGACGGTCCGTCTCGTCAACGGATCGCTGACATGGGCCCTGAGTCTTTCCCGCTACGCCATTCATCTTATGGGGGATGAGGCGCTTTTCCTGGCGATGGCCGAGACGCCAGACGCCGTCCGCCGGTTGTATCACCGGATCGGCGAGGAGTTGACCACGTACATGGAATGGCAGGAGCGCGAAGGGCTCTTGACCTTGAACAACGGCAACGATTACGCCGGCGCGGGGAGCTATGGATTTTCCCATGAACTGCCTGCACCTGGTGACTCGGGTGCCGTGCGTCTGCGGGACCTCTGGGGAAATATGAACTCCCAGGAGACGGTCTGCGTCTCTCCGGCCATGTTCGCGGAGCTGGCCTTTCCCGCCTATGAGGCCATTGCCCGGCGTTTTGGCCTTCTTTACTACGGTTGTTGCGAGCCCGTCCATGACCTCTGGGGCCCCTGCCTCTCACGCCTTTCCAATCTCCGGAAACTCTCCGTTTCCCCTTGGTGCGATGAGCGACGGATCGGTGAACAACTCGCGGGAACGGGCATCATCTATTCTCGCAAACCGAGCCCTAATCTGCTCAGTGGCGAAACGTTCGATCCCGATGCCTTCCGCGCCCATCTAGAGGCCACCTTTGTCGCGGCCCGGGAGTGTCCGCTCGAAATCATCATCCGGGACGTCTACACGCTTCGCGGCGATCGGTCCCGGCTGCGCCACGCGGTGATCATTGCCCGCGAATTGGCCGATCGGTACCGGTGATAACCTCTGAGCCGGTTGAGGCAAAGGCGAAACTTACTGGACTGGGAACGCCGCCGATACGGTGGCGGAGATCGAGTGCGCCTTCCGAACCGATGGCATAGACGGCGATTTCGTCCTGATGCTGCGATGCGGCCAGCAGATAGCGGCCGTCCGGGCTGAGAATCATCCCTCTGGGCCATGCGACGGTGGCTATCCGATGACGGATCTCCAGACGGCCGTCGGAAGCGGCGTGGCAAACGACAATTTCATCGGCACCGCGGGTGGAGACAAAGAGCGTGGAGCCGTTGGGGTGAAGCCGGATTTCCGCAGGATAGCAGTTGCCGGTGTACGCCTCGGGACGGACCGACCACCGGCCGATCAGGGCGAGGGAATCAGCCTCCTGCCGGAAGGCCAGAACGGATCCATCGAGTTCGCCGGTGACCCAGAGCCAGCGGCTGTCAAAGGAAAAAACGAGGTGCCTGGGACCTGAGCCGGCGGGGCATGGGATCCGCCGTTCGAACGCAAGGCGATCGGCTTGGATTCGAAAGACGAACAGCGCATCCTGTCCGAGGTCGGTCGCCACGAGCCAGCACCTATCGGGCGAAGCGGCGGCCGCATGAAAATGGGAAGCATCCTGACGCGAAGGAACCGGCCCTCGGCCAGGATATCGAAAGATCGTTTCGAGCAGGGGCCGGCCTTGGGCATCGAGCCGAAAGAGATAAAGTTCTCCGCTCTTGTAATGGGCCGCGGCCAAACGGCGGCCGCCATCAAAGATCACCACATGACAGGGTGATCCCGGCCCGCAGGAATGTTCCGCGACCCGTTCCAGCGAGCCGTCTTCCGGCTGGATCCGAAAGAGGACGATACGTCCTTCGTTGGGTGGGGTGCTGGTTGGTCCGGCGTCACCCGTTGTGTACAGACGGTCGTTCCAGACCGTCTGATAGGTGGGATTGAAGAGCGTATGGGGAGGAAGAAGCGGACGAGGCGGGTCGAGATGGCCGGATTCGAGATCGAAGAGGGATCCGTAGAGGCCCTGAGACCCGCGGACGGAATAGGTCCCGATGAAAAGGGGAATCGTCATGATGAAGAAGAGGCCAGCAGCGATTCCACGAATTCGGCGTCGCGCTGCGCATTCGTCAGCACATGGGCGAGTGTGAACGGACCGTCCTCCTGAACGCATCCCTTTACGAATTCGAGGGTCATTGTGGCGCCGGGATTGTCGCGAAGAATGGGCGAAAGCAGACGGCGATAGTCGAGCGGAGACTCGGCCAATCGCACATAGCCTTTTGACTCCTTTTGCGGCGCTTGCAGATGGATATGGCGGATTTGCCCCTTGAACCGCTCGGCCAGGGCGAGGGCCCCGTCGAGGTCGGTGAAATCAAAGGGCTGGAAACAGATGCCCACGTCGAAATCGGGAAAACGGTTCAGAAACGCGATTCCGACATCGGGCGGGTCGAATAGGGTACCGGCGTGGAGCTCCGCGACCATTCCGATGCCTCGGGATCGTGCGTTCTGATACCAGGCGCCGAATCGTTCCGCAACAAGGCTGAGTTGCTCCGCGGTGGCATTCGAGCCCTTCAACCCCGCGGCGAGCATCACCTTGAGGGTGGGCGTCCCAAGGATTTCGGCCTTATCGAGGATATCGTCCTGGAGTCGAGCCTCTTCGCGAGCCTCGGGGCCATGGAGGTGGAAGCGGGGGTAGACGCCAATATAGGGGAACGAGAGACCGAGTCGGTCGGCCTGCTGCCGGATTTCGCGGGCCTCCTCAAGATAGGGATGGGAAATATGCCATTGCCATACTTCGAGTTTGTCGAAACCCGTCTGGCGGGCCAGCGGCATCAGCTCCTGCAGCGTGTACCGCGGATTGCGCCGGCCGGTCCATCGGTTCGGCTCCAGGGCGATGGTCGCAAGAATCACCCGATAGGGGCGTCGCGGGGAAGCGGCGGAGGTCATGGCATCTTATCGTGGGGGGGGTTCTGGAAGCGAATTGGGTCGCGGGACACAAGCACTCCTCGCGCGGGGATATGGGCAAAGGGTCGGCCGGTCAGCCGGTCCCGAACCGGTTGGGTCATTGGTACGGGATTGAGTTGCTCGTTGATTACAATCGTGATCGTCTCTTGGCCTTTTGTCCAGCGGTAGAGGCGAACCGGAGGACCGTTGGGCGAGAGGGTGGGGAACAGGAGGCGATAGAGACGGACGGCGTCAGTTTCCGTGGCGGGTACCGCCCCCAGATAGATGGCTTGTCCTTTTCCCAGCCGCCGCAGGGAAACCGCCGGACGGTCCTGGCAGGGGTCTTCGGCATAAAAGCCCAACGCCCGGACGGTGCGGGATCGCAGGGCCAGGATTTCGCCGTGGCGGACATCGAACGGGATCATTTCCCGGCCGAATCGGACCGCCATCGTGGGGGAATTGGATTCGGCGCAATCGAGAACGGTGCCCCGGGTATGGTCAAAGATCGCGCCCCTCAGGGCGTCGAGCGGGACATATTGTTCGAGTTCGACTCCAAACAGCCGGGAGAGCAGACCGGGCGGGGGCGAACGGCGCTGGGCGCCATGGCGGTTTCGTTCCCCGGCGCCTGGGAAGCAAACAAAGGTTCCTCCGGCCTGGCAAAAACGCTCCAGTTTCTGGACCAGCGGGGGCTCGATGATGTCCAGATCCGTCGCGATGAGGGGGAGACGTGGGTTCCAGTTGTCCTCTTCCTGAACAAGGCAGGGGCTAAGCCCCAGACGGTGGAGCGGGTTGAAGGCGGCCCGAGCCGTTTCGCGCATCCACATCGGCACGCGCGCATGCGTGGCGTCGGGCTGTTGAATTTCCATCCAGAAGGAATCCTCGCTGGAGCGATCTCGGCCGACCATATTGAGGGGACTGACGAGGATTTGGGCGCCGGCCTGCGGCGTGGCGCCGTTCAGGTCGGAGTCCAACCGCCGGAGTTCGTGAATGAGTTGTTGGAGGCTGCGAAAGACCTCCCGGGGGCGGCGATCGCGTTCGAGGATGGCGGAATGGCGCCATTCGCAGCCGGTTCGGAACCGCCGCCAATGGAACCAGAAAAGCGTCCGGGCACCGTTGGCGAGGCATTCCATGGCCCACAGCCGCCGCCATTCGGGGAGGAGTCCGCCGGCGGTGGAACGGCTGGAGCCGATCTGGTGTTCAAGCACGCGGAGGGGATGTTCCGGGGCCAAGCTTCGGAGCAGGGCGAGGTGAAGGGCGGGGTGTCCCTCATCGGGCAGAAGTTCGGGATAGTGGTGGACGCTGATCGAATCCACCCAGCATCCTCGGAGGGCGCGTTGCCGGGCGTAGAGGCGTTCGAGGACGGGCCATGTTGCACTGGCGACGACGAAGATGGAAGGGGGGAGATGGGCACGGAGGGTGCGGGCCTGGTCGAGCAAAAAATGGGCCATGCCCTCGTGGCAGAATCGGTTATAGGCCAGGACATGTTGAGGACTTCGGGGGCACGGCATGATCGTGGGGGCGGGAACTTGGTCGAAGCGTTCCACCTCCTGGTTCCAGAAGATTAGTCTCCACTCCTCATTGAGGCGGTGCACGGTACCGAATTCGTGTTTCAGCCACGTCTGGAAGGCGCGCTGGGCCGCCTCGGAGCAGTCGAGCGAACAGTAGGTGCCGACTTCATTATCGAGCTGCCAGCCGAGGACCGCCGGGTGGTGACCGAAACGTCGCCCCAGGGCGTCGGTGATGGCGAGGGCGTGTTCGCGGAAGGCGGGATGGAAAAGGGAGGCGTGGCGGCGTCCTCCGAACACCCGTTTCGAGCCGTCGGGATGGACGGGAGCAAGGTCGGGGTAGCGTTCCCACAGCCAGACAGGGGGGCAGGCGGTTGGGGTGCAAAGGACGGCGCCGAGCCCGTGCCTGGCGAGCGTATCCAACACGCGTTCCAGCCAGTCGAGCGTCTGAGTTCCGTCGGCGCGTTGCATTCGGCTCCAAGCGAACTCGCCGATTCGAGCCGCATCGAGCCCCAGATCGCGCATGAGGGCGGCGTCCCTGGCCCATTCTCGTGCCGTCTCCTGTTCGGGATACCACGCCGCGCCGAGAAGGAGACGGTCCTTCACGCTCATGGAGAGCAGTTGTGGCACAATCCTTTCCCGAAAACGAGTGAAAATGAGAGCTTGACTGCGACAGGCCGATTCGTGTACTCCCAGGTCGCCGAGCGAACAGGGAACGAGGCCTTTTTCTTTATCGACGTGCATGGGGAAGAGCCCTCAGGGGCGGCGCAGAAGGGGGAGGGAGGCAAAAAAGAGTAGCGCCGCGACGGCCAGGTTGATCCAGAGCCCTCGCACCGATCGGGCCCGCGCCTGAAGGGTCGCGGGCCGGGCCAGCGGAAGGATATAGACGGTATCGTTGAAGGAGCCATGGACCAGGACCGTGTGAGGGCCGGCGTCCACAACCACCGGACTGCCCCAACGGTTTTCCCCCTTGTTGAGCTTGTCCCAGATCGGACGACCGGTGTAGTAGGAGGTGACCATCCGCCCCGTCCGCGCGTCCAGTAGGTGGAGATGATTGTCGAGACCCGCCACCAGCAGATGGGGTTGGCCTTCCAGATTGAAAAACGCCGGCGCGGAGTAGATTTCGCCGCCGAGGGCGCGGCGCCAGAGAAGATGGCCATCGGCCGCCCGAAGGGCATAGACCCGGTAATCGTGCGAGCCGGCGAAAACGACTGGCGTGCCATCGAGAAGGCCGATGCAGGCAGAGTTGTCGAACCAATTGCCCGCCATGCGCTTCCAGAGTTCCCGCCCCTCGCCTGCGTCAAGCGCAATGAGATTTCCAAACTTCGACCCCAGAACAAGAATGCGCTGTCCTCCCTCGCTCCATACCGCCGGCGCGCCCATGACCTCATGCGGCATCTGATAGCGCCATCGCAAACGGGGTACCTCGGATTCGAGTGAGAAGCATTGAAGAAGTCCTTTCCGGGCCGCGATGGCCAGACAGGGAGTGCCGTCCACGTAAAAGCCGATCGGCTCGCTGACGTAACCCTGGCTGACCTCCATTCGGGCGCGCAGGGAACCATTGGCGGGATCAAGCACATACAACCACCCCCGCTGCTCGTTCCGGGCCAGCGAGCGATCGAAGACGAAGCCGGCCACATAGAGGCGCCCCTCCATCAGCAGAGGCGCCGTCATCTCGGCCTCGCCAAGGGTTGGTCGGGATGGTTCCAGTTCGCGGGTCCAGAGCGTGATTCCGGTTGCCGCATCGAGGGCATAGAGAGTCCGATCGTTCGAGGCGAGAAACACCACAGGCCGTCCGGCCAGGAGTCCGACCACAGGCGGCGCGCCAATGTCGGCGTTGGTCATCCGGCGCCAGAGGACACGGCTGTTGGCGAGATCCAGCGCATGTAGGGTCTGGTCGTACCCGCCAATAAAAGCGACTGGGCGGCCCTCCACCATGGCCAGTGCCGGAGAGGCCCAGACCGTTTGCCCTGGCCGGTACCGGCGTTTGGATTTCCATTGGTAATGCCACTCGGGGATCGCGATAGGCGAGGACCAGACGAGGGCGGCGTCACCGGCCGGTGACCGACGAGCCGCTGGCCAGTCACCGGACGCCCACCCATCAGGAACCCCGGTGGTCAGCCCTGCGCACACGATGAGCCGAATCAACCGCATGGCCGGTTCCAGTCGTCTTTCACCGTCAGTGCGCCCCGCGGGCAACGGTCCACACACTTCAGGCAGAAATGGCACTCGTCGGGCTCGATTCGGCCGTTGTGGATCGCCTCCACGCCGCATACGCGGTCGCACGCTCCACAGGAGAGGCATTGGGAGGGATCGTGGACGATTGTGCGAACGCTGCATCGGCCGGCCCAGGCGATCGCCGAGCGCCACGGGCAGAGGTAGCGGCACCAGACGTGCGGAATCAGGAGCGCGGCCATAATGACCATCACGGTCGAAAGGAGAGAGGCGGGGTCGTACACCTTGGCAAAGCCGAGGTGGACGGGGGACGTGACCCGAAGGCTGAGAAAGGAGGCGGCGGTGACGAGCGCGAACGAAACCCACCGAAGACGCCGAAGCGGCCGGTCCCATCGGGTCATGTTGAGGGTGGCCAGAATGGTGATGAGAACCAGGATTTCGGACCAGTAGATGGAGGCATCTTCGATGAAGAAGAGCCGTGTGACGCTGAGGCGGATCATCCAGAGTGCGAAGACGGCCGCGATGGCTAGGGCGCCGGCCAGGGCCCAGCGGGAGAAGGGCCATCCCTGCGCTTTTCGACGGTCGTTCCAGGGACGCGTCAAGGCGCCGATCCACTCCTGGAGGGCGCCGGTGGGACATATCCACCCGCAGAAGGCGGGCCCGAAAAGCATGGAGGTGGTGAGAATGACGGCTGGGACCGAGCAGTAGTAGAGGGCGACGATATTCTCGCGGCCGATTTCCGAAAGTCCCCGATGAAAATTACGGATCATTCCAAAGACCCCCAGGCAGGTGAAGACGACAAAAATAAAGACCACCACCCCCAGGGCTTGGTTGAAGGTCCTCCACCGCTGGCGATGACGTCGGGGAACGAGAATGGGCAGGATCGCCAGAAGTCCGAGCGCCAGAATGGTCAGGAGTTCCACATAGCTGCCTTCCATTCCCAGCAGGGCTCGTTCGACGATCTTGATGTTCCCGGTGGCGTCGGAGATCCATGTTTCCAACCGCTCGAGTATGGCGCCGATGGCATCGGTCATAGGGTATCCTCGTCGTTCAAAAGCCAGAGATCTTCCGGACGCCAGTGCACTTTCACGGTTTGGCCCGGGGAAACGGCGGAGGAGAGAGGCCCGCCGACGTGGGCAATCCAACGGCGTCCGGGCGTGGGCGAGAGGATGATCTCCCAGAAGGCGCCACGGTCGCGGCAGGTCTGAACGGTGGTGGGCACGCCTGTGGTAGAATCGGGCGGCAAGAGGCGGAGATGTTCCGGGCGAACCAGCGCCCACCGTCCCGCTGGCCCACCGAATTCCAGCGCCGGGACAACGTTGTCCAGGCCAAGGAACTGGGCGACGGCACGGGAGATCGGCCGGCGGAAGACCGTTTCCGCGGGACCCATCTGGAGAAGTCGTCCGTTGATCAGAATGCCGCAGAGGGAGTCGAGGGTCCAGGCTTCCTCGCGGTCGTGGGTGACATGGATGGCCGTGGTGCCGATCTCGTCATGAATCATACCGAGACATTCGTGCAACTCCCGGCGTGAGTTGGGATCGAGCATCCCGAGCGGTTCGTCGAGGAGCAGGAGGCGCGGTTCGATGACCAGGGCGCGCGCCAGTGCCAAGCGGCGACCCTCTCCGCCGGAGAGCACCGAGGCCCGGTGGTTCGCTCGATGGGCAAGACGGAACAGGTCAAGGAAACGCCGGATGCGATCGGTTCGTTCCGCGCGGGAGAGACGCATAAACCGAAGGCCGAACGCGATATTCTCCGCCACCGTCAGGTGGGGGAAGAGGTCGTTGGCCTGGGCGACGTAGGCGAGTCGTCGTTGCTCGGGAGGAAGATGGCCGATGGGGCGGCCATCCACCCGGATGGCGTCAGGCCGGCAGGGCCACACGCCGGCGAGATAACGGAGTAGGGTCGTCTTGCCGGATCCCGACGGACCCAGCAGGACGAGCCACGCCCGTGGGGAAAGATCGAAGGAGATGGGACCCAAGATAAAATCCCCAAGCCGGGACTCGAGTTGGGCGATCTGGAGTCGAGGAAGGCTCATGTCAAAGGATGACGACGCTCGTGAAGCGTGGGAATGCGGCGGGCGGTGTATTGGAGGAGAAAGAAGAGGGCGAGGGAGGCGATCAGAAGGGTGGCCACGAAGGGCGTCGTCTCCGCCAGTCCTTGTCGTTCGAAGCGGTTGAAAATGGCGATGGGGGCAACCGGAGGATCCGCGGTCATGAAATAGACCGCTCCGAACTCGCCAGCGGCTCGCGCCCATCCCAGAATGGCCGCCAGAAATAGTCCGCGGGAAGCCAGTGGGAGGACCAGGTGACGGAAGGCGCCCCACGCATTGGCCCCCAGATGGCGGGCGGCCAGTTCCAGATCGGGAGGGACCGCCTCGAATGCGGCTAGAGCGGGTTTGACGAGGAAGGGGAAGGCCGTAAAGAACTGGGCCAGAACGATACCGCAGAGGTGGCCATCCATGGCGAATCTGAAGCGGCTGGCCAGCCAGGAGCCCAGCGGCTGATTTCGGCCGAAGGTGGAGAGGAGAGCGATCCCGGCGGCCGATTGGGGGATGATAATCGGAATATCCATCAGGGCGAGCACAAGCGTCTTGCCGCGAAAATCCAAGCGGCTCAAGGCATAGGCCAGGGGGATCCCGACGGCGGCCAGCAGGAGGGTGGCGATCGAGGCCGTGGCCACGGTGAGAAGAATCGCACGTCGCGTTTCCTCCCGCTCCAACTCGGCGGCCATTGTGGCGGTGGACTGGCTGAGGAGAAGCGCCAACACGGGAAGGAGCACGATTCCCAGGGCCAGGAGTCCGATGACCAAACCGATTCGGGCGGGCGAGTTGGTGGGATGAATCCGTGAGGAAAAAAGGGCTCGGAGGAGAATCGCCATCAGGAGGAACGCTTCCCAGGCGTAGGGTTGGAAGACGGTAAAGGCCAGCACCAGCGCCCAGAACCAGGCGAGGAGACGAAAGTCCCGGCCTGTGGCGCAGAGGCCCATCAGGGCCAGGAGAAAGAGCGGTTCCGCATGGCTCAGACGGATGATGAAAATAACAAAGAGGGCAAAATAGCTCAGGGCGAAAACGATTCCGTAGCGCAGCGGGCGCTCCTCGAAGATCTTCCAGGCCACATAGACGGTCAAAAGGCTCACGAAGAGCAAGGCACCGCTTGTTAGGGAGTCCGGCGCCAGGCGATGACCGACAAGGCCATGGGCGGCGTTGAGCAGAAGAACGGCGCTGCCCATGAGTAGCGGGACGCGGCCCTTGGCGATGAGAAGCGCAAGGATGCCATTGGTAGCCAGGAGCCCGAGGTTGAACAGTTCCCACGGATTCAGCCACCCCGCCCACCCCAATACGACATGACCGAGGGCGTGGATGGCGGTGAAGGCGAGAGGCCACCGGCGGAGGGAGGCAGGCTTCATGGCTCCCCTCCATACGCGGCCATGTCCGCGAACCGGGCATAGTCCGCGCGTGATCCAAAAAAGAGAAGGGGCAGCGAACGGAAACCGCGGTCGTTCCATTCCTGACGTTCGGGCCGGATCAACCAGCGGAGCAGCGCCTCTGCCGCCTGAGGCTGGGCGGCATCCGTTGGAATGGACGCGGCAAAGCGAATCGAGGGGTAGCCGTCGGAAGTTTCCTTCGAAAAATTAAGGTCCGGGTCCAGAGCGATGAAGCGAATTTCGTGCATATAGGCGGCCGACCGAAAGAGAAAGGCGTAATCCAGGTCGCCGGTCTTCAAGCGGGCGGCCAACGTGCTGATGTCATCGGCCACGAGAGATGTTTTTTGTCGCAGTTCCGCGCTCAAGCCGGTATAACCGCGCCGTTCCATCCGTTCCCATATCCGGAGCGTGTACAGTCCGGCGGGGCTGATCTGCTCGTCGGATCGGCCCAGTCGGATGCCGGGGGCGCGAAGGGCCGCCACCCAGTCTCGCTCGGCCCAATCGGGGTGGGGCGCTCGCACGCCGACGGCGAGAACCATTTCATCGGCGAGCCATACCAGATACCAGGGGAACCGGCCTTGGCCGAGCGAGCGGAAAAAGGAGGGGTCGGCCGAAAGTAAAAGGTCGCAGCGGCGGCCGAGTTCAACATGGCGGCGGATGAGGTGGCCGCTGCTTCCTGTTTCCGCTCGAATAGTGAGGGAAAGCTCGCGGGCCGCGGAGGGATAGAGATCCCGAACGACGGGTTCGAAGACCGCGGCGTGGTAGACGATGATGGTGGTCTTTGGGCGTTGCGGAGAACAACCGCTGAAAAGAAAAACGGCGGTGATGGCGAATCGAAGGGAGTGTCGGATCGTCATGGCCGGGGGGGGCCCTGGGAAAGGGGTTGGAACGCGGCCAGCGCGGCTCCCAGAGCGACAACCGTCTGGGGCGATTCTGGGACCCATAGGCGGATCCCCAGGTTTTCTTCGAGTGTGGCGAGCAGGGCGCGGTTAAGCGCGCCGCCGCCGACGAAGGCGAGGACCTCCCTCGCGCCGATGCGCCGGACCATCGCGGCGATGCGGTCCGCGATCGCTTGGTGGGCGGCCGCGGCGATATCGGTCTTCGGGACGTTGCGGGCGAGCAGGGAAACGACTTCGCTTTCGGCGAAGACGGCGCATGTGGCATTCATGTGAATGGCGGCGGTGGATGCGAGAGCGGCCTCGATGAATTCCGCCATCGAGCAATCCAGTTTCCGGGCCAGCATTTCCAGGAAACGGCCGGTTCCCGCGGCGCACTTGTCGTTCATCGCGAAATCCTGCACCTGCCCATCCTCGGCCAGGGCGATGACTTTGGTGTCCTGACCGCCCAAATCGAGGACGGTGCGGATGGGTCCATGAGGCGACCCGAGAAAGCGGGCACCCAGCGCGGAGGCGCGGATCTCGGTGATGATGAGGTCGCCGAAGCCGGCCAAACGTCGGCCATAGCCGGTGACGGCTACCGCCTCGATGGTCTTCTCGTCCAGTCCCGCTTGGGTGCAGGCCAGCGCAAGGACTTCGCGGGCACTTTCGGAAGGCAGGATGGCGTTCGGCATGACCGCACGGGCCAGGACCCGTTCCCCGTCAAAAAGGACGGCTTTGCTGGTGGTCGAGCCGATGTCGAGTCCGGCGGCGATCATACAAGCGTCTCCAGGAAAGCCTCGACCCGGACGCGGAGCTGTTCGGTGTCTTCGAGGCTGTAATCGGTTCGGAGCGTGAGAAGGGGGATTCCACGGGCCTTCAATAGCTGCTCCA
>Ga0308417_1000471_pt1 | contig 29308 bp, 28 predicted proteins | sample HotsprSampleOS65_FD_203528 | JGI IMG/M metagenome (GOLD analysis project Ga0308417, IMG submission 203528) | Hot spring phototrophic mat microbial communities from Octopus Spring, Yellowstone National Park, Wyoming, United States - 20090730_OS65 ...
CCACGACGACATCGTCGATCACTGCTGCCATGCCTGGAACCGCCTCGTCGATCAGCCCGGGCGCATCATGTCCATCGGACTGCGGGACTGGGCACATCGGTTCTGATCAATGGGATTTGGTATAAGTTGAGACCATGCGCGAAACCCCGCAGCGGCCGCCCGTACCGCTTCGGCAGCGAGCCGGTCGCCGGCGTCGCGATAGCTGAGAATCGCCGCGCCGGTCGCCGGGTCGACGAGGCGGATCTCCTCACCCTCCCCGGGTACGAGCCCGCCCGCGAGCCAAGACCCGGGAGCCGCCCCCTCGCCCATCAGATGCTGCCAGCGCGCGAGCACGACCGCGCGCGATGGCATTTCCGCCGCGGCGTCAGGCATCCGCCGCCTCCTCGAGCACGGCGGCGGGGACGCGGTTGAAGTCCGCCGCGTCCGGCACCGGGCTGGCGAACCAAAGCCTCGCCGCCTCAAGCACGAGGCCCTCGGCAAGCCCGATGTCGGCGGCAACGGCGCAAGCGAGGTGCAGGTCCTTGCGCATAAGCCCGCAGGTGAAGCCGGAGTCAAACCGCCCGGAGAGGATCCAGCGTGGCAGGTTCACTTCCGTCGCCGCCGACCGGCCCGAGGCGCCGTTGATCGCCTCCAGCACGCGCGCCGGGTCGACGCCCGCGCGACGGGCAAGCCCGACCGCCTCGGCCGCCGCAAGCAGGTTGGCACCGAGCAGCAAGTTGTTGGCGAGCTTGGCGACCGCCCCTGCACCGGGCGGCCCCACATGCACCACGCGGCTTGCGAGACCGTCGAGAACGGGGCGGGCGGCGGCGAGCGCCTCGGCCTCACCGCCAACCATGGCGACAAGCCTGCCTTCCGCCGCCCCGGACGGACCGCCGGAGACCGGGCAATCGAGCCAGCCGAGCCCAAGCGCCGTGAAGCGCGGCGCCAGCATTCGCGGGGTCGCCGGCGAGACGGTGGAGGTGTCGACGACGACCCCGCCGGAACGCGGGCCCGCTGCGGCCAGTCGGTCGCCCACCGCCATCACTGCGGCGTCGTCCGGCAGGGAAAGCAAGACGACCTCCGCGCCGACGGCCGCCTCCTCGGCAACGGTGATCCCGCAGCCTTCCGCCTCCTCGCGGCGGACACCGTCGAGGTCCCAGCCGCGCACCGCGTGCCCACGGTCGCGGAGCCGCCGCGCCATCGCAAGCCCCATCCGGCCGAGGCCGATCACCGCAACCTGCATCTACGCCTCACAGGCACAAGCCGCCGTCCACGCCGATGACCTGGCCGGTGACGTAGGACGCCTCGCGCGCCAGGAGAAAGGCGATCACCGCCGCCACCTCGTCCGGCTCTCCCTTGCGCCCCATCGGGATCTCGAGCTCGACGGGCAGGCCGGGAGGAACGGCTGAGGGTACGCGCTGCTCCTTGCGAACGAACCCCGGGACGACGGCATTCGCCGTCGCCCCCCGCGGCGCGAGTGCGACTGCGAGCGAACGGATCAGCGCCTCGAGCGCGGCCTTTGCGGCAGCAGAGGCGGGAAACTGCGGCAGCCTCGGCCGCATCGCGCGGGCGACAAAGGAGCCGACAGCGACCACTCGCCCGCCCTCGGCGAGATGAGGCAGGGCAGCCTGGGCGAGGAGGGCAAAGGCGCGGGGCATCGCGGCGAAGGAGGCGTCGAGCCGCGCTGAGTCAAGCGCCCCCCAGGGCGCAGGGTCGGCGAAGCCGGCATTGGCAACCAAGGCGTCGAGGCGACCGAACCGTGCAATGGAGGCGGCCACAAGCGACGGCGCAACTTCGGGGTCGGCAAGGTCCCCGAGCAAAGTCTCGACCCGGGCACCGGCCACTTCCGCGGCTGCCGCCACGCGCTCTAGACGGTGGCGGCTCGATCGTGTGTGAAGCAGAAGCGCCACTCCAGGCCGGGCAAGGCGGACGGCTGTGGCGGCCCCAATGCCGCTCGCTGCCCCAGTGAGCACGATCGCGCGGTCGATCATCTTCCGCAGACTAGGCTGCGATCTCCCGCTCGGACAGCGGGGCAGGCGCGCCGCGCCTGCGGGATCATCCGCCCCCATTCCGCCCGGCACCCTGCCTGCTATACCCGCGCTGGGTCAGCGGAAGGTGCCCGATGTTCAGCGTGCTCCAGGTTTCCGACAGCCACCTTTCCCCACGGGTGACTCGCTTCAACGCGAACTGGCAGGCTGCGGTTGCGGCAGTGAACCGGCTCGCGCCGGAGCTCGTTGTCCATACCGGCGACGTCACCCTGGACGGCGCGGACAGCGGGGCAGACCTCGAGTTTGCAGCTGAGGCCCTGGCCGCGATCCGGGCCCCCTTGCGCGTGGTGCCGGGCAACCACGACGTCGGCGATGCGCGCGCGCGCCGCCAGCCGGCCAATCGCGACCGTCTCGCGCGCTTCGAGCATCATTTCGGCCCTGCCCTGTGGACGGAGGACCGTCCCGGGAGGCGTCTTCTCGGCTTGAACAGCCAGGCCTTGGGCACAGGTGAGGGGCTCGATCGCGCGGTGACGCAGTGCGTCGAGGAAGCCTTGCGCAGCCTTGGCGATCGCCGGCTCGCAGTGTTCCTGCACAAGCCGGCGCTGATCGAGGCGCTGGAGGAAGCGGACGTCGGCTACTGGGCAGTGCCGCCCGAGGCACGCGGGCCGCTCGCCGCTCTGCTGACCCATCCTGCCCTTCGCCTCGTCGCCTCGGGCCATCTCCACGTCGCACGGCTTGCCGCTTACGGTCCGGCAAGCCTCGCGTGGTGCCCAGCCACCGGGTTTCTCGTCGGCGAGAAACTCCTCCCCGACGCGCGGGGCGGCGAACGCCGCCTCGGCCTGATGCGCCACATCTTCCGCAACGACAAGGTGGAGTCCGAGATCCTCCCCGTTCCCGATGCGGAACCGATCGAGATCGACCCCTTCGTCGACGCGATCTACCCTGCGGAGGCCGAGTAGCCGCCGGGTTACGACCCTGGAGCGAGAACCGACGGTCGTGTCCGACGCTGCCGCGCCACCGCTGCCGCTACAGGCGCAACTTCTGCGCTTCGGCATAATCGGCAGCCTCGGCTTCGCCGTTGATACGGCGACCGTGTACGCGGCGCATTTCGGTGCGGGCCTTGGCCTCTACCTCTCGGGCATGCTCGGCTTCCTGGTCGCCGCGACGTTCACCTGGGCGATGAACCGTCGCTTCACCTTCCCCGAAGCGCGGCGCCAGCGGCGCGCAACACAATGGGCGCGCTTCCTTGCCACGCAGACGCTTGGTTTCGTCGTCAATCGCGGCACCTATGCCGGGCTGGTCGCGTTCGTCGCGCTCGCGCGGGAGCATCCAGTGCTGGCGGTGGCCGCCGGGTCTCTCGCCGGCATGGTGCTGAACTTCGTCACCGCCCGCACGATCGCCTTCCGTACGGGGAGGACATGACCGCACCACTCCCTAGTCTCTTGCGCACGACCCAGGCTACGGCGCACGTGGCCGTGCTGATCCCGTGTTACAACGAGGCTGGTGCGATCGCGACCGTCGTGCACGAGTTTCGATCTGCGCTGCCCGAGGCGACGATCTACGTCTACGACAACAACTCGACTGACGGCACGGCCGAGGCTGCGCGCGCTGCCGGCGCGGTGGTGCGGCAGGAGCGGCTGCAGGGCAAGGGCCACGTCATCCGTCGCATGTTTGCCGACGTGGAGGCGGATTTCTACGTCCTGGTGGATGGCGACGCGACCTACGATGCTGCAGTCGCGCCGGCGATGCTCGACCTTGCGCTGAGCCAAGGGCTCGACATGGTCACAGGTGTTCGCGTCGCCGAAGATGGGGCTGCGTATCGTCGCGGTCACCGCTTCGGCAATCGGGTTCTGACCGGCCTCGTCGGTCTCGTCTTCGGCGATCGCGTCTCCGACATGCTGTCCGGCTACCGGGTGTTCTCGCGACGGTTCGTCAAGAGCTTCCCCGCTCTCGCCTCCGGCTTCGAAACGGAGACCGAGTTCACCGTGCACGCGCTCGAGCTTGCGATGCCGATCGGCGAACTGCCCGTCCGCTACCGGGAGCGCCCGGCTGGCACGGCGAGCAAGCTCAACACCATCCGCGATGGCGTGCGGATCCTGCGCACCATCATCCGGCTTGTGAAGGAGGAGCGGCCGCTGCCGTTCTTCTCCGCCGCGGCAGTCATGCTGTTCGGCGCTGGGCTCGTGATGTTCTGGCCCGTCCTGCTCACCTATCTCGAGACCGGGCTCGTGCCGCGCTTGCCGACCGCGATCCTGTCGCTCGGGCTCGTCCTGCTGTCGTTCCTCGCTCTCGCCTGCGGCCTAGTTCTGGATACGGTGACGCGGGGGCGCCGCGAAGCGAAGCGCATCGCCTATCTCGCCATCCCCGGCCCGCTCGCCTCTGCCCAGGCAGGGGCGCCGTAGCCGTCCGGGTTGGCCTGCCGCCATGCCCAGGCATGGGCGATGATGGTCTCGAGGTCGGGATAGCGCGGGCTCCAGCCGAGTTCTCGACGGATCCGCTGCGATGACGCAACAAGAATCGGGGGATCTCCCGCCCGCCTAGGCCCGATGACGTGCGGCACGGGCCGGCCCGTCACCCGCTCCGCTGCGGCGATCACTTCCCGCACCGAGTGCCCCTGCCCATTGCCCAGATTGTAGCGCACGCTGCGTTCGCGGATCGCTTCGAGGGCGAGAAGATGGGCCTCGGCCAGGTCCGCAACATGGATATAGTCACGGATGCAAGTGCCATCCGGCGTGTCGTAGTCATCTCCGAAGACCGTGAGGGGCGGGCCGCGGCCCGCTACCGCATCCAGCACGAGCGGGATCAGATGGGTCTCGGGGCGATGGTCCTCGCCGAGCCTGCCGGCAGGGTCCGCTCCAGCAGCGTTGAAATAGCGCAAAGCAGCTGACTTCAGGCCGTGGATGCCCTCGGCCCAGAGCAGCGCACGCTCAAGCCAGGCCTTGCTTTCGCCATAGGGCGAGCCGGGGTTTATCGGCTCGTCCTCGTCGATTGGAATACGCCTCGGGTGACCAAACAGCGCGGCCGTAGACGACAAGACGAAACGCCTCACGCCGTGCGCAACCGCCGCCTCGATGAGGGCGAGCCCGACGCGTGCGTTCTCGGCGAGATACCGGTAGGGCTCGCGCATCGACTGGCCGACCAGCGAGAGGGCGGCGAAGTGCAAAACGCCGTCAATCGGGCCACTGGCAAAGGCACGCCGCAGCGCCTCTGCGTCGTCGGCTCGACCGCGGATCAACTCCGCTCCTGCGGGAATGGCGGCCGCGTGCCCTGTGGACAGATCGTCGAGCACGACCACGTGGTCGCCGCGCGCGAGCAGAGCGAGCACGCAGTGGCTGCCGACGAAGCCCGCCCCCCCGGTGACAAGAAACCTTTCTGGCATATTTCGTTGCGTCCTCGTAGCGCAATCAGCTCAGCGGTGGTGCGAGCCACCACGTCCACGGTCGGGAACAGGCCAGCGGCGGGCGCAAGTGTTGGCAAGTCCGGCACCGTCAGCCGCGGTGGCCTGTTCCCGCCCGACCGACAGGGTCGGACGCTCCCACCTTGCCCATCCGAGGTCGGGTCCTGGAGGGACAAGCATGCTGCGGTGCGCCCCTTCGCGCTGCGGCGTCGGCGGGCCCGGAGAGCGTGAAAAGGGGGTCGATCGCTGGAGCAAGGGTACGCAAAGGGTGCGCAGAGGCTGCGCATCGGCGGGGGCGGGACCTCGGCATCGCGGCCTCGACACTGCGACGCGATGCGGCTCGCGGCAAGGGTGCCGAAACGATGGGCAGCATGCCTTCCCGCCAGGCAGCTGGACGCGGCAGTGAACGACTGGGCACGGCCTCCACCAAGAATGCAGCTTGCATCGCGCGTGCGTGACGGAAGATGGTACGAGGGGGTGCGGCCAGCGGCGCAGCCGCACATCAACAACAGGAGACGAGGCCATGACGATGATGAAGTGGCGGATCGATCGCCGCAGCGCTCTTGGTTTGCTCGGCGGTGCGGCCCTGGTGCCGATGCCTGGAGCGCGCGTCAGCGCCCAAGTTCTGGATCGGGTGTCGTTTCAAACCAATTGGCGAGCGCAGGCTGAACACGGTGGCTACTACCAGGCCATCGCTGCGGGCATCTACCGCCGCTATGGCATCGAGTGCGACCTGCGCATGGGCGGGCCGCAGCAGAACCCTGGCCAACTTTTGGTCGCAGGCCGCGTCGATATGATCATGTCGGGCGGCTTCTCGGCGCTAAACTACGTGCGCGAGGGCCTACCCTTCCTCTGCATCGCCGCGATCATGCAGAAGGACCCACAGATCCTGATGACGCACGAGGGCAACGGCATCAACAGCTTCGAGGACATGCGCGGGCGGCCGATCCTCGTCGGCGCCGTGGGCCGTGTGACGTACTGGCCGTTCCTGCGCGCGAAGTTTGGCTTCACCGACGACCAGATCCGCCCCTATACGTTCAACCTCGCCCCATTCCTGCAGGACAGGATGGCCATACAGCAAGGATTCCTGTCGTCCGAACCCTACGCCGCGCGCAAGGCGGGGGCGAACCCGAAGGTCTTCTTGATTGCCGATGCCGGCTTCGACAATTACCAGACCACGATCGACATCTCGCGCCGGATGATCGCCGAGAAGCGCGACCTCGTCCAGCGCTTCGTCAACGCGACCATCGAGGGCTGGAGCCAGTATCTCCGCCGGCAGGACATCGAGGCGGCGAATCGCCTCATCATGCGCGACAATCCCGAGATGACCCAGGACAAGATCGACTACGCGATCGAGGCGATGAACCGCAACGGGATCGTCGTTTCAGGCGACGCCGAGCGGCTCGGCATCGGCGCAATGACGGATGAGCGTTGGGAGAGGTTCTATACCACGATGGCGAATGCAGGGGTCTACCCGCAGGGGATGCCGTTCCGCAACGCCTACACGCTCGAGTTTGTCAACAAGCGGGTCGGGCTCTGATTACGACTGCGGCAGCGCTGAGCCCCGAACGGGCGGCACGACACGACACGGGCCGTCCACTGGTTCGCCTGCGGGGGGTGGAAAAACGCTTTGGTACCGGCACGCTTGCCCTGCGCGGGGTCGATCTCGACATTGGCCGAGGCGACTTCCTCTCGCTCCTCGGTCCCTCGGGCTGCGGCAAATCGACCCTGCTCAGGATCCTAGCTGGCCTCATCGAGCCGTCGGCTGGTATCCTTGACTGGCCGTCCGCCGAGCACGATGCGCGCGGCACCCCGCGACCGAGACTCGGATTCGTCTTCCAGGAACCGACTCTGATGCCCTGGGCGACGGCGCTCTCTAACGTCGCGCTGCCTTTGCGCCTTGAGGGGGTCGCGCGTTCGGAACGTGAGGACCGCGCGGCTGAGGCCCTGGCGCGGGTCGGGCTGGCCGGCTTTGAGAACGCCTATCCGCGGGCGCTGTCGGGGGGAATGAAGATGCGCGTCTCGATCGCTCGCGCGCTTGTCACCAGCCCCGAAATTCTTCTGATGGACGAACCCTTCGCCGCCCTCGATGAGATCACGCGGTTCCGGCTCAACAACGATCTGCTGGCGATCTGGCAAGGGGCCCGTTTCACCGTGGTTTTCGTAACCCATTCTGTATTCGAAAGCGTCTATCTTTCTCGGCGGGTGGTGGTGATGGCGGCCAGGCCGGGCCGCGTGGTGCGGGAACTCGCCATCGACGCCTCCTATCCCCGCGACGAGGCCTTCCGCACCTCGGCAGAGTATGCCGCGTTGTGTCGGACGGTCAGCCTCGGCCTCAGCGAGGCGATCGCAGAATGAGCAAGGCTCTTGCCCTGTCGCGGCTCGAGGGCGAGGCGCCCGCCCGCCCCGTTGTCCGCCGCGTTCTAGGCCTGCCGAGAGACGCTTGGCCGCGCATCCTCATGCCGCTTGTCATCGGCACGGCCTCGCTCCTGGCCTGGGAACTTGCAGTGACGGTGAACGAGGTGCCGCCCTGGATTGCGCCGGCACCGTCCGTGATCTGGTCCACACTCTTGCGCGACTGGCACACGCTCTCGGTATCGCTCTGGATCACGCTGCAGATCACCTTCGCCGCACTCGCCGTCGCGGCCGGCCTCGGGCTCGCGCTCGCCATCCTGTTCGCGCAGTCGAAGTGGTTAGAGCTCAGCCTCTTTCCCTACGCCGTCGTGCTTCAAGTGACGCCCATCGTCGCGATCGCGCCCCTGATCATCATCTGGGTCGACGACGTCCGGCTTGCCCTGCTCATCTGCGCCTGGATCGTCGCCTTCTTCCCCATCCTCTCCAACACCACGCTCGGCCTCAATTCGGCTGATCACAACCTGCGTGACCTGTTTCGTCTGTATCGCGCCTCGCGGCTGCAGGAACTCTTCTTTCTCCGCTTGCCGTCGGCCATGCCGTTGTTCCTCGCCGGTCTGCGCATCTCGGGCGGGCTCGCGCTGATCGGCGCGATCGTCGCGGAGTTCGTCGCCGGCACCGGCGGGCGGGCTTCGGGCCTCGCCTACCGCATCCTCGAAGCCGGCTACCAGTTGCAGATCCCGCGGATGTTCGCCGCCCTGCTGCTGATCTGCATCACCGGCATTGTCATCTTCCTCGTCCTTGGACTCGTCCAGCACCTTGTGCTCCGGCACTGGCATGAGAGTGCCGTCCGCCGCGAGAGTTGACCTGAAATGACCTGGTGCGCGATCCCGCCCGGAGGGGCGTACTGGCTGCGCGACGTACGCATGCCTGGAAACCCGCCCGAGAGGCTGCAGCGCGTCGACATCCGCGTCGCGGACGGACGGATCGCGGCGATTGAGCCCGTTGGCACGGCGTGCTCTGGCCCTTCCGGCGACGGCGGCATGGTTCTGCCGTGCTTTGTCGATGTGCACACCCATCTCGATAAGGGGCATATCTGGCCTCGCTGCCCAAACCCGGATGGAACTTTCATGGGCGCGATCAGCGCCGTCAGCAACGATCGAGGCACAAACTGGTCGGCGGAAGACACGCGCGCCCGATTCGAGTTCGGCTTGCGCTGCGCCTATGCCCACGGCACGGCAGCGATCCGGACCCATCTCGATACTTACCTGCCGCATGGGCGCACGACGTGGCGCGTGTTTGCAGAGCTGCGCGACGCCTGGGCCGGCCGGATCGATCTCCAGGCCTCCTCTATCTGTCCGATCGACCGGCTCGCGGGCGAAGATGGTACCGCGCTCGCTGATCTTGTTGCAGACCACGGCGGTGTTCTCGGCTTCGTCACCCGGTTCACCGGGCAAGGCCATGACGCGATCCCCCCCGGTTTCGAGGAGCTCCTCGACCGCGCCTTCCAGCTCGCCGAGGAGCGCGGTCTTGACCTCGATTTGCACGTCGACGAGAGCAGCGAGACGCAGGCCGCAACCCTGCCGATCATTGCGAGGACGGCAATACGGCGCGGCTTCAAACACCGGATCCAGGTCGGGCATATTTGCTCCCTCAGCCTGCAGCCCGACGCGGTGATCGAGGAGACGATCCGCGTCGTGCAGCAGGCCGGCATCGCGGTCGTTTCTCTGCCCATGTGCAACCTGTATCTTCAGGATCGTGCTGCGGGCCGTACGCCGCGCTGGCGCGGAGTGACGCTCCTGCATGAACTCGATGCTGCCGGTATCGCGGTCTCCGTCGCCTCCGACAATTGCCGCGATCCGTTCTATGCCTATGGCGACCACGACATGCTCGAGGTGTTCCAGTCGGCCGTCCGAATTGCGCATCTCGACGCCCCGCTCGGCCGCTGGCCGAACGCGATCGCGGAGACGCCCGCGGCGGTGATGGGGCTCAGCGAACGCGGCAGATTGCGACCGGGAGGGCCGGCCGATTTCGTGCTGTTTCGCGCCCGCTTCTGGCACGAACTGCTGGCCCGTGGGCAAGGCGACCGTATCGTCGTGCGGGCAGGGCGCGCGATCAACACGACGCTGCCCGACTATCGGGAACTCGATGCCCTCGTCGGCCTCACCAGCGGCTGAAATGCGCCGCCACGCGATCGCGGAAAGCCTCGCACTCCGCGCGCGTGCGCCGGTCCATCCGAGTAAGCGCAAGCCACTCGAGCGTGCAGTTTCGCGCGCACAGGCGCCGTATGCCTCGGCCGATCAGCTTGCGGTCGGGCCGGCCAATCGCCAGCAGCAGCCATTTCGGACTGCCGTAGGTGGTCACCACCGCAAGGCGCCGGATGGTGCGAAGTCCGGGTCGGATCGCACCGGGACCGAGCGAGAACGCGACACCGGGCACCCAGATCCGGTCGAACCAGCCCTTCAGCATCGCCGGCATGCCGTACCACCACGTCGGGTAAACGAGCACGAGTGCCTCGGCCGCCCGCAACCGCGCGACATGGTCCTCTATGCCGACGAGGTTGCTCCCCTCGCTATGGTAGCGCCCGCGCTCCTCGGCCGAGAGCACAGGGTCGAATCCGTCTGCGTAGAGATCGAGCAGGTCGACGACATGGCCGCGCGCCGCCAGGCTCGAGCCAACGGTATCGCGCAGAGCCGCGGAGAAACTGTCTCCGCGCGGGTGACAGTAGACGATGAGAGCCCGCATCTTCCCTTTCCGAAGCCCAAAGACACCAAGGTCATGCAGCCATGATGCCAGTGCCAGCGATCGCGAAGACCCCCGACACCTACCGCGCCTTCAAGATCAAGGCCGAGGACACGAATTGGTTCATCCCGCTGCTCGATCCGGTGGCGGACGGCGTTTCCTTCACCTGGGTGGTCGAAGTGTTCGCGCCCTGCGGCGCTACCCCGCCCAATACCCACCAGGCAGCAGAGGAGGCTTTTCTGGTCCTGCGTGGCAACGGCGTGGCGCGCGTCGCTGGGCAGTCGATCCCGCTCGCCCCCGGCGCCTGCTTCGTCGTGCGCCCTTGTGAGGAACACGTGGTCGAGAACCCCGGCCCCGATCGCCTCTACTGCCTGACGGTGATGGCGCCGGACGAGGGCTTCGCTGCCCTGATCCGGAACGGCATTCCCTGGTCCATGGACGAGGAGGATCGCGCCGTCATTGGCGGTCTCGCACGGGGCTGATGCGGGTCCTGTTCCTCACCGCCCACCCGGTCGAGACCTCGTTCAACGCCGCCGTGCACGCCGCTGCCCGGCGCGCACTGCGAGAGGCAGGGCACGAGGTTGACCACTGCGATCTCTACGCGGAACGGTTCGACCCCGTGCTGACGCGCGAGGCCCGGCTCCTCTACCATGACCTCGCGCGCAACCGCTACGGAGTGGAACGACATGTCGAGCGCCTGCTCGCTGCCGAAGCCCTGGTGCTCGGCTTTCCGGTTTGGTGCTTCGGTATGCCGGCCATCCTCAAGGGCTGGTTTGATCGCCTCATTCTGCCGGGTGTCGCGTTCGCGATCGAGGGGGCAAAGGTGACGCCCATGCTTCACCACATCCGGGCAGTGGCCGGTATCGCGACCTATGGTCGGCCGCGCCACATGGCGTGGTGGATCGGCGACCCGCCGCGTCGCATCGTCACGCGCTACCTGCGTTGGTTCGTCAGGCCCGGCGCGCCCGTCACCTATCTCGCCCACTACCACATGAACGCCTCGACCGAGACGACGCGCGCCCGCTTCATCGCCCGGGTCGAGCGTGCGATGCGACGGTTCGGCAGATGAAGGAACGAAAGCCGCCAACGGGGGAGGCCTGTCGGCCCGCTGCCCGCGACCGTCGCGCGCGCGAAGCTGCAGCGCTGCGCGAGAACCTTCACAAGCGCAAGGCGCAAGAGCGGGCGCGCCAGGCTCGCGCCCCCTCACCCCCTCGGCACGGCGACCCGCCGGACACGCCGAGCGAGTCTTGACTCGGCGCGCCGGCCGTGGCCCGTGCCGGCACCGCCCGCGCGGGAGCCCTCACCATGCCCCTGATGCCCGACAGCTGGATCCGCACCATGGCGCGCGAACACGGCATGATCGAGCCGTTCGTCGAAAAGCAGACACGGGACGGCGTCATCTCCTACGGCCTCTCCTCGTACGGCTACGACGCGCGCGTCGGGCACGAGTTCAAGATCTTCACCGATGTGGACGCCGCCGTGGTCGACCCAAAAGCCTTCAACCCGGCATCCTTCGTCGACCGCACGACGGATGTTTGCATCGTTCCACCAAATTCCTTCGCCCTTGCGCATACGGTGGAGTATTTCCGTATTCCGCGCGAAGTCCTCGTCATCTGTCTCGGCAAGTCCACCTACGCACGCTGCGGCATCATCGTCAACGTCACCCCGCTCGAGCCCGAATGGGAGGGCCAAGTGACGATCGAGATCAGCAACACCACGCCGCTGCCCGCCCGGATCTACGCCGGCGAGGGGATCTGCCAGTTCCTGTTCCTTAAGGGCGAGTCGCCATGCGAAACGTCCTATGCCGATCGGGCTGGAAAATACATGCGCCAGCGCGGCGTGGCTCTGCCGCGGCTGTGAGCCGCGAGACGAACGAGCGACCGGCGAGAGAGGTGCGATGGACCGGATCAGGATCCAGGGAGGAGCCCCGCTTTCGGGGATGATCCCGATCGGGGGGGCGAAGAACGCCGCCCTGCCGCTCATGGCCGCCGGGTTGCTCACGGACGATCGGCTTGTCCTCGACAACGTTCCGCGCCTTGCCGACATCGACACCATGGCGCATCTGCTGACCACGCTCGGCGTCAGCGTCGAACGGCGCGACAATGACGGCAGGCGCCTTGCGATCGGCGGAGCGATCGCGCGCACGGAGGCCCCGTACGATATCGTGCGCAAGATGCGCGCATCCGTCCTTGTGCTCGGGCCGCTGGTGGCGCGCTGCGGCGAAGCCCGTGTCAGCCTGCCCGGCGGCTGTGCCATCGGCACGCGCCCGATTGACCTGCATCTCAAGGGCCTTGAGCAGATGGGAGCCGCAATTACGCTCGAAGGCGGCTACGTGCACGCGCGCGCGCCGAAGGGTTTGAAGGGGGCACGCATCGTCTTCCCCTTCGTGTCGGTCGGTGCGACCGAGAACCTGCTGATGGCGGCCGCCCTGGCCGACGGCGAGACCGTGCTCGCCAACGCCGCGCGGGAACCGGAGATCGAAGACCTCGCCCGCGCCCTTGTCGCCATGGGTGCGCGGATTGACGGCGTCGGCACCGACCGGCTCACCATCCGCGGCGTCACCCGCCTGCACGGGGCATCGCACACCATCATTCCGGATCGGATCGAGACCGGAACCTACGCCTGTGCGGCCGCCATCACCGGCGGCGAGGTGGTGCTGGCCAACGCGAGGCTCGACCATCTCGGCGCGGTCGCGCGCACCCTGCGCGAAGCCGGGGTCGAAATCGTCGAGGTCGAGGGCGGGCTATCCGTGAAGCGGCTGAACGGCCTGTATGGTGTCGACGTGATGACCGAGCCTTATCCTGGGTTCCCGACCGACATGCAGGCCCAGTTCATGGCCCTGATGTGCGTCGCCGAAGGTGCAGCGATGGTCACCGAGACGATCTTCGAAAACCGCTTCATGCATGTGCCCGAACTGAACCGCATGGGGGCGAGGATCAATGTCCACGGCGCCTCCGCCATCATCCGCGGCGTGCCAGCGATGTCTGGGGCGCCGGTGATGGCGACTGACCTGCGCGCCTCGGTCAGCCTCGTTCTCGCCGGCCTCGCCGCGCGCGGTGAGACGATCGTCCACCGTGTTTACCACCTCGACCGCGGCTACGAGCGCCTCGAGCAGAAACTCGCCGCGTGCGGGGCCGTTATCGAACGCCTCCCGGGCTAACGTGGCCCGCCCGGCGCGCGCGATGCGATGTCGCACGCGATGACGCGGCTTATCCGCCTCAACCGCGACCTCCGTGTCGATTTCTTCCGCGGCTACGCGCTGTTCTGCATCTTCATCGGCCACATCCCCGACCACGCGCTATGGATCATCACCATCCAGGTGCTCGGCCCCTCGGACGCGACAGAAACCTTCATTTTCCTTGCTGGGTACTCCGCCGCCTTCGCCTACAGCCGCGCTTTGGACGACAACGGCTTCCTCTACGCCGCGGTCGGCGTGATGCTCCGCGTGTGGCAGCTCTACGTCGTCCATATCTTCATGTTCGTGGCCTTCGTGGGCCAGGTCTCTTGGAGCGCTGTGCGCTTCGCCAATCCAGCATATGTCGACGAGCAAAACATCGGTGCCTTCCTCGAAATGCCGCATGAGGCGGTGATCGCGGCACTCCTCCTGCGCTTTCAGCCTGCCTTCATGGATATCCTGCCGCTCTACATCGTGGTTCTCCTGCTCTTCATTCCGCTTCTTCCGCTGTTGCGTCGTCCGCTTTGGCTGCTCCTGCCCTCTGCCGGCCTTTACCTTGTCGTCCGCACGACCGGGCTGACCCTGACCACCACCACGGGACACTGGTTCTTCAATCCACTCGCCTCGCAGTTCTTGTTCGTGCTCGGAGCTGTGGTGAACCGGCTGGATGACGCGGGCAAGGCCAGGCTCGCCCGCGGCCGGGCCGTTCTGCTGCCGCTGTCCGTCCTTGGCGCCTTAATCGGACTTGGCATCAGCGCCGTCTGGCGCGTTCCCTCTGCGTTCGCTCTTCTGCCCGAACACGTGGCGGTCGCAATCTACACCCGGATCGACAAGTCAGGGCTACACCCGGCGCGGCTGCTGCATTTCCTCTCGCTTGCCTATCTCATGGCCTAGCTCGTCCCGCGCAGCGCAGCGTGGCTGACGCGGTTTCCGGCGGCCCAGTTCACCCTCGTTGGGCAACACGGCCTCCTCGTCTTCGGCATGGGCATCTTCCTGTCATTCGTCGGGCGCCTGATCATGCAGGAGTTCGACGCCAGCCTGCCCACCCAGTTGGCCATCGCGGTCGGCGGCCTTGCCCTCTTCGTCGCACTAGCCGCGGTGCACGCTTGGTACGATGGCAGACGGGGGAAGCGGCCGACCGTGCTGAGCCCGGTCTTGGCGGAAGGCGCGTCGGCTGATAGGCATTAACGCGTGACGTGGGCACGCGCTCTCTTCGCCCTCCTCATGGCGGCAGCCGTGCCGCCGCCAGTTGAAGCCGTCCCGTGCGAAGCGCCGGCCAGTCTCACCGCGTCCTCCGATACGTTTCCCAACGCCGCCCGCGCGCTGGAGGCAGGCAAGCCGCTGTTGATCCTGGTCGTCGGCTCGGGCTCGTCGACCGTCGGCGGAACCTCCGCACCGGCGAACCTCTACCTGGCTCAGCTCGAAACCGTGCTGCGCAGGCGACTCCCATTCGCCGAAGTCTCTGTCGCAGTGCGCGGCGGCAGGGCTCTCCTCGCCTCCGATATGCTCCCCCTGCTCAGCGAGGGCGTTGCCGCCGTCAAGCCGGTGATCCTGATCTGGCAGACCGGTTCGGTCGATGCCGCCCGCGGCATCGACCCTGCGAGCTTCCTTGGCGTTCTTGCGGCGGGCGCGGCTGCAACAGAGGCGGCACGGGTCGACCTCGTCCTAATGGACATGCAGTTCAGCCGTGCCGGCCGCGCCGCGCTAAACTACGGTCCGTACCGCGATGCGATGAGAACCATTGCCGCGACGTCGGCGCACACAACCTACTTTCCCCGCTACGAGCTTATGCGGTACTGGGCCGAAACAGGCCGGATCGACGTCGAACGCGCCCCACGTGCCGAGTGGACACAAGCGGCCGACCGTCTGCATGCCTGTCTCGGCGAGCTGCTCGCCGCCGTCATCGCCGACGGCATCGCCCTCTCCCGCTGACGGGGCTGGCTGCCGGCCGGGGCTTGATGCTAACCCACCCGGCGTGAACATTCCGCTTTCAGCCGCCGCTCCCCATCGCTTCGCCGCGGCCCAGGGTAAAATTGTGCTCGCTTTGCCGAAGGGCCGCATTCTCGCGGCTCTCGGCCCCTTTCTGAGCCGCGCCGGCATCGACCCGGCGCCGGACTACGCGGACGAGGACAGCCGGCGGCTTCGGTTTCCGACCAACGACCCCTCCCTCGACGTCATTCGCGTCCGTCCGTTCGACGTCGCCACCTTCGTCGCCTTCGGCGCCGCTGCGATCGGGGTTGTGGGGTCCGACGTGTTGATGGAGTTCGACTATCCTGAGCTTTACGCCCCGCTCGATCTCGGCCTCGCCCGCTGCCGCCTCTCCATCGCCGCACCCTGCGACGGTGTCATCGACGACCCCTCACGCTGGAGCCATGTGCGGATTGCCAGCAAGTACCCGAACATCGCCCGCAAGCACTTCGCTGCGCGCGGCGTGCAGGCCGAAGTGATCGAGCTTTCGGGAGCCATGGAACTCGCACCATCGCTCGGGCTGTCGCGGCTCATCCTGGACCTGGTGCAGACCGGCTCAACCCTGCGCGCCAATGGGCTCGTCGAAATCGAGCACGTGGCCGACGTCTCGGCGCGACTGATCGTCAACCGTACGGCGTTGAAGACGAGACCGGAAATAATCGGCGCCTGGATCGCCCGGTTCCGCGCCGCAATCGCTGCGGGATGAGCGGGCCGCGCCGGCTGACGACGGCGGCTCCCGGGTTCGAAGCCGCTTTCGCCGCCCTCCTCGCCGACCGTGACGAACCGCTTCCCGGCGTAGCGGACGCTGTGCGGGCGATCATCGCTGCCGTGCGGGCCGAAGGCGATGCCGCCCTGGCCCGCTTCACGGAACGGTTCGACCGTTCTTCCCTCACCGCCGACCGATTCGCGCTCACGGAGGCCGAGATCGAAGCGGCCGCCGCGTCGGTTCCCACCGACCTCGCTGATGCAATCGACCTCGCTGCGGCACGGATTGAAGCCTTCCATCGCGCGCAGATGCCCGCCGATCTCGTCACGCGCGACGCGACGGGGCTTGCGGTCGGCCTGCGCTGGCGGCCGCTCGATTCCGTCGGGCTCTACGTTCCGGGCGGCAAGGCGGCCTACCCGTCCTCGGTGCTGATGAACGCCATCCCGGCCAAGGTTGCGGGGGTTGCGCGGATCGCGATGTGCGTCCCCTGCCCGGACGGCGCGGTGAACACGGCGGTCGTCCGCGCCGCGAGGCGCGCGGGCGTGCACGAGATCTACCGCATCGGCGGCGCACAGGCGATCGCCGCACTCGCATACGGCACCGCTACGATCCGGCCCGTGGATCGCATCGTCGGGCCCGGCAACGCCTACGTCGCGGAGGCGAAACGGCAGGTTTTCGGTGCGGTCGGCATCGATGCCATCGCGGGCCCCTCCGAAGTTCTGGTGATTGCCGATGCGACCGCGCGCGTGGATTGGCTGGCGATCGATCTGCTCGCCCAGGCCGAGCACGACGAGGCCGCCCAGGCCGTGCTGGTGACACCCGATGCCGGACTTGCCGATTCGGTCGTGGCCGCAGCAGAGCGTCTGCTCGCCGATCTGCCTCGGGCAGAGATCGCGCGCCGGGCCTGGGAGCGGCACGGCGCAATCATCATCACCCGCAACCTCGACGAGGCGGCTGAGATCGCCAACCGCCTCGCGCCGGAACACCTCGAACTTGCGGTCGCGGACCCCGCGGTGGTGTTCGCCAAAATCCGCCATGCCGGCGCGGCCTTCCTCGGCGCCTTTACTCCCGAAGCCCTTGGCGATTACGTGGCAGGGCCGAACCACGTGTTGCCGACAAGCCGAACCGCACGCTTCGCCTCGGGCCTTTCCGTGTTCGACTTCCTCAAGCGCACGACCTGGGTCGCCGCCGATCGCCCCGCGCTCGCAGCACTCGGCCCTGCGGCCATGCGCCTTGCCGAGGCCGAGGGGCTCGAGGCGCACGCCCGCTCGATCGCGCTCCGTCTCGCCTAGGCGGTTGCCTGCCGAGGTCGGCGCCGCACGAGCCCCCAAAGGATCGCGGCCCAGACGAGCGCGGTGATCCCGGCCAGCACCGCCGCAATCGGGCGCGAGACGAAATAGGCAAGGCTGCCCTCGCCTTTCATCATCGTTGTCATGAAGTGCTTCTCGAACGGCTCGCCGAGCACGATGCCGAGGATGGCAGGAGCGATAGGGACCTGGTTTTCTTCCATCGCCCAAGCGAGAACGCCCATCGCCGCCATGACAACGAGGGCGAAGGAATCGTTGTCGATGGCAAAACTGCCAACCATGCAGAACAGCAAGATCAGCGGCGTCAGCACTGGCCGCGGCACGAGCAGGACCTTGGCGCAGAGGCGGATGGCGGCAAGCCCGATTGGGATCATCGCCAGGTTGGCGAGGACGAAGGCGAGGAAGACGGCGCCAATCTGCGCCGGGTTCATCAGAAAGATGTCGGGGCCCGGCTGGATCCCCTTCATCAACAGGAGACCGATCACGATCGCGGTGACGGAGTCGCCCGGAATGCCGAACACGAGTGCGGGCACCCAGGCACCGGCGATCGCCGCGTTGTTCGCGGCCGCGGCATCGACGAGCCCCTCTTCCGATCCGTTTCCGAACCGTTCCGGTTCCCTCGAAAAGCGCTTGCCCACGGCGTACGAGATCCAGGCCGCGATATCGGCGCCCGCGCCGGGCAGGATGCCAACCGCCGTGCCGATGACATTGCCGCGGACGAGGTTGGCAGGATGGCGGCGCAGCACAGACCCGGTGCCGCGCAGGATCGAGCCGAGCCGGCGCGTTTGCACCTCCGCCGCCGTCCGGATAGTCGGCAGGTTGCGCAGGATCTCCGCGATCGCAAACATGCCGACCATCGCCGGAATGAACGAAACGCCGGAGAGGAGGTTCGGGATGCCGGCAGTGAAGCGCGGAAAGCCTGAAGTCACATCCTGGCCGATGGTGGCGATGAAAAGCCCAACCAGAAGTCCCACAGCCCCCTTCAGCGGGTCGGGCCCGGCGACGAGCACGGCGCAGGAGAGGCCGAGGGCAACCAGCCAGAAATACTCCATGCCCGAGAAACGGAGAGCGAATTCGGCCAGCCAAGGGGCCAGGAGAACCAGCACGGCGGTGCCGAACAGCCCGCCGATCGCGGACGCGACGAGACAGATGCCCAAGGCGAGTTCCGCCTTGCCCTGCCGCGACAGCGCGAAGGCATCAGCGACATAGGCGGCGGACGCCGGCGTGCCCGGAATGCGCATGAGGGCGGCGGGGATGTCGCCGGCGAAGATCGCCATCGCGGTCGTCATCACCACCGCGGTCAGCGCGGAGACGGGGTCGAGAAAGAAACTGACAGGTACCAGAAGGGCTACCGCCATGGTGGCGGAAAGTCCCGGCATCGCGCCAACGAACAGGCCGAACAGCGCCGCCCCCACGCCAATGAGCAGAGTCTGCGGCGCCAAGACCAGGGCGATCGCCTGCGGCAGCGCCTCGATCATGTCAGTAGCGGATCGAGAGCAGCAGCCCCAAGGGCAGCGGCACGCGCAGCCACTCGGCGAACAGGAGATGGAGAGCGATCGGGCCGACCAGCGCGACCGTGACCGCAAGGCGCCAGGAAGCACCGAAGCGTCGAACGAGCGCCAGCAGGATCGCGAAGGCCGTCGGAACAAAGCCCAGATGCGGGGCGGCGATCAGGTAGACGGCGATGGCCCCGAGGATAAGCCCCATGTCGAGCCGGGCGCGGGCATTGCCGAACACTGGGCCGGCCTCGACCCACAGGCGACGCCGCGCGCTCCGCGCCCCCCGCAGGATCAAGCCGACGCCGCAGGCAGCGAACCCGCCGGCGATCGCGAGTGGAAACAGCGAGGGCCCGAACGCTTGGCCCGGAACAAGCGGGAAGCTGCGCGCCGTGCCGGCGATCGCCGCCGCCGCGCCGACGAGGACAAGTCCGAGCGCGGCATCCGACAGGCGCAACGCCTCAGGTCCTCGCGAGACCGAGCGCCCGCATCACCGCACCGAGATCGCGGTCGGATTTCTCGACGAACGCCGCGAGTTGCGCTGCCGGCATGGGGTTGATGCCGAAGCCGCGCGCCTCCATTGCCGCCTTCCACTGGTCGGTCGCCATCGCCTTCAGAGCCGACTCCTCAAGCCGCTTCGCGATCGGACTGGGAAGCCCCTTCGGCCCCATGACTGAGAGGAAGGAGGCGAGCGTTCACTCCGACCCGATCGCCTCCTTCACGGTGGGCACGTCGGGGAAGGCCGGTAGACGTTCCGGCATCATCACGGCGAGCGAACGCACGCGCCCGGCACGGAGCAGAGGGGCCGCCTCGGCGATGCCGCAGGGCACGATGTGCACGCCACCCGCGACGAGTTCGCGCAGCCCTGATGCCGCGCCATCGGAGGGAATCCACGGCGCGGCATCCGGCGGCAGCCCCACCGACTGCAGAAGCCCAGCGATGGCAAGGTGCCAGATGCCGCCCTGGCCGGTGCCCGACGACTTGAAGCGGCCCGGGTTGGCGCGGATCGCATCGATCATGTCCTTCAGCGTGCGCCACGGGCTGTCGGCCGCCACCTGCACACCAGCGGGCACGAGATTCATCATCGCGATCGGCGTGTAGTCGCGCCACGTCAGGCGGGTGAGCCCCTGCCAGTGCATCATGCCGATCTCGACCGTCACTGCCCCGATCGTGTAGCCGTCGGGTGTTGCTTCCGCGATCGCGCTGTGCACGACCACGCCGGAGCCGCCCGTGCGGTTGACGACATTGACCGGCTGGCCAAGGTCACGCTCCATGAGCGCGGCGAGGGTGCGCGAGTGGTAGTCCGTGCCACCGCCGGCGCCCCAGGGAACGATGAACTGGATCGGTCGAACGGGGAAGGCCTGCGCGATAGCCGGGCGAGCGAGAGCCGCGGCGCCAGCAAGGGCCGTAGCGCGGCCGAGCAAGCGGCGGGTGAGCATGACGGACGTCTCCCTGTTTGCGTTCGGCGTTTGAAGTCCCGGTGTTTGGAATGAACGCGGATCGTGCACGACGCGTCAAGCGGACGGCTTCGAGCGAGGCTAGAGTCCGCGTGCCAGCTTCGAGGGGTAAGGCATGGACGACCCGGTTGTCGCCGCACTGCGGCGCGCGCAACGCGAGCTTCTCGACTTCTCCTTGCGCAACCGTTTGTTGTCGCTGCCGCAACCAGGCCGCAGCGCAGGCGTTGTCCCGATCGTCGGCGAGCGGTCCGAGGCCGTGTTCTCTCGCCTCGTTGTCGAGGGCAAGCAGATGGGTCTTGCCGCGGCAGAGGCGGAGGGCGACGCCGAGGCACCCGCCGGCGGGTCACGCGCCTCGGCTCCGCCGGCCCGCGGCCGCCGCCGCGCCGTCGCCGCCCCTGGCGCGCCGAGCCTGCCTGACCCGGAGGACCAGATCCTTTCCGCTGGCCTCTCGCCCGCGCTTCTCGCCCGCACCCTGACCCGTATCGAACGCGACGCCCGAAGCTTTGTCGAGGAACAGGGGATCAACATCCTCTTCCTCGCCCTCGGCCAACTCGTCTGGCGCGACGAGACCGACCGAGACAAGACGAGACACGCGCCCCTCGTGCTCGTGCCCTGCCGGCTTACGCGCCGCAACGCCCGCGACGCCTTCCATCTGGCCTGGGACGGCGGGGAGCTCGTCGGCAATCTCACGCTCGCCGCCTTTCTCGCCGACCAGTTCCGGCTTGCCCTTCCCGAAGCCCCGGATTTCGGCGCGGAAGGCTGGCCGGCAATCGCCACTTGGCTTGAGGGGGTGGCGCAAGCCGTCGCCGAGCGCGGGTTCGCGGTCAAGCGCGACGCGATCGCGCTGGGCCTGTTCTCCTTTGCCAAATACCTGATGTTCAAGGATCTCGAGCGTGATGAGATCGCGGCCCATCCGCTCGTGCGCGCGCTCCTCGGCGCTGCCCCGCCCCCTCCGGCTGAGACCTTCGCGGAAGATGCCGACATCGATGGCCTGATCCCGGTCGAGAGGCTTGATTTCGCTCTCGATTCTGACGGCAGCCAGACCCTGGCCGCAGAAGCGGTGCGTCGCGGCGGATCGCTGGTGATCCAGGGACCACCGGGGACGGGAAAAAGCCAAGTGATCACCAACGTGATCGTTCAGGCCGTTCTGGACGGCAAGACCGTTCTGTTCGTCGCCGAGAAACTCGCCGCCCTGGAGGTGGTCCAGCGCCGTCTCGCGGGTGTGGGCTTGGGCCCCTCCTGCCTTGCCCTGCACAACGAGGGTATCAACCGCCGCGCCCTCGTCGCCGAACTCGACGCTACCCTAAAGGCGCCGCGGGCGAAACCGCCGGACAGGGATGCCGTGATCCGTCCGCTCGGCGCGCTGCGGGGGCGGCTCAACCGGCACGCGGCAGCGATGCACGCCCCGATCGGCGGAACAGGCTGGACAGCTTTCCTCGCCATCGGCGAGGTGGCTCGGCTGAAGCAGGTCGGGATCACCCCTCCCACCTTCAAGCTGGATGCGAGCGGGTGGACGGCTGAGCGGCTGCGCGAGGCGACGCGGCTGGTGCGCGAGCTCGCCTCTGCCGCGCGCCGCGCTTCGCCTGCGAGCAGTCTCTGGCGCGGGGTCGGGGCCGCCGCCCTCGCTCCGACCGAGCTGGACCGGCTGCCGGCGCGGTTCGTCGACGCGATCGAAGCCGTCGGTGCACTGAGCCGCAGTGTTGGACATGGAGCCACACGACGCGACGCCTCGGCGGCGCTTTCCGCCCTGCGCGCTGCCGCCCGCTTTGCTCAGCTGAAAACCCGCGCGCCGGGGGTGCGCGACGACGCCTGGACCGCGCCCGGTCTTGCGGAAGCGCGCGCGGAACTGGCGAAAGGCTCCGGGGTGTTGCGCTCCCTTTCCGCCTCGTACCGGTCGGCCCGCGCCACGGTCCAGTCGTTGTTCCTGGGACCCGTGCCCGACAACCCGCTGCCCATCCTCGATGCGCTGCTCGAGGGGCAACGTCTGCTGGCCGAGGAGCCTCTGGCAGCGACGACCGCGCCCGATCCGGTTAAAGAGACCGCTCTCGCCTCGGCCCTCGAACGCGTCGCGCACACGCTCGATCCCCTCCTCGCCGACCTCGCGGCTGAGCCCTGCGCCGCCTTTGGCAGCGACGACCCCGCACTCGGTGCTGTCGCAGAGCGGCTCGCACTCTGGGCCGGTTCAGTCTCTACCCTGCCCGACTGGCTCGCCTGGTCACGGCTCGCGGCTGAGGCCCGGGATGCGGGCATCGGTGCCGTCGCGGATCGTCTCGCGGACGGATCGCTGGCACCAGACGATGCTGCCCTCGCCTTCCGCTACGCCGTTGCCGAATCCCTTCTCGCGGCGGCGATGCGCGCCAACCCGGCCCTCGCCGCCTTTGACGGGCCGGCCTTCAACCGCCTGGTCGAGGAGTTCCGCGCAGCGGACAAGGCGCGGCTGGAGCTCGCCCGCGCCGAGGCGGCGGCCGCGCACGCCGCACGGCTCAGGCTCGCCGAGGGGCCTGACTTCATCCGCGAGATGACGGTCCTGCGCGCCGAGATCGCCAAGAAGCGCGGGCATCTCCCCGTTCGGGCCCTGCTGTCCCGGGCCGGCCGCCTTGTGCAGCAGATCAAGCCCGTGTTCATGATGAGCCCGCTCTCGGTCGCCGCCTTCCTCGACCCGGCCGCGATCCGCTTCGACCTGCTGGTGATCGACGAAGCCAGCCAGATCGAACCGGTCGACGCGATCGGCGCGATCGCCAGGGCACGGCAGGTCGTCGTCGTCGGCGACGACCGGCAGATGCCGCCGACCCGCTTCTTTGCCCGGATGACGACCCACGAGGAGGAGCGGGACGCCGGCGCCGACGAGCCGGTCGCGACCAGCGACGTGGAGAGCATCCTCTCGCTGTGCACCGCGCGCGGTTTCCCCAACCAGATGCTGCGCTGGCACTACCGCAGCCGCCACGAAAGCCTCATTGCCGTCTCCAACCGCGCCTTCTACGAGAACAGGCTGCTCGTCATCCCTTCACCCAGGCCGCGCTCGCCTGATCTCGGGCTGTCGTTGGTGCGCGTGCAAGGCACCTTCGACAGCGGCGGGACGGGCACGAACGCTGTCGAAGCCCTTGCGGTGGCGGAAGCGGTGATGGCGCATGCGCGCGAGAGGCCGCAGGAGACGCTCGGGGTGGCGGCGTTCAGCGTGCGCCAGCGCGACGCCATCCTCGACGCCCTAGAGGCGCTCCGCCGAGAGAGCCCTGAGACCGAGGCGTTCTTCTCCGCTCACCCGCACGAGCCGTTCTTCGTCAAGAACCTGGAGAATGTGCAGGGCGACGAACGGGACGTGATGTTCATCTCGGTGGGCTATGCGCGTGGGCCCGACGGCAGGCTCGCGATGCGCTTCGGCCCGCTTGCGGTCGAGGGCGGAGAAAGGCGGCTTAACGTGCTGATCACACGGGCGAAGAAGCGCTGCGTCGTCTTCTCCGGCCTGAGCGCGGACGACATCGACCTCTCCCGTTCGTCGGGTCGAGGGGTCGCGGTGCTGAAGGAGTTCCTCGCTTTCGCCGCCGGAGGAGAGCTTGCGGCCGAGGCTGCCGCCGCAAGCGCGGACGGCAACGCTCTGACGGACGCGATTGCGAGTGCGCTGGCGAAGGCTGGGCTTGAGGTGGCGAGGCGGGTGGGCGTTGCGGGGCTGTTCGTCGACGTCGCAGTCCGCGACCGTTCGGGAAATGGCTACGGTCTCGGTGTCCTCACCGACGGCGAGTTCTACGCTTCCGCCCGCTCGGCCCGCGACCGCGACCGCCTGCAGGAGGCAGCGCTCGGCATGATGGGCTGGCGGCTCACGCGCTCCTGGGCAGCCGACTGGCTGGTGCGGCCAGAGGCGGAGGCACGCCGCCTCGCTGCCCTTGCCGGCGCCGAAGTCGAGGGCGGCGAGGAGCAGATGACGGACCGGCCGGCGAAGATCGGCACCAACCTGTCCAGCCCCTACACGCCTGCCGTCGTTACGGTACCCAAAGAGTCTCCGCCCGAGACGGTGCCCTTCGCGCGTCTCGCCCGGATCCTTGCCGAAATCGTCCGGGCCGAGGGCCCGATCCACGCGGAGGCCGTTATTGCGCGCGCGCTCGCCTTGTGGGAGATGACGCAACCGACTGCGAAAACGAGGGCCGCGCTCGAGCAGGCCCTTCGGCTCGGCGCTGAACTGGAAGGTCTCGTCGCCGAGGGGCCGTTCTGGCAGGCGGAGGGGACCCGGGTAGCGGCGCGTGACCGCAGCGCCTTGCCCTCCGAGTGGCGTCGGGCGGCGTGGCTGCCGCCGAGCGAGATCCGCGCCGCACTGTTGGCCGCTTTGCAGGCGACTGAAGGCGGGATTGCCGCGGACGCGCTCGAGACCGCAGCCTTGAGGTTGCTCGGCGTCGGCGAGGAGGCGCGCGGCGCGATCGCGGCCCAGCGCGCTCTCCTCGCCGCTGAGGGGCGGATTGCAACCCGAGGCGGCCTGATCGTTGCAGCTGACGCCGCGTCAGGCTGAGGCCGCCTGCTCCGTTCAGGCCTTGACCTTGCGCTTGGCGCGTTTTGCCAGCATATCGTCGTAACGATCCGCGGGCAGAAGGAGAAGTACGCGATCGCCCGCATGAACGGCATCCGTCTCCGAGGGCAGCACGCAGGTTTCGCCGCGGAAGATGGCGAGCGGCTTCACACCGCGCGGCAGGTCTTTCAGGCAGTCGTTGTCCGCATCCTCCTGGGTGGCGACGAAGGTAAACAGGCGGAAGCCCGGCGGGATCATCTGCTCCGCCCCGGCCCCGGCACCGCCTTCGAGGCGATCGACGATCGCCTGCGCCATGGTGCGATCGGGTACCAGCAGTTCGGACAGCCCGACCTCGAGGGCGACGTTCTCGAGTTCCGGATCGGAGACCTTGGGCAAAACCCGCGCGAAGCCGACGGAACGCCCGACCAGGGCAGCGAGGATATTGTCCTGGTCGCCACTCGTGAGCGCGATCAGAGCCTCGCATTCCTCAGGGGCCGTCTCGCGCAGGATTGAGGGGCGGTTGCCGTCGCCGGCGACGAAGGCGGCATCCAGCCGCTCGCCCAGCTCCTCGATCCGCCCGCGATTGCGTTCGACGATGACCACCTCGTGGCCGCGTCTGATCAGAGCCTGAGCCGTCGCCACCGCAAGGTTGGAGGCACCAACGATCACCACCCGCATGTTCACCTCAAAGTCCTTCGCTTTGGCGCCGTCCGACCCAGGTTCGCGGATAGAGAAGCACGAGCACGGCCACGATTTCGAGACGGCCCATCAGCATGCCGACGACGAGTACCGCCTTGAACGGCGCGGCAAGACCATGCGACGCCACGCCGACGGAGGCGCCACAGGTGGATAGCGCCGAGGCGCAGTCGAACAGGGCGTCAACCGGCGAATGGTGGCCTGCGAGCAGGATCGCCCAAAGGACGATCAGCATGAGGGTGAACAGCGTCACAACGGTTGCCGTGCCCCGAAGGAGGTCCGCTTCGCCGGAGCGGGTCGCAACCACCGCGTGCGGAGCCAGCGCCGTCCGCGTTATGGCCTCGCGCACTAAGCGGGCCATGCCAAGGACACGGAACATCTTGATTCCCCCCGCTGTCGAGGCCGTGTCCCCGCCGAGGATCATCTGCATGACCATGATCAGCTTGGCGACCGGGTCGAGCGCGGCAACGTCGAGGGTGGAGAACCCCGTGGTTGCCTGGCAGGATAGCGACATCAGGACGGCGTCCCACGCCGCCTCGCGGAAAGGAAGGCCGGAGAGCTGCGTCATGGTGGCGAACAGAAGGAGGAAACCCGCGACGGAGAGAGCGAAAAAGGCGCGCAGTTCGGGCGCACCCAGCGCAGCCTGCCACCTTCGCCGCCGCAACTGGGGCCAGATCAGGAACGAGACGGCCCCAAGCGTGCCCGCCACCATGGCGACCGCCTGCACTGCGCGCCCGCCAACCCCCCCGATCGAGGAGTCGTCGGTGGCGAATCCCCCGCTACAGACCGCCGTCAGTCCGTGCAGGACAGCCTCTCCGGGGCGGAGCCCTGCCGCGAGGAGTGCGAGGATCGCGACCACGGTGAGACCGACATAGACCGTCGCCATGGTCCGCATCCAAGCGCGAGCCCCCAGCATGACCTCCTCGGTGGTGAGCTGGTAGGCGAGCCAGCGCCCGGCGACCGCCCCGCGCTCGAGGGTGAGGAACAGAGCAAGCAGGACGATCATCAGCCCGCCGGACCACTGGCCCCAGGCACGGGCAAACAGGAACGACCACGACTTGTTCTCGACCGAATCGAGGGTCGACAGACCCGTCGTGGTCACGGCCGACACCCCCTCGAACAGCGCATCGATGAACGGCACGCCTTCGGCCCACCAGGGAAGCGCAAGCGCGAGCGAGCCGAGCAGGAAGGCGCAGACCGAGAGCGCCATCGCCTCGTTGGTCTGCGGCACCGGGGCAGGCTGGCCGCGCGAGAGTACAGCCCAGGAGCCGAGCAGGGCGGCGACGACGACGGCGTGCGCCGCCGCCGCCGCCCACTCGGCATCAACGGCGGAGACGACGACGAGCGGGGCGTTGATGCCGGTCAGCAGCAGCGCAGCGCGGCCGACGAGCCGCGCGAGGACGCGCGGACGGATGGCGAACGCGAGGGTCGCAGTGCTGGCCACCATTCAGCGCACCCGGATTTCGGCCGATGCGGCGGAACCAAGGGAGTCGATCACGGTTACACGATACGAGCCGGGCGCCTCGGGGTGCCAGCGGGCCTCGCGCCTGTGCCGCTCAGCAGGCAGCGGCGCGCCGTCGACCAGGAAGGTCAGCGGTCTCTGCCCGCCCGCTGCCCGAAGCGTGATCCCTTCGCCGCGCGCCAGCGTCGCCTCCGGCGGGGGAAAGACGAGACGGAGGCGGTCGGGTTGGACGGAGCCGAGGCGAGCCAGCGCGGAAGCGGGCGCGAGCGGCGGAGCCGCGGGCAGGGGGCCCGGCTCGGGCAGCAGCGCGAAGGCGCGCAACATCAGCGGCAGGGCAAGCTTCCGCCCCGTCTCGCCCGGCACAGGCGTGCCGTCGGGGCGTCCCACCCAAACCCCGATCGTGTGCGTCGCCGACACGCCGATCGCCCAGGCATCGCGATGCCCCCAGGAGGTTCCCGTCTTCCAGGCATATCGCGGCGGGTTCGCCTGCGGCGGCAGCCCGGGCGGAAGGGGACTTGCGGCGAGAATCGCACGCACCGCCCCCGCAGCCTCGGGTGAGACGAACGCTCGGAGCACTGGCGTATCGCCGACCCGCCACACCGGCATGGCGACCGCGCCTTCGGCTGCGAGAGCCGCCGTCAGCGCGACTGCCTCCTCAAGCGTGATCCCGAGTCCGCCGAGGGCAACCGGCAAACTGGGCATCGGCTCGCCCGCCGGCAGGCGGGGCTCGACCCCGGCCGAACGCAGCGACGAGAGAAAGGCCAGCGGGCCGAGCGCTTCGGCCACCGCCACCGCGGGGACGTTCAGCGAGAGGCGGAGCGCCTCGCGCGCACTGAGGTCGCCGGCGAAGCCGCGCGCGAAGTTCTCTGGCGCGTAGGATCCAAACCGTTGCGGCAGGTCGGCGATCCGCGTTTCCGGGCGAAGCAGGCCGGCATCGAAGGCCAGAGCGAACAGGACGGGCTTCAGCGCGGAACCAGGAGAACGGACGGCGCGGCAAAGATCGAGAGCACCGCCGCGCGTCTCTCCCGGCAGACCGCAGACGCGAGCAGCGACGCTGCGCTCGGCGTTGCGCAGCACGAGCATGGCCAGGTTGGCGCGCGGGTCGAGCTCCTGTGCGGCGTCCTCCGCCAGCCTCTCCAGAGCCGACTGCAGCGGGGCCTCGAGCGTGGTCGGCGTGCGAACGGCGCCCTCAGCTGCCGCGCGCGCCGCGAGATGCCGGGCGAGGGCCGGCATGGCGAGCCGACCCTGCGGCAGCGCGCCGACGGATTGGGCCTCGACCTCGGTCAGGAGCCTCGCGCGCATCGCTATGGCCAGGACACGGTCGCGCACCCGCGCCGCGCGCTCCGGAAAACGGTCGGGACGCAGGGCCGAGGGCCGCTGCGGCAAGGCGACCAGAAGGGCGAGTTCACCAGCGTCGAGCGCCATCGGAGGGCGGCCGTAGAACGCCCAGGACGCCGCTCGCACGCCCTCGAGGTTGGCACCGTATGGAGCAAGGGTCAGCCAGAGGCCGAGGATCTCGTCCTTCGACAAGCGCGCCTCGAGCTGCAAAGCGCGCAGGATCTCGATCGCCTTGGCACCGACTGTACGCTGGCGCGGTTCAAGAAGCCGCGCCACCTGCATGGTCAGCGTGCTGCCGCCGGAAACGATACGGCCGTGGCGCAGGGCCTGGAGCCCAGCGCGCAGCAGTGCGACGGGGTCGACGCCCGGATGGGACCGGAACCGACGATCCTCGCGAGCGACCAGCATGTCGAGGAACAGCGGCGGGACGTCATGGACCGAGGTTTGCAACCGCCATACCCCACCAGGCGCTGGCTGCACCGCCAGCAACACCCCCTCGCGATCGAGGAGTTCTGCGGACACCGCCCGCGCGCGGGAGAGATCGGGCGGGAAGACGCGATCGAGAGCGAAAGCCCCGGCCGCGGCGAGCCCGAGCGCAAGAAGAAGAGCCGCGGCAACGCGGCGCATCTCATACCAAGTCTTTCTGAACGAGACTCACGAGAGGGATTCCCCGACGCGGGCGGGATCTGATTCAACGGGGCGAGCAATGGAGCCTCGCCATGGGTCAGCCGCTTCCCCTCCGCCCCGACTACG